>Ga0105050_10001610_pt1 | contig 33702 bp, 36 predicted proteins | sample FRY01_FD_78088 | JGI IMG/M metagenome (GOLD analysis project Ga0105050, IMG submission 78088) | Freshwater microbial communities from Lake Fryxell liftoff mats and glacier meltwater in Antarctica - FRY-01 | ecosystem: Environmental > Aquatic > Freshwater > Ice > Glacier meltwater ...
AACGTTTCATTTGGTCGGAAGAATTGGCCGCAGCCGATTGCGTGGGTACAATGCCCTTTGGCCTGTCGATGGTCGGACCCGTGATATACACCTTCGGTACGCCCGAGCAAAAAGCACGCTTCTTGCCGGGCATCCTGTCCGGCGACGATTGGTGGTGCCAGGGATATTCCGAACCCGGCGCAGGTTCTGACCTAGCTTCACTGCGTACCAAGGCAGTGCGCGATGGCGACCATTATGTTGTGAACGGTCAAAAGACTTGGACCACGATGGCGCAATATGCAGACTGGGGCTTTTTCTTGGTCCGTACCGATTCCGATGCAAAGGCGCAGGAAGGCATCAGCTTCCTCCTGATTGATATGAAGACGCCGGGCGTAACCGTTCGCCCAATCATTACCTTGGGTGGTGAGCATGAAGTCAACGAAGTCTGGTTGGAAGACGTACGCGTGCCCGCCGAAAACCGCGTCTATGAAGAAAACAAGGGTTGGACCTGTGCCAAATTCTTGCTGGCGCATGAGCGTACTGGCATCGCTGCGGTTGCCCGTTCAAAGCGCGGCGTCGAAAAAATCAAGGCAATTGCGCGCACAGAGCAGGACGGTGATCGTCCTTTGCTCGCGAACCCATTTTTCAAGCGCAAGATTTCTGAACTAGAAATCGACCTCACCGCGCTAGAATTTACCGAACTACGTAGCCTTGCGGGCGAAGCATCCGGCAAGGGCCCTGGCCCTGAGTCCAGCTTGCTGAAAATCAAGGGCTCGGAAATCCAGCAACGGATTACCGAACTCGCCTTGGAAGCCGTGGGCCATTATGGCGCACCGTATTTCCGTGGCTTTGGCGAGGGTGACAACGAACATCCCATTGGTCCGGATTACGCACATCGCGCTGCGCCGACCTATTTCAACACCCGCAAGACGACGATTTACGGTGGTTCCAACGAGATCCAACGCAACATCATCGCCAAGATGGTGCTGGGCATTTAATCCAAGCCAGAAAACATAAACCGTGGCGCCCCCGACCTGATCGGGGGACCATGGTCTGAGCTTTTGTTCAAGTACATTAGTCAGGCCATGGATTCCCGTTTTCACGGGAAAGACGAAGAAACTGAGAGAGGCCTATAATGGATTTCAGCTACACCGAAACGCAGGACATGATCCGCGAAACCCTCAGCCGCTTTCTGGCGGACACATATGACTTTGATAGCCGGAGCAAGATGATCGCCAGCGCAAGTGGCCGCGATCCGGGCATCTGGAAAGCATTGGCGCAGGATCTCGGCATGCTGGGCGCTGCCTTTGGCGAAGAACATGGTGGACTTGGCGGCGGCCATCTCGAAAATGCTTTGATTATGGAAGAACTGGGTAAAGTCATTGCGATCGAACCCTATCTGCAAACGGTTGTTCTTGGCGGCGGTGCACTGAAAGCCGTCGGCGGAGCGATTGCGGACGCAGTCATTCCAGAAATCATTGGCGGCAACGTCATTATTGCCTTTGCTTATGCCGAACCTCAGGGCCGTTTCAACCTTGCGAATATTCGCACGACGGCAAAGAAAGATGGCGCTGGATATGTGTTAAGCGGCCATAAGGGCGTAGTTTACGCGGCTCCCTGGGCCACGCACCTGCTGGTCAGCGCCCGCACCGGTGGATCGGGTAGCGAAGCCAATGGCGTATCGCTGTTCCTGATTGATGCGAACACCGCTGGTATTGTCCGCCGCGATTATCCAACAGTGGACGGCTTCCAGGCATCCGAAGTCTATTTTGAAAATGTGGCCATACCCGGCGACGCCCTGCTGGGCGATGAAGGCGCCGGCCTTTCGCTGATTGAGCGCATTGTCGATGAAGCAACCGTTGCCGTCTGTGCAGAGGCCTGTGGCGTGACCGCTAAGCTGCATTCGGGTACGCTCGAATATGCGCGACAGCGCAACCAGTTCGGCCAACCAATTTCGCGCTTCCAAGTATTGCAGCACCGCATGGTCGATATGTTCATGGAAGTCGAACAGTCGAAATCCATGACAACAATGGCGACATTGAAGCTCGATTTGCCAGCCGCGGAACGCATGGCGGCTGTCTCGGCATGCAAGGCCAAGGTTTCACGCGCGGCGAAGTTCGTGGGTCAAAGCGCTATTCAAACGCATGGCGGCATTGGCATCACGCAGGAACTAGCGATCGGTCATTTCTTCAAACGTGCGACCATGATCGAAAGCCAGTTTGGTTCTGCTGACCATCATTATGAGCGCTTTGAACGCCTGACATTGGCGGATTAAGCCGTCAATTCGATTTATTGTGCAGTGCACCATTTTTGTTGACAAGGCCGGCGCGAATCTTTATTGTGCAGTGCAACACAACAGAAATGGTGCACGACATGGTAAGCAAATCAGAAGCTACTCCGAAGACCGAAACCGTTGAACAAACGGCGGCGAAGGATGCTCCTGTGAAAGCTACGCCAAGCATCGTTGTAAAGAAGAAGGTTACCAAACCAGCTGCTTTGCCGGCCAAGAAAGCCGTGCCTGTTGAACCTAAACCGATTGCTCAAGGAGTGACGAATATGACTGATACAGTAAAAGCCACTGCAGAAAAGACCGCTGAAAAAGCAACCGAGTTTCTCGCTGACGTTCGCGAAAAGGCATCTGAAGCAACTGAAAAAGGCAAAAAGTTCGCAGCTGACGCCGTTGAATTCAACAAGGCCAATGTCGAGGCCATCGTGGAAGCTGGCAAGATCGTTGCCAAGGGCGCTCAGGAAATGGGCAAGATCAACATCGAATTCGCCAAAAAGAATTTCGAAGAAGTTCAAGTTGCAGTGAAGGAAATCACGGCTGTCAAATCGCCAACCGATTTCGTTAAGCTGCAGGGTGAATTGGCGCGTAAGGGCTTTGACACTGCCGTAGCACAGGGTTCGAAGAACACTGAAGCTATGGTCAAGCTGGTAAGCGAAATGTTCCAGCCAATCTCGAACCGCATCGCAGCAACGACCGAGCTCTTCAAGAAAGCTGCATAAGCTTTCCGAGTTAATTGCGCTGGTGCATTTCGCGCCTGCTGCCCTCTCCCTCCTCTTTATGGCGGTGGGCAAGCGAGACACGCTAGCGCAATCATAAAAGAGCCGTCCTTTCCCCTGCGGAAAGGGCGGTTTCTTTTTGGCTGAGAGAAATTGATGGTGAACAGGGGTTGCAGAGTCGCCCTACCCTGACCTATTTTAGAATGATGCAGATCCATATGGCTCAAGATGACGACGACAAACAAGGGGGCAGACCCGGCGTCGGCCTTGCCACGCGCACGCGGCCAAAGACTCAGAAGCCAAGCCTGTACAAGGTCCTGTTGCTCAACGATGATTACACGCCGATGGAATTTGTCGTTCATGTGCTGAAGGCATTTTTTCAGATGGACACAGATCAGGCGACACGCGTGATGCTTCATGTGCATCAAAAGGGCGTCGGTGTATGTGGCATCTTCACCTATGAGGTTGCCGAGACCAAGGTGACTCAGGTCATGGACTTCGCCCAAAAAAATCAGCATCCGCTGCAATGTACGCTTGAGAAAGCGTGAATAAAGCAGCCCTGATCATCGGTGCAGGTGACGCGACGGGCGGGGCAATAGCAAAGGCATTTGCCCGCGAAGGCTATACCGCTTGCGTCAACCGACGTGCACGCAACGCGGAGCAGTTGGAATCGCTGGCGCAGTCGATCCGTGCAGAGGGTCATGCTGCGCGCGCTTATCCCGCAGATGCCCGGGTCGAAGATGAAATGGTCGCGATGGTAGACGCTATTGAACGCGATATTGGTCCCATTGAAGTCGCCGTCTTCAATATCGGCGCCAATGTGAATTTCTCGATTCTGGACATGACCGCTCAGGTTTATCGCAAGGTCTGGGAAATGGCCGCCTTTGCCGGCTTTCTCATGGGACGCGAGGCTGCGCGGCGGATGGTCGAGCGCGAATCGGGAACAATTATTTTCACTGGTGCCACCGCAAGCGTGCGCGGCGGGAGCGGATATTCGGCCTTTTCTGGCGCGAAGGGCGCGCTGCGGATGTTGGCGCAGTCAATGGCGCGTGAACTTGGGCCTAAGAATATTCATGTCGCTCACGTCATTATTGATGGCGGCATCGATACGGCTTTTATCAGAGGCATCCGTCCCGATTTCGACGCTGCAAAGGCGGCTGATGGCGTGCTGTCGCCTGATGCTATTGCCCTGCAATATGTGGCCTTGCACAAACAACACCGAAGCGCCTGGACGCACGAAATGGATTTGCGGCCATGGACGGAGAGTTTCTGATGGGTCACAGCTTCCAGTTCCTGTTCGATTTCGGCGGACCGAATAGTTATCTGGCGCATAAGATGCTCCACGACATCTGCGACCGTACCGGCGCGAAGGCGGTCTATGTGCCGATTTTGCTCGGTGGCTTGTTCAAGCTGACCAATAATCAAGCGCCTTTTATGCGCTATGCGGACACGCCAGCAAAACGAACATATGAGATGTTAGAGATGGACCGCTTCGTAAAGGCGAATAACCTGCCCTTTCGAATGAACCAACGTTTTCCGATTAACTCGCTCGCATTGATGCGGGGCGCGGTTGCTGCGCAACATATGGGCTGCTTCATGCCTTATGTTGACGCTGTGATGGCCGCGATGTGGGAGGATAGCGTGGACATGACAGATACCGACCGCGTACGCGACGTACTGGATTCTGCCGGTCTGGACGGCAATATGCTCCTGGTAAAAACGACTGAGAATGCTGTGAAAGAGGAGCTGGTCGCAAACACCGAAGATGCCGCACGGCGGGGTGCATTCGGCGTCCCGACCTTTTTTGTCGGCGACGAGATGTACTGGGGCAAGGAACGGCTTGGCCAGCTTGAGGAAACGCTTACCAATTCCTAAGTTGCACCGTAACCGATTCCCGTTAAATACCCTGCAATGGATAAGATAATCGTACGCGGCGGCAACGCGCTCAAGGGCAAAATTCCCATTTCTGGCGCGAAGAACAGCGCGTTGACGCTGATACCGTGCGCATTGCTGACCGATGAGCCGCTTACCTTGCGGAATTTGCCGCGACTTGCCGACATTGACGGTTTCCAGCATCTGATGAACCAATTCGGCATTTCAACGACGGTGGCCGGTTCACGGCCAGAGGATTTCGGCCGAGTTATGACGCTGGAGGCAACCCGCATCACCAGCAATATCGCGCCTTATGACCTCGTACGCAAAATGCGTGCGTCCATCCTTGTGCTTGGGCCGATGCTGGCCCGTGCGGGAGAGGCGACTGTTTCGCTCCCCGGCGGATGTGCAATCGGCAACCGTCCGATTGACTTGCATCTCAAGGCACTAGAAGCGTTCGGCGTAGAGATCGAAGTCGCATCGGGCTATGTTAAAGCAATTGCCAAAAAAGGCATTCCCGGCGGTACGTATACCTTTCCCGTCGTTTCGGTTGGCGCGACAGAGAATGCTTTGATGGCAGCCAGTCTGGCCAAAGGCACGTGCATTTTGCACAATGCAGCGCGCGAACCTGAAATCGTCGACTTGTGCAATCTATTGGTCGCCATGGGCGCAGAAATTGAAGGTATCGGATCGTCCGACCTTATCATTCACGGCAAGGACCGCCTGCATGGCGCAACCTATCGTGTGATGAGCGACCGCATCGAAGCCGGAAGCTATGCGTGTGCGGCGGCAATCACCGGTGGAGATGTCGAGCTTGTCGGTGCAAAGGCGAGCGAAATGGACGCAACTTTGGACGCTTTGCGGCAGGCCGGCGTCACCGTCGAGGAAACGGCAAACGGCATCCGCGTTGCATCAGATGGCAAGCTGAAGCCTCTGACCATTTCCACTGCACCCTATCCCGGCTTTGCAACCGACATGCAGGCACAATTCATGGCGATGCTGTGCATGGCCGATGGTGCAAGTGTCCTAACGGAAACTATTTTCGAAAACCGATATATGCATGTGCCTGAACTGAACCGCATGGGCGCGCATATCGAAACCAAGGGCCGCACAGCGATTGTCCACGGTGTGAAGAAGATGACCGGCGCTCCTGTGATGGCCACTGACCTGCGTGCGTCGATGAGCCTCGTCATTGCAGGACTGGTTGCCGAGGGCGAGACGCATGTAAGCCGCCTGTATCATCTCGATCGTGGCTATGAACGTCTTGAGGAAAAGCTGCAGCTGGTTGGCGCTGATGTCGAGCGCGTTGGCTCGGAGTAAATAGTCGCCCCTCGTATAAGAATATGCCGCACCTCACGCGGCTATTGCCACTGCGGTGTTTTTACGGCATCGTAGTTGTAACGTGACCCGCCAACTGAATCCGCAGCCTAAATCCTCAAGCCGACATCCTGTTCTGGATTCGATACGATTTAGCCCTATTGCGACGGTTGTCAGTGACCCCACGCAGCCCGACAATCCCCTCATTGCCGTTAATAATTCTTTCTGCACCCTCACGGGATATACGCAGGACGAAGTTCTGGGACGCAATTGCCGGTTTTTGCGCGGCCCGGATACCGAAAACGGCCAGACCGACAAGCTGCGCGACGCGGTTTATGGCAGACGCCCAGCCCTTGCAGAACTCATCAATTATCGCAAAGACGGCTCCCCGTTTAGAAATGCCGTTATGATTGCGCCTTTGTTTGACGATGACGGCAATCTGGAACTGTTCGTTGGATCGCAGATTGAGGTTTTACCCGAAGAAGAAAGCATCGGTCTTGTTCGGCAACAAAAAGCCGCACAAATCGTCGACCGGTTGTCGCCACGCCAGCGCGAAATACTTCAGCAAATGGCGCAGGGTTTTCGAACAAAGCAAATTGCCTACCGCCTGTCGTTAAGCGAGAAGACTGTGCAAATGCACCGTATGCTCATGTTCAAGAAATTGGCTACTTCCAATGCAGCCGACGCGGTGCGTATCGCCGTCGAAGCAGGACTTTAACCCCTTAAATATTGTGCACATGCGCTACAGGCCAATTACGGTATTTGCGTATGGGCCGTTCGGGTACATTATTTATTGGCAGGGCGAGAGTATTAGCGGATCGGCGAGTGCGGTTTATCACCCCTCCATGAATAGACGCACTTTATGTTTTTGGTACCCTTTGCCAGCCTTAGGATCGTTAATTCTATTGCCCTGTATCTGAAACGCAGAGCTCCGGAAATTTAATAGCCGGGTCGCAATTGGTACCGTCACACGGTCAGGTGACGGTACTTTTTTTTGCGCGTTCCATTAACCAGAGACGAATCGCACTCGCCAGCCCGCAGGGCGTCCCGGCATCCAGCCGCGCCACGTCAATCTGTGCAACCAGCGCATTAACGGGTAAATCTTGACTGTCAGCGGCTGCCTTCAGCGCATCCCAGAACAACGGCTCCAGACTGATGGATGTCTGGTGGCCGGCAATCGTCATACTGCGCTTTACTGGCGGATGGTAGATTGAGGGCATCCTCAATACATATGCTGGCCACCGTTGATCGAGAGCGTCGATCCGGTGATGAACCCTGCATTGTCGCTGGTCAAAAACTCAACGCCGCGGGCAATTTCGTCAGGCGCACCCAGTCGGCCCACGGGAATTTGCGCAATGATTTTTTCCATCACATTTTCCGGAATGGTGGAGAGCATTTCCGTCCCGATATATCCCGGCGCAATGGCATTTGCCGTTACGCCATAGCGCGCGCCTTCTGCGGCTAGCGACTTGGTAAACCCATGAATGCCGGATTTGGCGGCCGCATAATTCACTTGGCCAATTTGTCCGCCCTGTCCGTTTACCGAACCGATATTGACGATCCGGCCCCATTTGCGTTCACGCATACCAGCGAACACCGCTTTGGCCATATTGAAGCAGCCGGTTAAATCAACGCGGATAACCTCATCCCATTGTTCGAACGTCATCTTCACCATGGTCGCATCGCGTGTTATACCGGCGTTATTGACCATGATATCAATCTGGCCATATTCAGCCTCGATAGCTGCGCAGGCGTCTAAACAGCTGTGATGGTCGCCCACGTCCCATTTCATAACCGCAATGCCAGTGCGCTCTGAGAAGGCTTTTGCTGCTGCGTCATTGCCACCATAATTGGCGATGACCGTCCGGCCTTTTTCCTGAAGCTTCAGACTGATCGCCTCACCAATGCCTCTAGTTCCACCGGTAACTACTGCGATTCGTGCCATCCATCTTTCTCCTGCGCTGCTTTTCTTGGAACAGTGATTAATCCGCCCGCCAACAAGCGCAAGTTACCGCAAACGTTAGCGCAAAAAAGCTTGGCAAGGTCGGGTCAAATCCAGCCGGACAGTTCGCGGCGAATAATGGCTTCTAACATATCCATGCCACCATCGCTGTCATTCAGGCAGGGGAGATAAGCGTAATGGGTGCCACCTGCTTCTTCAAACTGTTCGTGGCCCTGCATCGCCAGTTCTTCGAGTGTTTCAAGACAATCGACCGAGAATCCAGGGGCGAAGATGGCAATCTTTTTGGTGCCTTCGCGCGCGAGGCGCATGAGCGTGTCGTCCGTCGCAGGCTCTAGCCATTTGGCTCGACCGAAGCGGGACTGGAAACTGACGACGAGGTTGCGTCCCATGGCTTCGGACAAAAGCCGCGCTGTTTTCTGGCAATGGCAGTGATACGGATCGCCAAGGTGCAGCGTGCGTTCGGGCATGCCATGGAAGCTGATGACGATTTCGTCCGGTGTAAAATCCAGCTTTGCGAGCGATGCTTCAATGGAATGCTTTAACGCCGAGATATAGGCCGCATCGTCGTGATAGGCAGGCAAAGTGCGGATTGCAGGATGCCAGCGCATGGCGGTGAGCGAGGCGTAGGCTTCATCCAGAACGGTACCCGTCGTCGCCCCTGAATATTGCGGATAAAGCGGCGCAATCAAGATACGGTTGCAGCCATCTGTCTTCATCGCGGCAAGCTGATCGGCTACCGATGGGTTGCCATACCGCATGGCATAGCGCACGTCGGCGACATCTCCCATCCGCTCGGCGAGCGCGTCTGTCTGTCCAGCGGTGAAGAAGGCCAGTGGCGAGCCTTTTTCTGTCCAGACCTTTGCATAAGCTTCAGCAGACTTTTGAGGACGGGTGTTCAATATGATCGCCCGCAGGATAGGCTGCCAAACCAGCGGAGGTATTTCGACAACCCGCCGATCTGACAGAAACTGTTTGAGGTACCGTTTTACCGCTGGCGTCGTCGGGGCATCTGGTGTCCCCAGATTGACAAGCAACACGCCGACTTTTGGCGGTGCCACTTTTGGGTGGTCGATTGGTAATGTCATCACAGTCCCCGGGACAATAAAGGTAATTCGCGCAGCCGGATGCCAGTTGCAGAAAACAGGGCATTGGCAATGGCTGGCGCGACCGCTGGCACACCCAGCTCCGAAACACCACCCGGTGCTTCATCCGTACGGACGAATTCTACGGTAATTTCAGGAATATCGGACAATTTTGGTAGATCAAAGTCACGCAGCCGAAGTGCTGTGGGCCAGCCGTTGCCAAATTCGGTGGAGGACCCAAGCGCTTGGGCAAGTCCGAAAACGATCCCGCCCTCAATCTGTTGACGTGCCAGATCTGGATTAATCAACCGACCACAATCCGCCATGGCGTGGATCCGATCAACGCGAACTCCCGTTTCACTGGTCCGCGCGGTAACGATGACCGCAATATGACTGCCCCGCATGCTATGGCAAGCGATGCCCCGTCCGCTGCCCGCGACGCCACCATCCCAACCAGCCATGGTCGCAACGCCTGTTAAACAGCGCGCAAGCCGTGTTTGACCAACCAACATCTGCATGCGGAACGACAAAGGCTCGACGCCTGCCTTATGGGCCAACTCGTCTACAAATCCTTCGACAAAGAAACAGGTATAGCTGTGCGCCAGACTGCGCCACGGACCAGTTGGCATGGGCATGGCAACCGGGAAGTGATCCACCGCAAGGTTCGGGATTGCATAAGGCACCTGTCCGCCATCCACAGCCAGAATGTCAAATGCGCCAGCGGCGGCTTGACGTGCCTCGGTAAGCGACTGACCGCCCATCCGGTTGGCTAATTCCCGCATTGTGGAGGCAGTGGCAATTTTCATCGAAAGGCCAGTTACCGCGCCGTCCGCGCTGATCGCTGCTGATAAACGCCCGAGGGCTGGGCTACGGACATGATCGCGAACCAGATCCTCAGCGCGTGACCATGTGAGTTGCACGGGGCGACCAACCTCTTTAGCGATAACCGCAATCTGGGCAGCAATCATATTATCGAAGTTACGATCAAAACTGCCGCCGGCCAAAACCGGATATATAACGACATTATCTGAATCGATTCCGATTGCCTCGGCCGCAGCAATTTTGGCTGCGTGCGACGCTTGCGTGGCGAGCCACAGTTGCAGACGGCCGTCCCGGTAATCCGCAGCTGCAGCCCGCGTTTCAATGGGCGCGTGAACTGCTGCAGCTGCCGAATATTCTGCCTTGAAAATGCGGGTTGCGGTCTCCGGTGCCATCGCAGCATCGACGTCGCCTGCATCGATCGCTTTATAGCCCGGGCCCTCGGCAATGGCATTTGACAGGCTTTCGGTAATTTGTGCGCTGTCGGCCCGACCGCCTGCTATCCGAAATACCGGCGCTAGGGCGTCAAGCGCCTTATTGGCGGCCCACCAGTTATTAGCGACGGCGGCGACCCATGCATCCGTTTTGACAATGTGCGTTACACCGCGAACCTTGAGGCCCGCTTTTTTGTTGATGGAGGCGAGCCGCGTATTGCCCACTGGCCCGGCGCGAACCGCAGCAAACAACATGTCCGGAAGCCGGATATCGGCAGCAAAACTTGCACTGCCGTCGACTTTGGCTGACAAATCCAAACGCGGGGCATCTTTGCCGGAGAGCCTGTTTCGCGGTGATGGATTCAACGGTATAGGCGATGGCGCTTCCAGTTTTGACGCATCAACCACAAGGTCCGCAAAGGAAATGCGCCGCTTGCCAGATGTTACGAAGCCCTTATCGGTATCGCATTGCTCCCATTCGATGTCCCAGCGCGCGGCAGCGGCTTGGCACAATAACGCGCGCGCGGCAGCGCCAGCCTCACGACATGGTTGCTCAAACTGCCGGATCGAAGACGAGCCGCCGGTCACAACAAAATTATCGCGACGCGCAAGTTCATTGACGGTTCGCGCGCCTACGCCGCCATTGGCATCAAGCCCAATTCCCGCAAAGTCAAAGGCGGCGCTCCATTCGCGCGCCAGCAGGGTATTTGCAAAGATCGGGCTTGGCGACACGGGTTGCACCGCAACGGATCGCCAATCTGCGCCTAGTTCACCTGCCACAATTTGCGCCAACGCGGTGTAGACGCCCTGGCCGGATTCGCTTTGCGGGATGGCAATGATGATTTTGCCATCCTCGCTGATTTTTAGCCATGGCCCAAAAAGATGCTCGCCTTCCACAACCCGCATATTGGGCAAATAACGGCGGGGCCATAAGCTCCATGCGACCAAAAGCCCGACACCCGCTCCGCCGCCGATCAACAGCTTTCTGCGAGATATGCCCTCCGCGCGGTCACTTGTGTCATTCATGCATTGTTATCTTTCGGCGCATCAATCCATTGGGCGACCTGTTGCGCGATGCCCGCGTAGGCCTTGCCAATTGGTCCGTCCTCTAGCGTGGGTGGCGTCCCGGCATCGCTCGCTATCCGGATTTTGATATCCAGTGGGATTCGTCCCAGAAAAGGGATGCCCAGTTCCTTCGCTGCCGCTTCTGCACCGCCAGAGCCGAAGGGATCACTCATTTCGCCACAATGCGGGCATAGATAACCAGCCATATTCTCGACAAGCCCAATGATGGGCACTTTAGCAGTGTCAAAAAAGCTGATGGCGCGCATGGCGTCAATCAAGGCAAGGTCTTGCGGCGTGGAAATGATCACGGCACCCATCGGCTTATGCTTCTGAACCATCGACAGCTGAATGTCGCCAGTGCCCGGCGGCATATCGACGATGATATCGCGCACCCCGCCCCAACGCGCATCGACTAATTGCGACAGCGCATTGCCAGCCATCGGGCCACGCCATGCCACCGCTTGCCCCGCATTCACCAGTTGCCCCATCGACAGAAACGGCACGCCGCCTGCGCCTATGACGGGTATCATGGTCTTGCCCTCGGCGTCAGGCTTTACGCCTTCGACACCCATCAGGCGCGGTTGCGATGGGCCATAAATATCCGCGTCAACCAAACCCACTGAACGACCTGCGCGCGCCATAGCAATGGCCAAATTGGTGGACAATGTTGATTTTCCGACCCCACCCTTGCCGCTGGCAACAGCAATAAGACGCGGGACAATGCGTTCGGCAGTCAGCATGATACGAACCGAATTCGCTCCTGCACGTTCGGCGGCTGCACGGACATCGGCTTCGATCTGTTCGCGCTCTGCTACGTTTAACCCAGACACATCGAGCATCAAAGAGACTGCGCCATCGGCGACTTTTAGTCCGCTTGCGCGGTCCCCTACAACGGTGGCAATAATGTTAGAAAAAGCATCAAAATCGGACATGTCTAGCCGAATAGATTCAGAATTGCAGGATTGACACTGTTTTTCTGAAAAACCGTTCTTATAAAGGTTTCATGAGCAAAAAAATTGACAAGCAGGGGTCTATTATTTTGGCAGTAGATGGCAAGGGACCGTGGGATTCACCAGACGCGGCAGATACAGGTTCTGGCGGTCGTCAGAGCGGTGGTTCAAAGCCAGAGGCCACAAACCCGTGGGACCCTGTGCCGGATACGGCATCACAGAAAACCCGCGCGCGCGGGCCGTCACTTGAAGAGCTGCTCCGCCGAAAGGGCGCTGGCTTTGGCGGCCTGCCGCAACGACCAGATGGAAAGAGCTGGTGGCCGCTGATCGTCGGCGCCTTCGTCGCCTTATGGTTCGTTTGGACAAGCGTGCACCGGATCGGGCCCGAGCAGGAAGGCGTAGTCACGCAACTGGGCAAATTTTCCCGCACGGTTTCGCCGGGTATCCAGTTCACTTTACCTGCACCGATCGAGAATATTACGAAGATCGACACCAAGCAAATTCAGACGACATCCATCGGATCGCCCAAGGCGAGCAGCGAGAATCTCGTTCTCACCAAGGACCAAAGTATCATCGATATGGCTTATGATGTCCGCTGGTCGATCAAGAATCCGTCGCTCTATTTATTCCAGCTCGACAGCCCTGAGGGTACCGTCAAAGAAGTCGCAGAGAGCGCGATGCGTGCTGCGGTCGCTAACTTCGACTTGACGCAAGCGATCGGCCCCGGCCGTGGCGCTATCGAACTTGAGGTGCGCCGCCGGATGCAGCAAGTACTCGACGAATATCGCGCTGGTGTGCTCATCCAGAGCATATCAATCCGCCAGTCCGACCCACCAGCCGAAGTCAATGACGCTTTCCGCGAAGTGAACGCGGCGCAGCAGCGCCGTGAAAGCTACCTGAATGATGCACGCGCTTATGCAAGCCGCGTCACCGAGTTAGCACTGGGCGAAACGGCAGAGTTCGACAAGATTTACGTCCAGTATCGCGAAGCGCCCGAGGTGACCAAAAGGCGGCTTTATTATGAAACGATGGAGCAAGTTTTGGGCAAGGTCGACAAGACGATTGTAGAAACAGGCGGCGTTACGCCTTATTTGCCACTGCCTGAATTTCAGAAGAAGGCTGCACAAAAGGCCGAGCCCGTTACCGTGACAGGGACAAAGCCATGAACGCGACTATTTTGAAAAACCCGATTTACCTTGCAATGATAGCCATTGGCTTGTTGATATTGCTGAGCATGTCGGTGAATGTCGTGCCCGAAACGCAGCAGGCTATCATCAGCAGCTACGGGAAAGTCGACCGCGTGGTGAACCCATATCGTCGCGGAGAGCAATTTGGCCAGACACGCGCTGGGCTTACGTTCCGTATTCCGTTTGTCGAGCAAATCCAGATGATAGACAAGCGCGTGCTGAGCGTTGAAATGGAGCAACAGGAAGTGTTGTCGACGGATCAGCTGCGCTTGCAGGTTGATGCGTTCGCGCGGTTCCGGGTTGTAAGGCCAGCGCAAATGTACCGCACTATTCGCACAGAAGACCGTCTGCGCGACCAGTTGCGGACAATCTTGGGTTCGTCGCTTCGTAACGAGCTTGGCAAGCGGACATTCTCGACCTTGCTGAGCGCAGAGCGCGGTGAAGTCATGGAGAATATCCAAACCGCGCTGAACCGTGAGGCCGGCAAATATGGTGCAGAAGTGATCGACGTCCGCATCAAGCGCGCCGACCTTCCAGCGGCAACATTGCAGTCGGCTTATAACCGGATGCGCAGTGCCCGTAATCAGGAAGCTATTGCCATCGACGCCGAAGGCCAGAAGGAAGCACAGATCATTCGTGCTGACGCCGAAGCCGAAGCCGCACGTATATACGCCATAAGCTATGGCAAGGACCCTGATTTCTACGACTTCTACCGCGCCATGCAGAGCTATCGCCAAACGTTCCAGAATGGCGAAGGTTCGAGTAACATCATATTATCGCCCCAAAATGCCTATCTGGAAAAGTTCCGGACCGGGCGTTAGTCGAACGATGGACGGCATTAGCCAATGGGATGGGATCCATTCAATTGGCGTTAAGATTTACCACGCCATCGAATGGCTGAATTTAGGGCCTTTTGCCCAATTGAATAGACGAGAGGAATGATATCCGTGCGTTACGCTTATGCAGTTACTACCGCGCTTTTGATGGCAGGCGGCACTGTTGCTATGGTCAACGGCAACCCCGTCACCGCTCAAACCGGCCTTGCCGTTTCCGAGCAAGCCAATCTCGCACCGGCTGGGGCGCCATCCAGCTTTGCTGAACTCGCGGCTCAACTTCAGCCAGCGGTTGTGAACATCGCCACTCGGCAAAAAGTCCAAGTGGCAACCAGCTTAAATCCGATCACCGGCGAACGTCGCCCCGTGACGCAAGAACAGGCGAGCGGTGGTTCCGGCTTTCTTATTTCAGCCGATGGGTACATTGTAACGAACAACCACGTTGTTGCAGGTGGCCCAGCTGGCGAAGCCGTTGATCGCGTAACCGTCACCTTGTTCGACGGCAAAGAATATCAAGCCGAAATCGTTGGCCGAGACCCATCTTCGGACATCGCGCTGCTGAAAATTCGCGCGTCGGGCCTGCCCTTTGTGAAGATGGCCGATTCCCGTAACAGCCGCGTCGGCGAATGGGTTATCGCAATCGGCAACCCGCTGGGACTTGGCAATACGGTTACCGCAGGCATCATTTCCGCGCTTCGACGCAACATCGGTGCAGGCGGCGCATATGATCGCTTCATTCAAACCGATACCGCAATTAACCCCGGAAACTCCGGTGGGCCGCTGTTTAACCTGAAGGGTGAAGTCGTTGGGATTAACAACCGCCTAATCTCTCCGGTTGGCGCTAATATCGGCGTTGGCTTTGCCATTCCCGCTGAGGAAGCCGTTCCTGTTGTGGAGTCGCTCAAGAAGGGCGTCCGACCAGAACGCGGCTATCTTGGGATCAGCATCACTCCTGTGGGCGAAGACCTTGCCGATGCGCTCGGCCTCGAAAAGAACCGTGGCGAGTTCGTTGCGCGCGTTGTCGCTGGCGAAGGTGGTGACAAGGCGGGTTTGAAAGAAGGCGACATTGTTTTGCGCGTCGATGGCCGTGAAGTTTCGCCAGAAGCAACTTTGTCCTACATCGTTGCTAACATCAAGCCCGGCACCCGCATTCCGCTCGACATATTGAGGGAAGGCAAGCCCATGAAACTGAATGCAGTTGTTGGCGCACGTCCTCCGGAAGAGAAGCTGGCGCAAAGCAATTTCAATCCGGAAGAAAACAAGGATTTCGACAAACAAACGGATACCCCCGATTCAAAGGTCATCCGTGATACGCTGGGCATAAGCGTCATCCCGCTAGATGCTGAAATTGCACGCGCGCTTGGTATGACCGCGGATGTAAAGGGCATCGTCGTCGATGTTCCGGGCGCAGGTACGGGCGCACAAGTCGGTCTGCGGCGGGGCGATGTCATCGTGTCGGCTAACTATAAACCACTGAGCACGGCCGCTGGTCTTGCGGCGGCAGTGAAGGAAGCGCAAGCAACAGGTCGCGGAGCGATACTATTGGGCGTCAAACGTCGCGGTGCAGCTACGCAATATGTGACAGTGCGCCTGGAAAAATAAGACAGTTGTCGGGCGCGCCAGGCTGGTGCTAATTAAGCTATGGACTTAATCAGCACTGACTGGCGCGCCGACGCCGAAGATATCCTTCCCGACCTTATTGAGCTGCGTCGGGCGATTCATGCCGAACCAGAGCTAGGCCTGCAAAACCCCAAAACCCTTGCTAAAATCAAAGCGGCGCTTGCCGGTTTACCTCTTGAATTGCGCGAGGGGCCGTCGACTACGGGACTTATCGCAACGTTGAAGGGTCCGGCCAATGGCCGCAATGTGTTGCTGCGCGGCGATATGGACGCACTACCGCTGCACGAAGACACGGGCCTTGAATATAGCTCGCTGACGGAAGGCGCGATGCACGCATGTGGCCATGACACCCATGTCGCGATGCTCGTCGGGGCCGCCAAGATGCTGTGCGCCAAACGCGACCGACTGGCGGGCACTGTGCAGTTCATGTTTCAGCCCGGTGAAGAGGGCCATCATGGTGCGCGCTTCATGCTCGACGATGGCTTGATCGATCCGCTGCCCGATGCGGCCTTCGCGCTTCATATCATGCCGAATGCGCCGCGCGGCGTGTTTAGTGGCCGCAGCGGGCCCTTGCTGGCATCATCCGACGTGTTGACTATCACCGTCAAGGGTGCGGGCGGGCACGCGTCGATGCCGCATGACGCCGTAGACCCAATTCCCGTTGCCTGCGAAATCGTGTCGGCTATTCAGACAATGGTGACGCGCAAGATTTCTGTGTTCAACCCTGCGGTCATAACCATTGCCAAAATCTCGGCGGGTACGACCAACAATATCATTCCCGAGACTGCTCACCTTCTCGGCACCATCCGCACATTGTCGCCGCAGTCACGCGCCCGCGTAGCCGAAGAACTACACCGTCTCGCACCCGGCATCGCCGCTGCCCATGGGTGCAGTGCAGAGGTGCATATTGAACAGGGCTTTCCCGTGACTGTTTGTGATGACCGCGCCGTGCGGTTTGGCAAAGCAGTCGTCGAAGACATTTTCGGCGCAGACAGTTGGCTCACGCTCGACACGCCCATCATGGGCGCTGAAGATTTCGCCTATGTCCTCGAAAAAGTCCCCGGCGCGATGTTCTTTTTGGGTGCATCGCATGAAGGTGATGATTGGCGATCCTGCTGCGGCCTGCATTCCAACCGCATGGTTCTGGACGACAGCGTCATGGCGCGGGGCGCGGCAATCCATGCCGCAATCGCCGAGCGCTATCTATCCGAGGGCTTTGCGTAGCTATTGCCTCACATAAGCAGCCGAATTTATTTTCCCGCCGCCTTTTCCACACCGCGCATAACGCGCAGGGCATTGCCTTGCGCAATTTTGGCCAAATCGGTTTTTGAATAGCCACGACGTACGAGTTCGGCGAACAAGGCAGGATAGGTGGAGACATTTTCCAACCCGACCGGCAGTTCGTCAACGCCGCCGAAATCCCCGCCTATGCCAATATTGTCGATGCCAGCCACTTTGCGGATATGGTCGATATGGTCGGCCACTTGCGCCAAAGTCGCTTTTGGTTGCGGGTTGGCGGCGATCCAAAGGTCCACAGCCGCCTTCTCACCAACGGGGTTACCTGAAAACTCGGTTTTTGCGCGACCTGCCACCGCCGACCGTTCATATTCCCACTGACGTCGTTCCGCCGAGGTAAATCCCGGAACAAAGGTCACCATCACGACGCCGCCATTTTGTGGCAGCCGCTTCAAAACAGAATCCGGAACATTGCGGGGGTGCGGCGTCACAGCGCGAGCATTGCTATGGGTGAACAGCACTGGAGCAGTCGTTTTGTCCAAAACGTCGTGCATCGTTGCTTCCGATACATGGCTGATATCGGCGATCATCCCAAGCCGGTTCATTTCAGCCAGCACTTCGAAACCGAAGGGCGACAGTCCGTCATACTTTGGCGCATCGGTCGCGCTGTCGGCCCAATCAGTGGTCAGGCTATGTGTAATCGTCATATAGCGCGCGCCAAGGGCAAAGGTTTGGCGCAAGATTTCGAGCGACCCGCCAATTGAATGCCCGCCCTCCATACCGATAAGCGAGGCAATCTTGCCCTTCTTCATCGCCGCTTCGACTTCGGCGGCGGTTGATGCAAATGTGAAGGTCTCGGGATAACGGGCTATCATCTGCCGGACGACATCAATTTGAGCGATGGTACGCGTAACCGCTTCATGCTTTGGCAGCGCGGCGTCGACATATACCGACCAATATTGTCCGCCTAAAAATCCGGCACGTGCCGTCCGAATGTCGGTATGGGTCTTGACAAGAATGTCGGCCGGCAGCGCAGACAAATCAAATTTGGAAAAATCGCGGTCGAACAATTCCGCAATCTGGTGCGGGGTATCATTATGACCGTCGATGATAGGGGACTTGGCAAGCACCTCGCGCGCAGTTTCTTCGGGGGTTGCGGCGTACGCTGGTGCATATGCAATGAGGGCACAAAGCAGAAGGTGTTTTTTCATGGGACCAGCACGGTATCAACCGCCTCCTTTAAAGTTTCGGGATAATCGAGCGTGAAGTGCAAGCCACGGCTCTCGTGGCGGGCAAGCGCAGAGCGGATGATAAGATCCGCCACCTCGACAAGATTGCGCAGTTCAACAAGGTCGGGTGTTACGCGGAAATGGCTGTAATAATCTTCGACCTCGCTGCGGAGCAGATCAATGCGGTGTTGGGCACGTTCGAGCCTTTTGGTCGTCCGGACGATGCCTACAAAGTTCCACATGAACTGACGGATTTCCCGCCAGCATTGGGCAATTACGACTTCTTCGTCGCTGTCCGTAACCCGGCTTGCATCCCATTGACGGATGGGGGGGGGTGGGGGCAGGCTATCCCAGCTGGCTTCAATATGGCGCGCGCAGGCATCACCAAAAACAAAGCATTCTAACAGCGAATTCGACGCCAACCGGTTGGCACCATGAAGGCCGCTCTGTGTAACTTCGCCCGCAGCATACAAACCTGGAGCATCGGTTCTGCCATCAAGGTCCACCAGCACGCCGCCGCAGGTATAATGCTGCGCTGGCACCACAGGAATGGGCTCGCGGGTGATGTCGATACCAAGGCCCATAAGCTTTTCGTAAATGTTCGGGAAATGACCCTTCACAAAATCGGCGGGCTTGTGGCTGATATCCAGATGGACGTAATCAAGACCGTCGCGCTTTATTTCCGCGTCATTGGCGCGGGCAACGATATCGCGCGGGGCAAGCTCTGCGCGCTCGTCATAATCGGGCATATAACGGTGCCCGGTCTTCGGATTTTTCAGTATTCCGCCCTCCCCGCGCACAGCCTCAGTAATGAGGAAGTTTTTCACCTCCAGATTGTACAGGCAGGTCGGGTGGAATTGCATGAACTCCATGTTCGACACGCGACAGCCAGCGCGCCACGCCATTGCAATCCCGTCGCCCGTGGCGCCACGCGGCGCGGTAGAATACAGATAAGTGCGCCCTGCGCCGCCGCTGGCCAAAATCGTCGCGCGCGCCGTGAAGGTTTCCACCTGCCCCGTCTTTCTGTTGAGTGCGTAGACGCCATGTACGCGGCCTGAAGTAGAAAACCGTTCCTGATGCCGCCCCGATATCAAATCAACGGCGACCATATCAGGTACCAACACGATGTTCGGATGCGCTTTTGCCGCCGCCTCCAATGCCTGCTGCACTGCCCAACCCGTGGCGTCGTCGACATGGACGATACGGCGATGGCTATGCCCCCCTTCACGCGTCAGGTGCCAATCATTGCCGTCAAGGTTGAACGGAACACCAAGCTTTGCCAGTCGCTCGATAGCGACGGGTGCGTTCTCGACGACAAATTCCACAGTCGCGCGGATATTCAGTCCAGCGCCTGCGACCATTGTATCTTCGATATGGTTTGCAAAATTATCGCCGGGCTCAAGCACTGCAGCGATGCCGCCTTGCGCCCAAGCGGTCGCACCGTCCGATATAGACCCTTTGGCCAGCACAGCCACCTTGCGGGTCGCCGCGAGTTGCAACGCGGCGGTCAAACCGGCTGCGCCCGAGCCAATGATCAGGACGTCGGCCTGCATCACTGGTTGCTTGTCAGGCGCAGGAAAACATCTTCCAGATCAGCTTCCTTGGTGGTCACATCAATAATATTTAATCCGAGACATTGGATGACGCTCAACACCTGACCGGCATTCATCCGGTCCTTATTGTAAGTGATTTCGATCGTGCGGTCGCCGACCAGTTCGACTTTCTCGAATGCTTCATGCGTCGGCGCCTGCGTCACGTCCTGATCAAGGGTTAGGACAACGGCCTTTTCGCGCGTCATACCCACCAGTTCGCGTGTAGGCTTATTCGTTATCAACTGGCCGTTGTTGATAATCGCGATACGATCACACAATTGCTCGGCTTCTTCCAGATAATGCGTGGTCAGAACCACGGTGACCCCTTCACGATTCAATTCCAGCACATAATCCCAAAGCTGTTGGCGAAGCTCAATGTCCACCCCTGCGGTTGGTTCATCCAAAACAATAACAGGCGGCGCATGCACCATCGCTTTTGCGACCAGCAACCGGCGCTTCATCCCGCCTGATAAGGTGCGTGAATAGGCATCCGCCTTGTCCTCAAGCCTTACTGCCTTCAGCAATTCCATCGTGCGCCGCTTGGACTTTGGTACGCCATAAAGACCTGCCTGTAACTCCAACGCTTCTTTTGGCGTAAAAAAGGGATCAAACATGATCTCCTGCGGCACGATTCCAATCGACGCCTTGGCATTGCGCGGATGGTCATCAATATCAAAACCCCAAATCGATGCCTTGCCCGATGACTTCATCACCAACCCCGCAAGGATGTTTATCAGCGTAGATTTGCCCGCGCCGTTGGGACCAAGCAGTCCGAAAATAGACCCTTGTGCCACATCAAAGCTGACATCGTTCAGCGCCTGTTTGCCCCCTGCATATTTTTTTGACAGGTTCTGGATCGAGATAGCTTGTTCGGACATATACGAGCGATAGCGAACGCATCGCCGCTGCGCAATCATATGGACACGCAATTCGGACGCGTACGCGCAACTCCGTTCGAAGCGTTAACCAACTTTAGAAGTCTTACCTTACACCATCTGACGTATATGCGTGGGATGAGCGGTGTGAGCTACAGATATAGCGCTTTTATGTGCGCGATTGCGGCGGCGGTGACATTACTGTCATCGCCTGCAATATCCGCGCCCGCCACTGGCGAAACACGGATCGCTGTGGTGACGCCTTTATCTTTCATAAATTACAGAAACCTCGATTTTGGCAGAGTCATTCCGGCGGCCGTCGCCGGTTCAGTCACGATTTCACCGGCCAACACGCGGACCGCGACCGCCGGTATCATCGCGGTTGGCAATGATTTTCAAGTTGCCCGATTTGCCGGCATGGGCGCCCAAAATGACCGCGTGCGCGTTCGAATTACCCCGTCTGTCATCAACCTTACGGGACCCGGCCCTGCCATGACCGTGGATAGTTTCATAATCGGCCCAGAAGCCACTTTGCAGCAAATAGGTGGATCACAGAGCTACCGCATTATGGCGGCGAATGGTGTCTTTTGGTTTTCCGTCGGCGCGCGACTGAATGTGGGGGCAAATCAACCAGCTGGAACTTATTCCGGCACCTTCACCGCTACGCTCGACTATCAATAAACCCGATCAGCTTCCATGGCATGTGCATGCCGGGTGACGATATATTTACCATTTATGGTTTAGCAAGACATTATGACATCGTCTTCGAAACTCAATCGGCATGCCGCCCAATCGGCTCTATTGTTGAGTGCGGCTCTGGCAATTGCCGGACCGGCATTTGCAGGGACGGCGCCGGGTAATGCGGAAATAACAGTCGTGCGGCCACTGTCATTTGTCATTGACGACAATCTGGATTTCGGGACCGTTATTCGCGGAACGACGGCAGGCACGGTGACCGTCGCGCCCAATGGCATCCGTAGCCAGACTGGCGGTGTTACTTTGGCCAATGGCGGGGGACAAAAGCCCGCGAGCTTTGCTGGCCAAGGGGCAGTCAACCAACGTGTCGACATATCGCTGGGCGCGAACAGTATTTTCCTGACCGGCCCGGGCGCACCCATGCGTGTGCGCGACTTTGTTATTGGCAGCACGCCAACTGCCGTTTTAACGACGGCACCGCTGCGTTTCAGAATTGCCGCAGCCAGCGGTGTTTTCGCCTTTCCAATAGGCGCGACGCTGGATGTCGGCGCCAATCAGGTTCCCGGAAAATACACGGGCAACTGGTCCATTACACTGAACTATTTTTGAGACGTTGCAGCACCTCGGTGGCTTTGCTAAGCGGCCCGCATGAGCACATTCGAGCCTGAAATCATCCGAGTCCGTGAACCACGCGTCGCTTGCGACGGCAGCGGTGACATTCCTGCTGCTTTAGGACATCCAAGGGTGTGGCTTCAGATTGACGAAAAAGGATATGTCGACTGCGGTTATTGTGACCGCCGCTTCGTCATGATCGGTGGACCTGCAGATAATATGAAGGGCTGAATAAGCCCTAAATCAGCATTTCGCGCGCTGGCCCCTGCCCGAGGAAATTGGCGGGACTGGCGCTCGCCCCATACGCTCCAGCACAGAATATCGCGACCAGATCACCAACATCAGCACGTGGTAAATGGGCCTGATCAGATAATTTATCCAAAGGGGTGCACAGGCAACCGACGATGGATGCAACTTCCTGCGGTTCAACTCCAAACTTTGTGGCAATCGCGACCGGATAATTACGGCGGATAACGGTGCCGAAATTGCCGCTGGCAGCTAATTGATGGTGCAGGCCGCCGTCGGTTATCAGAAAAACCTCATTATGGCTGATTTTGCGGTCAACGATGCGCGTCAGATAAACCCCAGCCTCGCCCACCAGATAACGGCCAAGTTCGATGCAGAATTTGGTTTTCGCAAGGCCCACCGGCAGGCGGCCCAATGCGGTACCCAGCGCAGCACCGACGGCTTGGATATCGACCGGTTCGTCGCCTGGGAAATACGGAATACCAAATCCCCCACCCAAGTTTACGCGGGGCGGCGGCGCGCCAATTTCTTGAGTCAGTTGGGCAACTAATGCGAGCGTTTGTGCTTGCATCTCAATGATCGCGTCCGCTTTTGGCGCCTGACTGCCGGCATAGATATGAAACCCGCCCCATTCGGCATCAGAGGCGATGATACGCTTGACCAAAGCAGGCACACGCTCTGCATCAACGCCAAATTGCTTTGCCCCACCACCCATTTTCATGCCTGAACCTTTCAGGTCAAAGCTGGGGTTCACCCGAACAGCAAGGCGCGAACGTTTGCCGAGCTTTGCCGCAATGGCGATGGCCCGCTCAACTTCACCCTCGCTTTCGCAGTTAAGGGTGACGCCAAGTGAAATCGCGCGCTCCAATTCACGGTCGCGCTTGCCCGGTCCGGCAAAGCTGATATTATTTGCATCAACGCCAGCAGCAAGCGCGAGTTCAAGCTCGCCGCCCGATGCGACATCGAAACCGTCGACCATCATGTTCATGTGAGTCAGCAAAGGCGGAAAGGGATTGCCCTTCATCGCATAGTGAATGGCAAGGCGCTCGGGCATCGCGGCACGCAGTTCGTCCATATGGCGGCAGACGTGCGCAGCCGAATACACGAATAACGGCGTATCGCCCGCCTGCTTCACCAGCGCGCTGGCGGTCATGCCACCGATGGTTAGCTCGCCGTTTGTGGCATCATAGCCTTTGGGAATGGGTCCAGTGGGTTTCATGCTGCAAGCCTTAGCGCCAATAGGTTTCTGTCAAGTTTACCGTTCGCGCTTTTGGGAAACTCCGCCAGCCAGATAATTTCCGACGGTTGCATGAAATTTGGCAGCATCGTTTTCAGATGCGTTTTGAGTTCCGCATCGTCGCCGCTACCGCGCACAAACAAAATGATGGCTTCACCCAACCGTTCGTCCTTGCGACCAAGCGCGCAGGCCTCGGCCACCTGTCCGCTCTCGACTGCGGCTTCCTCTACTTCAGTCGGCGAAACACGGTTGCCGCTGGTTTTAATCATCGCATCATCGCGGCCGACAAAATAGAATAGGCCATCTGCATCGCGGCGCACCGTATCTCCGGACCAGACCGCCAAGCCGCCATATTTCGAAAAGACTGGCGCAGGTTTGAACCTTTCTGCGGTGCGGCGATCGTCTTGCCAATATCCTTGCGCAACCAGCGGCCCTGCGTGAACAAGCTCACCATGCTCTTCGGGCCCGGCCTCACTGCCGTCGGGCGCGACCAAGAGGATCTCTGCAAAAGGAATGGCTTTGCCCATGCTAGTCGGGTTGCCGTCGATCAGGGCGGGGTCGAGATAGGTCGAACGAAACGCCTCCGTAAGGCCGTACATGGCGAAGATGTCAGCGGTTGCCCCGAATGCGCCGCGCATGCTGCGCACAAGGCTTGGCGTCAGCGCGCCTCCGCTGTTGGTTAATCGCCGCAAAGCCAAGACTGCTTCTTCCGGCCAGGGCTGCTCGACAAGCTGCACCCATAAGGGCGGCACAGCGGCTAGCGTGGTAACTTTGTGACGGCTACACGCCTTAATCACGTCGCGCGCGGTCAAATAGTCAATCGGCACCACGCATCCACCTGCCCGCCATGTGGACAGCAGCTGGTTTTGACCATAATCAAAACTTAACGGCAAGACAGCCAGCGTCACGTCATCGGATCGTAGCTTCAGATATTGCGCTACGCTTTCGGCGCCCAATACCAAATTCGCGTGTGACAGCATTACGCCTTTGGGACGCCCCGTTGAACCCGACGTATACAAAATGGCGGCGAGCGTTTCTGTGTCTGTGTCTGCCGGCAGGTGCGGCGCAACCGCAGCATGTTCATCATCCAATATATCAATCAACTGCTTTTCGTCGACAACCTCAAAATTGCCGGCACGTGCGCTGTTTGTGACTAGCATCACAGCGCCGCTGTCCTCCATGATATGTTGAACCTGCGCGGCCTTGAGCAGCGGATTTATCGGAACATGGACCAATCGCGCCCGGACCGCAGCCAGTGGCATGATGCAAGCGATTTCACCCTTTGCAAGCCAAGTCGCAACGCGGTCACCCGTTTTCAAACCTTGCGACTGCAACCAAGCGGCAAGCCGACCGATACGGAGATTTAACTCCTTATAGCTAAAGCAGCGATCACGAATCGTGAGCGCAGTCGCCGACATTTCCCCAAATAGGGGCAGGTGATCGAGTGGAAAAAGCGGCAAATCGTTGATCATAAGCCCATAATCGTTTGGAGTAGAAGTGCATGTCAGAGGTCCGTTATTTGCCTAATAAAGGTGAATATCACGATAATTTTCTGTCCGTGCAGGTCGCTGCACAGGGGGCCTTGGATCGCGATTCCCAAAAATGTCTGTTTGATCGGCTTGAGTGGACCGAACCGCTTCACCGCTTCGCATTGCGCGAGCGATCGCCCTTGTTGTTGCGCACCCAAGCAGGCGAAGCCAGCGCATGGATGCCGCTGATGCGCGAGGGCAACAGGCATCATGTCGCTCTAGCCAACTGGTATAATTTTTCGTGGCGTCCCATCTTTGGGGGCACTTATGACGAAGTCACACGCCTTGCTCTGCTGAGGCAATTCGCCGACACCGCAAAAAACCACAGCCGCCGAATTACTTTAGCGCCGGTTCCAAATGAAGATAATGCGGCCAGTGAACTTGTGGCCGCTTTCACCGCGAGCGGGTGGGTTGCCCACATGTCGGAATGTGATGAAAACCACTATCTCAAGGTCAACGGCAGATCCTTTGACGCATATTGGGAAAGCCGCCCCGGACAGTTGAAAAACACAGTAAAGCGCAAAGGCAAAAAAGGTGTTGTTACTGTTCGGATTGACCAACAGTTTACCGATGCCGCTTGGTCAGATTATGAACGCGTATGCGCACGCAGCTGGAAACCACATGAAGGCAGCCCGGCATTTTTGAAGGCCCTTGCGCGCCAAGAAGCAACAGCAGGCACGTTGCGCCTTGGGCTTGCCTATATTGACGGCCAACCAGTGGCCGCGCAATTTTGGACCGTGGAAAACGGCAGCGCCCTAATTCACAAGCTTGCGCATGATGAAAGGCACATGTCCGCTTCACCGGGTACGCTTCTCTCCGCTGCTTTGTTTCAGCATGTCATCGACGTAGACAGAGTGACGGAAATCGATTTCGGTACGGGTAGTGACACATACAAACGGGAATGGATGGAAGAGGTTCGACCCCGTTACCGAATCGATCTGCTTTGGCCCAACCATATTGCAAACTGGCCCATCATCGCGCGACGCCAACTTCGGCAGATTCGCGATTGGGCCGCATAACAGGAAAGAACAACATGCGTAAAGACATCGAAGACAAGACTCGTACCCTCCTGTTCGACATATTAGGCCTATCAACTGAACAGGTTGCAGCCATGGATGATGACACCGAATTATTCGGAGCATTGCCTGAGCTCGACTCCATGGCGGTCGCTGGCTTACTCACCGAATTGGAAGACCGTTTCGACATCATCGTTGACGATGATGAGGTGGATGGCGAATTGTTCGCAACCTTCGGAAATCTGGTGCGGTTCGTTCAATCCAAGGTCGAGAGGTGAACGCCACGCCGGACCATATTTTTTACGAAACCGCAGGGAACCGAGAATATGGCTTGCGGTTCGACGTGGCCACGGGTGCGCGGAAAATCCTCATCATCCCGCCTTTATTCGACGAAATGAACCGGACGCGCCGGATGATCGTCGAAGCAATGCGCGCCCTTGCGGTGCAAGGCGTCAGCAGCGTCCTGCCTGACTTGCCGGGATGTAACGAAAGCCTGGCGCAGATGTCGCAACAGTCCCTTACAGGGTGGCGCAATGCGGTTCGGGACATAACCCGTCAAATTCACGTCACACATATCGCCGCCCTGCGCGGCGGATGCCTTCTGGACGATGAAGCCGGACCGCCGAGCCTTAGGCTAGCGCCCGTTGCGGGCGCCACGCTGCTGAAAACGATGCTGCGGACACGCATAGCTGCGGACCGCGAGGCTGGCATAAGCGCCAGCATGGATGTATTGCGGACGCAAGGCGCACGCGACAATCTTGATCTGGCGGGATATGTCGTCAGTCCTGTCATGCTAAACGAGCTGGATACCGCCAGTCCGGTACAAGGCGATCACATTCACGAACTGCCCATGTCGGACATTGCTGGAACGCCGCTCTGGCTGCGATCCGAGCCGGGCGAAAATGCCCAGATGTCTAGTGCTCTGGCGCTACAGTGGGATTCATGGAGCGCGACATGCGTGAGATAATAAGCTTCCCGTGCAATGGTGACCTTCTTGCCGGGACGCTTGACTCAGCACAGGGAAGGCTTGGCCTGCTGATTGTGAGCGGTGGAAATGAGATTCGCAGCGGTGCCTACGGGGGTCAGGCAAGCATGGCGCAGAATTTCAGTGCGCTGGGTGTCCCTGTTTTTCGTTTCGACCGGCGCGGAGTTGGCGACAGTGAAGGCGTCAACTGCGGTTTTGAACACGCGGCTGAGGACATTCATGCCGCCATTGGCACGTTTTTGCGCGTTGCACCTCAAGTCGACCGCATAGTGGCATTTGGCAATTGCGATGCAGCCACAGCCTTGATGCTGCATGCAAAAATGCCGCTGCTGCAAGGAATTATATTGGCTAACCCTTGGACTATTGACCCGCCAGTGGAAAATGGCACCGCACCCGCGGCAGACGCTTCGGTTATTCGCGCACGATATTGGGCGCGTATGAAAAACCCGTGCACGTTGCTCGACTTGGTGTCTGGAAAAATCGACTTGTCTAAGCTGGCAAATGGCCTGAAAAAGGCAAGTAAGCCATTCAAAATATCTACACTTGGGCAAAAGCTAGCGGGCGCGTTAATGCATAGCGATATCCCCATTGGCATAGTCGTGGCAGAACGCGATACGACGGCCATGGCATTTAGGGCCGCATGGAACAGCCCAGTTTGGGAAAGTGTCCGACGGCGGCCCAATATACAGCTGGCATCCTATCCAACCGCGTCACACAGTTTTGCGGATGCCGCCTCCCGCGCGTGGCTCTATGCACAGATAGAAGCGTTCATCAGAAGGCTAGACTGACGTTCCTGGTCGCATGTTGCCTATACCCATTTAGCAAGGACCTATCGCGCGAGCATAGGCTACCCCTATCAATTCTGCGCGGTCAGGCGGCGGCGAGGTCCTGCAGCCTTTGCCTGTCCTGAATGGTGACCCGGCGTCGATCCGGAAGGTTGATAATGCCTTCGGCCTTCAGTCGTGACAATTGACGGCTGACGGTTTCAATCGTCAGGCCAAGGACATCTCCAATCTGCTGACGATCAAGTGGCAGTTCGAATGCGTTAAGCTCTGTTTCATGGGCCGAACAGCCAGTCTCACCCAGTCGGCTGGACATTTCGAGCAACAAGGTCGCAATACGCTCCGTGGCGGTCTTCTTGCCAAGCAACAGCATCCATTCGCGCGCTCGGTCAAGTTCGTCGAGCGTACGCTGCAGCAATTTATGCTCAAGCTCCGGATGTTGGCGTGCAAACCCATCGAACGCCGCGCGTGAGAATATGCACAACTCAGCATCCGTCAACGCCGTTACGCTATAGGGGCTTTGCTGGCCGAACGGGCGGCCAATGAAGTCGGACGAAAACATCATGCCGACAATTTGCTCGCGACCGTCCGAGATGCTCATGGAAATCTTCAGGACGCCCACAATGATGTTGGCGACCACAAGCGAGTCTTCACCCTCCCACACGAGGGTTTGCCCCTTGATTATCTTTTGCTTGCGGCCAAGCTGACCGAGCGCCTCTAACTCATCATGGTCCAGTCCAGCGCAAATGGCGCGGTTGCGTACAAGGCATTGCGAGCAGTCCTTCATAGCCCTGTCTTAGCGGGCCAAAGGTGCAGCGGCAACTACTGTCCCGTTCCAGAGACTCTGTTGGTTGGATCCCGCCCCTTAAACCGCCTGCATAAGGCTCGGTATCCGAACGAGCAGTTCACGTGATAGATACCCAAGCGGGCCAATCTGCTCCGCACACCGCCGCCCTGCCTCACCGTGCAGCCAAACCGCCCACAGCAGCGCATGCAGCGGTGGTGCGCCCCGCGCCGCCAAGCCTGCGACAATGCCCGCAAGCACATCGCCAGACCCGCCAGTAGCCAAACCGACGCCGCCGCCTGCAAAGGCATACATCCCCTCCCCTGGCGCGGTAAGGTAAGAGGTTTCGCCTTTGAGCATGACAATTGCGTTGAACTGCTCACTAGCCGCACGGACAGTGGCGCATGGGGCTGCTGCAATATCGTCGACGGTTTGGTTAGTAAGTTTGGATAGTTCACCTGCGTGCGGCGTGAGCACAAGTGGCAAGCGCCTGCTCCCCAATTGTGGCATAAAGGCTGGCAAAGCGCCGAGTGCCACGGCATCGAGAATACAAATTGGACCGCTTGCGTCATTCTGCGGCAAAATTAGCTTGGCGATCAGCCCGGCGGCAGAATCCATGCTCCACATAGCTGGACCTACAACGAGAGCATCGCACTGCTCCAACCAAGAAACAGCATCGATGTCGCCAATGTCCACATGGCCGTCACCTGTCTCACGAACGGCCATGACAGCCACCTCAGGCAGGGCGATGCCAAGCGCGATTGCACAGCTTTCGATCGTCATCACCTGAACCTTGCCCGCGCCCGCGCGCAAAGCGGCCTCTGCCGTAAGCGCAATTCCGCCTGGTACGAAGCGGCTACCGCCGACAATCGCGACGCGGCCCCGCGCATTTTTGTCGGTGTCACGATCCGGTATTGGCAAAGGATGCGCGCGCAGCCAGTTGCTATCCAGCGGCCTGATATTCTCAGCCACGCGCCGCAACCATTGGGTCGGGCTCTGCTGTGATGTCCGAACCTTCCACTTGCAGGGCTTGAACAGAATTGAACCGCACCATTTCAAGGGTACCGTCCCCCTCATTGGCCACGAACCGATATTCAGTCACCGAGCAATTGGCGATATCCCCCGCGCGATCAATGGTCAGGATTTGCGCTTCGTCCATGTTTTCAAGGATGTAGCGCAGACACAAAACCACCACTTGGTGTGCGACTATCATTACGTTTTTGCCGCCATGGTGCAGCGATATTGTGTCGAGCATTGACCGGAGGCGAAATATGACATCGACCCAGCTTTCGCCGCCTGGCGGATGGTGATAGAATTTGCCGAGGTTGGCACGAAAGTCAGCTTGTTCAGGATAGACAGCCCTGATGCCAATAGTTGTCAGCCCGTCCAATATGCCAAATTCCTTTTCGCGAAGACGTTCGTCGACACACATGACAGCTCCGGCGACCGCCGCCCGGATATGCTCTGCCGTCTGGCGGGCGCGGACATAGGGTGAGGCCAAAATGATATCCGGCCGTTCGGTACTTTCAGACGCGAACCACTGCCCCAAGCCTTGGGCTTGATCATGCCCTAACGCGGACAACGGAATATCGACGTCGCGATGATCTAAGGCAATGCGCTCAAGCCCCGCTTCATGGGCAACATCACGGGCAACGTTACCAGCGCTTTGCCCGTGCCGGACAATCCATAATGTCGACGGCCATCGCGGTGTCACGCACGCCCTTTCCATGTCTGCCAGATGTTATGCAGCAAACAGCAGCGCGGCCAATTGGTTCCGGGATGTCTGCAACGCTTTCGCGTTGCGCGATTGTGTTGGAATGGTAGCGAAGGAGGGACTTGAACCCCCGACCTATGGATTATGATTCCACCGCTCTAACCAGCTGAGCTACTTCGCCATACCAAGCACGATTCCCGGCTAATGCTGGGAAGCACGCGGCGCTATAAGCGCGGGGCCCAATCGGGTCAAGCGTTGCCACAGGAAATTAGCCGCGAAATGACCAACGGGCAATTTCTTGCCACGGCCCGCCCATATAATAATGGGCAGACAGGCCCGAAATCCGAAGTGCGCGCGGCAGGAACGACCCCGAAAGTTCGGCAAATAATGCTTGAGCCACCACTGGCTCGACCTTGTTCTGAACCGTGATGTGGAGACGGGGACGCGCCATATCCTGCGGCGTCAGCAATCCATAAAATGCCTCAGCCAGTTCGTCGCGCATGGACAATAGTTCGGGGCTTTCGACCCGATAAGCAACACCATTACCTAGCGGCATGATGTCGCTTATAAATGCTGTTGGCGGTGGAGAGGCAGCAGCAAGAGCGGACAGCCGCGTTTTGATTTCCGCGAGGTGGCCCGGCGGCAAATGGCGAAATAAGGTGATATGTGCATCAAGATAGTTGCGCTCGGGCGGGAAATGGGCGCGCCGCAAGCCGTTAGCCCATGCCTGATCGGTCTTGCCCATGTCAGCGGTTATGATGATGGGTGCGGTCATGAAACGGGTTTACCCATGTGGACGCCTCACCGCCACCAATCCTTCGTCATCCTTGCGAACGGCACAAAAAAGCCGCCCGGTCTTGCGACGGGGCGGCTTTTTTGTGTGTGCGTGACGAAAGCTTATGCTTCGTCTGCGCCTTCAGCCGAAAGACCGCCAGCGGCCTCAGCGGCCGCCTTGGCAGCAGCTTGCTCTTCGCGGCGCTTTGCATTAGCAGCAGCTTCAGCAGCATCAGCCGCGTCAGACGCAACTTCCGCTTCAACCTGAGCTTCGATAGCTTCGGCAGCGATTTCAGCCTGTTCAGCTTCAAACATCTGATCGAGAACGTTGACGCCGTCCTTCTGCAACTCGGCTTCGTCATCCGAACGGGCCACATTGACCTGAACATTGACTGAAACTTCGGGGTGCAGAACAACCTTGACGTCGAACACGCCGAGGGTCTTGATGGGGCGTTCGAGAACGATCATCGCCTTGGCAACCTTGGCATCCTGAGCATTCAGGCCGTCAACGATATCCTTGACTGAAACCGAACCGTAGAGCTGGCCCGTTTGCGAAGCTGCACGGATCAGAACGATCTGCTTGCCTTCGACCGAACCCGAAGCCTTTTGAGCTTCGTCACGGCGGCTTGCGTTATCGCTTTCGATACGTGCGCGGTTGGCTTCGAAAACCTTGCGGTTAGCGTCGTTGGCGCGAAGTGCTTTCTTGTTTGGCAACAGGAAGTTACGTGCATAGCCGTCCTTCACAGTGACAACGTCACCGATAGCACCAAGCTTTTCAACGCGTTCGAGAAGTATGATATCCATGTGTCGGTTCCTTACTTCACGATGTACGGCAGAAGGCCGATGTGACGGGCGCGCTTGATAGCCTGGCCCAGCTCACGCTGCTTCTTTGCCGAAACGGCGGTGATGCGTGATGGGACAATCTTGCCACGCTCTGAAATGTAACCCTGAAGCAGGCGTACATCTTTATAATCAATTTTCGGCGCGTCTTTACCCTGAAATGGGCAGGACTTGCGGCGACGGAAAAACGGACGTGCCATAATTTAAGCCTCCTGCTCTGCACGGGGTGCGCGATCGGGACGGTCGCCACGATCTGGACGTGGGGCACCGCGATCACGATCACCGCCACCGAATCCACCGCGCTCGCTGCGCTCTGGACGGTCGCTCTTGCGCATCATGACCGATGGGCCCTTTTCATGCTCGTCAACGCGGACAGTCATATAACGAATGATATCTTCGTTCATACGTGTCTGACGCTCGAGCTCAGCGATGGTGTCGCCATTAGCTTCGATGTCGAGCATTACGAAATGCGCTTTGCGGTTTTTCTGAATTTTGTAAGTAAGTGTGCGAAGACCCCAGGTCTCGGTCTTTACGACTTTGCCTTTATTGTCTTCCACAATCTTGGTGGCAACTTCTGCCAGCGCATCAACCTGGGCCTGTGAAAGGTCCTGACGCGCCAAAAATACATGCTCGTACGTTGGCATGGGCGTTTCCTTGTTCCTACCGATCGCTGACGCAGCACCATGCATACGCCCCTCCGGCCTTCTTCGATTTCACGAGGGCTACGCCAAGCGAAGTGGCGCCCATAGGTGGGATTTACAGGAAAAGCAAGCGATTCGCGAGCCAATCACGGTGAAGTGGCCGGAGATCCGAAACCCCCGGCCAATTCAATTATGCCGTTTCGTTTTCTTCTTCCATCAACGCGAACTTGAACTCTTTGACGGCCAATTCGTAGCTCCCGACATTTTTGGCGACTTTCTGGGGATCAAATTGAGCCATTTCCATTGGCATTTTGTACCCTTTCAGTATCTGTGCGAACCACCGTTCAAGAAACTTGATCGGCGGGACCTTCCAAGCCAACCCACTGTCGTTGACTTCCAGAAGAGAGATCAGTCCATAAAAAAGTGGCATCACAAACCCGTCTGGAACGTCATACTCCATTTCATTTTCACGATACGGCGACAGCGACTTCCTCATCTTTACGGCGTCGATACGACCAAATTTTCCGTTGTTTCCATTGTAAGTCGATGGAAAATGCTCAACCATCCAATCGTACAAAATGGGCAGATCGGTCAAAATATCAAACGTGTTCCCCGTCAGCACCTGTGGCACAGATTTGAGGTTGTAAGTTAAGGAGGATTTGGGTCGCGTCGTAGTGACGAAGGAACGAAGATGAGACCCAAATCCTCAAAACCCAAAGCGAGTGCTGAGCGGGTAGTAAAAGACATTCGGCGGGCAACGCGCAGGCACTTTTCAGCAGAGGACAAGATC
>Ga0105050_10001612_pt1 | contig 33672 bp, 35 predicted proteins | sample FRY01_FD_78088 | JGI IMG/M metagenome (GOLD analysis project Ga0105050, IMG submission 78088) | Freshwater microbial communities from Lake Fryxell liftoff mats and glacier meltwater in Antarctica - FRY-01 | ecosystem: Environmental > Aquatic > Freshwater > Ice > Glacier meltwater ...
GCTTTACCTTCCTCGCCCCACTGTTCGGCATCGTCGCCGGCTGGGCCCTGCTGGGCGAGGCGCTGTCCTGGGGCCTGTTGGTCGGCGTGGTCGCGATCGGTTTCGGCATGCGGATGATCAACACGCGGCCCGAGATGCGCTAGGTTCGCGGGACCAACAGGGGAACGCCGCCATGGACGACATGCCCATCCTGACCCGTCGCCGCATTGAGGCCGAGTTCGCCCGCGGCATCTACGACGAAATGAAGGCCGAACTGGGCGAGGCAACCGCCAAATGCATCCTGACCGATGCCATCGTCAAGCTCGCCCGCCAATCCGCCGCCGGCTTCGCGCAACAGGCGCCGGACGGGCAGCCCAGCCTGGACCATTTTCGCGCCATCCAAAGCCTGTGGACCGCCGAGGACGCGCTGCGCACCGAGGTAATCAAGTCGACCGACACCGAATTCCACTTCAACGTGGTCCGCTGCCGCTATTCGGAAATGTACCGCGAGATGGGCCTGGCCGAACTCGGCGCCGTGCTGTCATGCAACCGCGACGGCGCATTCTGCGAGGGCTACGACCCGAAGCTGAAACTGGAGCGCACGCAAACCCTGATGGGCGGCGCGAGCCATTGCGATTTCCGCTACCGCCGCGAAACCTGACGGCGAGACGGGAGCCGGGCTGCCCCGGCTCCCGGATGTTCGCGCAATGCTGCGTTCAGCAGCGATGGCCCTTGGCAATATCCGCGGAGGTGTAGCGGCAGCCGGCGGGGGCGACTGCGCGTCGGCCGAACTGGCGGTCACCACCGGGAGCACCACGGCGCGCCGAGGAACAGGGCGAGGGCGAGGGCAATCTTCTTCACGGCAAATCCTGCGGTCGTTGCATTCACAGGCTCACGGCGTGTGTAACGAGACATTGCCACTGTTCTGCGAGCGGAAAAAGATGGTCCGCCCTTGGTGCTGCGATTTCATGATGTCGTGAGCACCCGAAGCGCGGAGGCTTCCGGGCGGGCCAGCCTGCCGCTACGCTCGCCGCATTCGTTGCGCCGAGGTGACCATGCCCGCCCCCCAGCCCGCCGACCTGCTGCTCGCCGGCGGCACGGTCGTCACCATGGACCCGACGCGCCGCGTCATCGAGGACGGGGCGGTGGCCATCGCCGGCCAGCGCATCCTGGCCGTCGGCTCCCGCGCCGAAATGATGGCGGCCCACCCGGCCCGCGAGGTGATTGATACGCGCCACCACGCCATCCTTCCGGGCCTGATCGACGGGCACGCCCATGCCGGCCACGGCCTGGTCAAGACCCTCGGCAGCGGCGACAGCGCGGCCTGGAGCGAGGCCTGCCGCATCATCTACACCACCGCTTCCACGCCGGAATTCTGGTATGCCGAAGCACGGCTGGCAGCGCTGGAGCGCCTGATGTTCGGCGTCACCACCGGCGTCTCGCTGCTTGGCGGCGGCGATTCGATCAGCCGGGTGGACGAGCCCCGCTACGGCATCGCCCATTGCCGCGGCGTGGCCGAGGTCGGCATCCGCGCCATCGTCGCCGTCGGCCCCACCCGCCCGCCGCACCCCCGCCCCTATGCCAGCTGGGACGGCGGGGTCCGCCACGAACATCCCGTCACCTTCGACCAGCAGCTGGCAACGATCGAGGCCCTGATCGAAACCTGCCACGGCCGCACCAACATCCAGGTCGCGACGTTGATGCCGGTCTATCGCGAGGCCACCCACGACCCGGCGAACGTCGCGGTCATCGAGCGCCAGGGCCGCCTCGTGCGAGACCTTGGCAAAAAACATGGCACGCTGTTCCACCAGGACGGCCACCGCCGCGGCAGCATCGAGATGGCCGACCGCATGTTCGGCCTGCTGGGCCCGGACGCCTCGCTGTCCCACTCCACCGACCTCACCGAGGAGGATATCGAGGCCTGCCTGCGCACCGGCGCCGCCATCATCCACAATCCCTCGGCCATTGCCTCCGTGCGCGGCTATTGCCCGGTGCCCACCCTGCTCGACCGCGGCATCACCGTCGCACTCGGCTCCGACGGCACCGCGCCGGACCGCTCCACCGACATGTTCCGCCACATGTTCCAGTGCATCCGCCTGCACCAACGCGAGCACCGCGACGAGCGCCTGATGCCCCCCGGCAAGGTGCTGGAAATGGCCACCATCGACGCCGCCCGCGCCTTCCGCCTCGACCACGAACTCGGCAGCCTGGAGCCGGGCAAGCGCGCCGACCTCATCACCATCGACCTGCGCAAGCCGCACCTCGCCCCGCGCAACATGCCGATCTGGCGCCTGGTCTGCTTCGCCAACGGCCAGGATGTCGACACCGTCATCATCGACGGCGCGGTGAAGATGCGCGGCCGCCAGGTCACCCATGTCGACATCGCCGAGATCCTCGACCAGGCCCAGGCCGAAACCGAACACATGCTCGACCGCGCCAACCTGCGCCACCTCCTGGCCGAGCCCCCAGGCATCTGGGGCAAGGCCCGGCGATGACGCAGGGCCTCGACGGGTGATCGAACTCTGGATCCCCATCACCGTCACCGCCGCCCTGTTCCAAACCTGGCGCACGGCCCTCCAGCAACGCCTGCGCGGCCAGCTTTCGGTCAACGCCGCCGGCTTCGTGCGCTACGTCTATGCGTTGCCGGTTGGCCTGATGTTCGTGGCGCTGGGCTACGGCCTCACCGGCGAGCCCTTGCCGATGCCCACCGGCCGCTTCCTGCTCTCCAGCGCCGCCGCCGGCCTGTTGCAGATCATCGGCACCACCCTGCTGATCATGGCGTTCGGCTACCGCAACTTCGCCGTCGGCACCGCCTACGCCAAGACCGAGGCCGTGCAAGGTGCCATCGTGGCCTGGATCATCCTGGGCGAGGTGCTCACCCCGTTCTCCATCGTCGGCATCCTCGTCGGCGTGTCCGGCGTGCTGGTGCTGTCCTGGGGCGGCAAGGGCCTGGCACCCCGCGACATCCTCGCCGCCACCGTCCAGCCCGCCGCGCTGTGCGGCCTCGGCGCCGGCTTCGTCTTCGCCTTCACCGCCATCTTCATCAAGGACGCCAACCGCGCGCTCCCCGGCGACATCGTCATCATCAAGGCCCTGTTCGGCCTGCTGGTGACCAACCTGATGCAAACCGCCATGCAGGGGTCGTTCCTGCTGTGGCGCGAGCCCGACCAGTTCCGCGCCGCCTTCCGCACCTGGCGCTCCTCCGCCTGGGTCGGCGCGCTCTCGGCCTGCGGCTCGGCCTGCTGGTTCAGCGCCTTCGCGCTCGCCCCCGTCGCCCTGGTGCGCGCGCTGGGCCAGGTGGAGATGGTGTTCACCCTCCTGTTCAGCCGCTTCTACCTGCACGAGAAGCTGCGCCGCGCCGACATCCAGGGCCTCGTGCTGGTGGTCGCCGGCGTGGTGCTGGTGCTGCTCGGCAGATGAGCTAAGATTCGTCCAAACGAAAGGGAAACGAGAATGACCGAGCCGGTTCTGGTGGAAGTCCACAAAGGCTACCGCGTGGTGCAGCTCAACCGGCCCGACCGGCTGAACGCACTCGACCGCGCCACCCACGTGGTGCTGATGGAAAAGCTGCTGGAGGCCGAGGCCGACGAGTCCTGCCGTGCCCTCATCCTCACCGGCTCCGGCCGCGGCTTCTGCGCGGGTGCCGACCTCTCCGGCCGCAACCAGGCCCCCGACCCGGCCGCCGAGGGCGCACCCAAGCGCGACTCCGGCAGTTCCATCGAGGAAACCTGGAACCCGCTCGCCCGCAAGCTTGCCGTCATGCGCATGCCGGTCATCGCCGCCGTCAACGGCATCGCCGCCGGCGCCGGCAGTTCCATCGCGCTCGGCTGCGACATCACCATCGCTGCCCGCAGCGCCTATTTCCTCCAGGCCTTCACCCGCATCGGCCTGGTGCCCGACTGCGGCGGCACCTGGTTCCTGCCCAACCTCGTCGGCGCCGCCCGCGCCCGCGGCATGGTGATGCTCGCCGAGCCGCTGCCGGCCGAGAAGGCGCACGAATGGGGCCTGATCTGGAACGTCTTCGACGACGACAAGCTGATGGAGGAGGCCCACAAAATGGCAGCCAAGCTGGCGTCGATGCCCACCAAGGCCATCCTGATGTCCCGCCGCGCGCTCGCCGCCGCCACCGCCGGCAACAGCCTCAACGAACAGCTCGACCTCGAGCGCGACCTCCAGGGCATGGCCAGCCGTACCGACGATCATCAGGAAGGCGTGCGCGCCTTCCTCGAAAAGCGCCCCGCCCATTTCAAGGGCCGTTGATGCCGCCACGCGCCACCCCGCAGGCGCCCGATCCCCAGAAACTGGCGGAAGCGTGCGCCGCGGCAATGTGGGCGCAGGACACCGCCAGCCAGGGCCTCGGCATGGTGCTCGAAGCCGTCGGCCCCGGCACCGCCCACATGGCGATGCCGGTGCGCGAGGGCATGGTGAACGGCCACGGCCTCTGCCACGGCGGCTTCATCTTCACCCTGGCCGACTCCGCATTCGCCTTCGCTTGCAACAGCCGCAACGCCAGCTCGTATCCCGTCATTATTCTGGTATAAGATGAAGGCTTCCGGCTTTCCCAAAACAACGCGCCATCCCCTAATTGAGAAAGATCTTCCCCGGATTAAGAATACCCTTCGGGTCGAGGCTCGCCTTGACGCTGCGCATCACGGCCAAAGCGGCCTCACCGACCTCGGCTTCCAGGAACTCGCGCTTGCCGATGCCCACGCCGTGTTCGCCGCTGCAGGAGCCGCCGAGGGCCAGCGCACGGGCAACGATCTTCTTGTCCAGCTCCCACGCCCGGTCGAGCCCACCGGGTTCGGGCGGGACGAGGATGACTGTGTGGAAATTGCCATCGCCGACATGGCCGACGATAGGCGCCAGAAGGCCCGAGGCCTTGATGTCCTCCTGCGCGCCAAGGATCGCTTCGGCCAGCCGGGAAATCGGCACAATGGCATCGGTGGCGATGCCCTGGTGGCCGGGCTTCAGCGACAGCGCAGCCCAGTAGGCGTCGTGCCTGGCGCGCCACAGCCGCGTGCGCTCGGCGGGGTCGGTCGCCCATTGGAAGCCGTCAGCGCCGAAGCCTTCGGCGATCTCTTCGGCCTGCGTCGCCTGTTCCTGTACCGAGGCGGCGGTGCCGTGGAACTCGAAGAACAGGGTGGGAGCGGACTTGAGCCCTTCGAGCTTGGAGTAGCCGATGCAGGCGGACATCTGCACGTCGTCGAGCAACTCGATCCGCGCGACGGGAATGCCGGCCTGCATCACCGCGATGACCGTCTCGACGGCGCTGGACAGATCGGGGAACTGGCAGACGGCAGCACTGCTGGCCTCCGGGATGCCGTGCAGGCGGAGTTGGATCTCGGTGATGACGCCGAGCGTGCCTTCGCTGCCGATGAACAGCCGGGTAAGGTCGTAGCCGGCCGCCGATTTGCGCACCCGTCCGCCGGTGCGGATCACCCGGCCGTCGGCAAGCACCACGGTGAGACCGAGTACGTTCTCGCGAATGGTGCCGTAGCGCACGGCGGCGGTGCCCGAGGCTCGGGTGGCGCACATGCCGCCGAGCGAGGCGTCCGCGCCGGGATCGACCGGGAAGAACAGCCCCTGGTCGCGCAGATGCACATTGAGGCTGCGGTGGGTGACGCCGGCCTGCACGCGACAATCCATGTCCGGCGCGTTCACCTCCAGCACCTTTTTCATCCGGGACAGGTCGACGCTGATGCCTCCGCGCACCGGGGTGACGTGGCCCTCCAGCGAGGTGCCGGTGCCGAACGGCACCACCGGAACGACGTGGACGTGGCAAAGGGCGAGAAGCCGCGAGACCTCCTCGGTCGTCTCCACGAAGGCAACCGCGTCGGGCAGCACCGGCGGCTGCGTGTCCTGGCCGTGGGCGTGCTGGCCGCGCAGGCCGGCATGGGTGGTGATGCGCTCGCCGAGGAATGCACTGGCGGCTTGGATGACCGTGTCGACCGGTCGGGACATCTTGCATCTCCGGAGGAAGGTAAGGCTTGCAGCTTTGGCGCGCGGCACGCAGCGTGGCAAGTCCGCAGGGCAGGAGACGAGACGATGCTGGATCCGAAGGGCCGCGTGGCGATGGTGAGCGGCGCGTCGCGCGGCATCGGCCGCAGGATCATGGAGCGGTTGCTGGCGTCGGGCTGGCAGGTGAGTGCTGGCGTTCGCACGCCCGCGGGCGTGGCGGCGGCCGAGCGGCTGCTGGTGCACCGCTATTCCGCCGAAAGCGTTGCCGACGCCAATGCCTGGGCAGCGGCCACGATGGCGCGGTTCGGGCGCATCGACGCGCTGGTGAACGCCGCCGGCATTTCCCGCCCCTCCCCGCTCGACGGCGACGACGAAGCGGCGATCGATGCGATGTGGGAGGTGAACGTCAAGGGCCCGCTGCGCGCCATCCGCGCCGCGCTGCCGCATCTGCGGGCGAGCGGGACGGGGCGGGTGCTGAACATCGCCTCGCTGTCCGGCAAGCGGGTGACGAACGCCAATTTCGGCTATGCGATGAGCAAGTTCGCCCTGATCGCGCTGACCCAGGCGGTGCGGCGGGAGGGGTGGGAGCATGGCATCCGCGCCACCTCGCTCTGCCCCGGCTTCGTGGCCACCGACATGACGGCGCATGTGGCCAACGTACCGGCAGGGGCGATGACCGATGCCGGGGACATCGCGGTGCTGGCGGAGGTACTGTTGGCGCTGCCGAACAACGCGACGGTGGGCGAACTGCTGGTTAACTGGAAGCTGGAACCGATGCTGTAGCGCGCCACACTGGTGCACGGCGGGGTCGCCAGTGTGATGCAGGCCGTCTGACCGCCCGCGTGCGCCGAAGTTGACGGTTCCTTAACCGCCGGCCGCCACGCTGCGCCGCATGTTTGGATGGACCCGGCGCGCTGCAGAGCAAACGGGTGCGGCCGCCCCCCAGGCGGCGGCGAGCCCCGTTGTGCACGACATGGCCCACGTGCAGGTGCTGGGCCTGCTCGTCACCGACACCTATCGCTGGAAGCGCGACTGGGCCCTCTGGCGAGTGCGCTTCGCCTACAGCAACGACGCCCAGGGCCTGTCCTTCCGCGAAGTCGCGTCGTTCGCGCGCGAGGCCGCTGCGGCGCATTGCCAGCACCGCTGCGACTGCGCCGAGATCGTGCTTTACTTGGCGCATATCGACGACCTGAAGACGGTGTTCGCCGCCTATGGCGCGATCCCGCACGGCATCGGACAGGTTTCCGCGATCCAGGGGCGCGAGGCCTACCTGCAAGCCGCCGCGCTGGCCGCCGAACTGGCAGGGCTGGCCCGCACGCCGGACCGGGCAGCCGAGGACGAGGTGATGGGACTGCCGGACCTCGCCTGGCACGTGGAAGGCCATGGCATGGGACGCATCGCCACCACGGAACTGCGGGGGCGGCGGATCGTGGTGCGGCTTGGCGTTCTGTCGGGACAGGAGTTCTGGGTGGTGGACGTGAACGACCGGCCAGTCTGTGCCCGGTTCCGCGCGCGGCTGGATGCCATGAGCAAAATGGGGGTCGCGGCGGCGCTCAAAGCCTATGGGGTGCGACCATGGTAAAGAAAGAAAGTCGTTCTTTTTTGAAAAAAAAACCAAAAAATTTCACCAATTTGCTAAAATACCAAGATTCGATGCAAAATAGATGAAAGTCTTTTTGCTTCTTTTTCTACAGAAAAAGAAGATTCTTCCTAAATTTCTTCTCCAGACCTGTAGATCCGCCACGCAGTGTCACGCAACAGCACCCCCTGTTCCTCCATCGGGTCGCGGCCCTCGATCCATGGGTGGCGGCCGAGCGAGAGGTCCCACAGGTTATGGTGGCGTCGATCGCCGGACCGGCGTCGGCGTCGGTCACGAAGGCCTCCCATCAACTGCGCGCGATTGACCGGCCCGCAGGCCGGGCCTAGCGTTTCTGCCACCAATTCACGGGAGAAACGGAACAATGGCAACGAAGGTCGCGAAAATCTGGGCGTCGGGCAAGGCCGTCGTCAATGGCTGGCTGGCGATTCCCTCCGGCTTCTCGGCCGAGGTGATGGCGCAGTGCGGGTTCGACAGCGTGACCGTGGACATGCAGCACGGCGCGCAGGATTTCCTGTCGATGCTGCAATGCTTCCAGGCGATGCAGGCCCATCCGGTGACGCCGATGGTGCGCGTGCCGTGGAACGAGCCCGGCATCATCGGCAAGGTGCTGGACGCCGGCGCGATGGGCGTGATCTGCCCGATGATCAACACCAAGAAGGAGGCCGAAGCCTTCGTGCAGGCGTGCAAGTATCCGCCGCTGGGCGTGCGTTCCAACGGCGCATTCCGGGCCGGCATGTACGGCGAGGGCTCGGCCTATCTGCTGACGGCGAACACCGAGACGCTGTGCATCCCGATGATCGAGACCAAGACGGCGATCAAGAACCTGGATGCCATCCTCGATGTCGAGGGCATCGCGGGCGTGTATGTCGGGCCGTCAGACCTGGGGCTCAGCTACGGACTGCCGGCGAAGCTGGACCGGGACGAGCCAGAGATCCTGAAGGCCTACGACAAGATCCTGAAGGCGTGCCAGGCGCGCGGCATCTATGCCGGCATCCACACTGGCGGCTCGGCCGATGCGGCACGGTGCATTGCGCGCGGGTTCCGGCTGACCACGCTGATGAACGACAGCGGCATGATGGCCAGCTTCGCCAAAACCTGCATCGCGGAGACGCGCAAGGCGAGCAAGGGTATCGCCTGAGAAGAGGAAGGCCAGGGGGCTGAGCCCCCTGGACCCTCTATACTTCAGTCATGGGGTCTGGGGCCGCCGGCCCCAGCCTTAGGTTCTTGCTTATCGGAGTACGCGCCATGGCCCCCCCCGTCGTCATTCGCCTGAACGATCATGATTCCGTGGTGATCGCGCGCGCGACACTACTGCCGGGCACGGAGGTGGCGCCGGGGGTCGCAGCCGTGCAGCGCATTCCCGCCGGGCACAAGGTGGCGGTGAAGACGATCGCCCAGGGCCAGGCCGTGCGCCGCTACGGCCAGGTCATCGGCTTCGCCACGTCGAACATCGCTCCGGGCCAACACGTGCACGTGCACAACATCGGCATGGGCGATTTCGCGCGCGACTATGCCTATGGCGTGGATGCCAAGCCGACCGACTACTTCAACGCGCCGGCCACCTTCATGGGCATCCGCCGGCCGGACGGGCGGGTGGCGACGCGCAACTACATTGGCATCCTGACCAGCGTGAACTGCTCGGCGCATGTGGCCGACATGGTGTCGATGGCATTCCGCCGCGACCCGATCAGCGGGCGCAATCCGCTGGCCGACTACCCGAACGTGGACGGGGTGGTGGCGCTGACGCACAAGACCGGCTGCGGCATGGCCCAGGGCGAGCCCCTGGCGCTGCTGCGGCGAACCCTCGGCGGCTACGCGCGGCATCCGAACTTCGCCGCAGTGATCATGCTGGGTCTGGGCTGCGAGGTGAACCAGCTGTCCGGGATGATCCAGGAGCAGAAGCTGGCCGGGCGGCTACGCGGCATGGACATCCAGGAGATGGGCGGCACGCGCAAAACGGTGGAGGCGGGCATCGCCTTCGTGCGCGAGGTGCTGGCCGACGCCAACAACGTGCGGCGCGAGCCGGTGCCGGTGAGCGAGCTGACCGTGGCGCTGCAATGCGGCGGGTCGGACGGCTATTCCGGCGTCTCGGCCAACCCGGCGCTGGGGGTGGCCAGCGACATCCTGGTCCGCCACGGCGGCAGCGTGATCCTGTCGGAAACACCCGAAACCTACGGCGCCGAACACCTGCTGACCCGCCGCGCCCCGGATCGCGAAGTCGGCGAGAAGCTGGTGGGGCTGATGCGCTGGTGGGAGGAATACACCGCGCGCAACAACGCCGAGATGGACGCCAACCCCTCCCCCGGCAACAAGGCCGGCGGCCTCACCACCATCCTGGAGAAATCCCTCGGCGCGATGGCCAAGGCGGGCAGCACCAACCTGGTGGAGGTGGTGAACTACGCGGAGGTGCCGACGAAGAAGGGCTTCATCTTCATGGACACCCCCGGCTACGACCCGGTGGCGGCGACCGGGCAGGTGGCCGGGGGCGCCAACCTGGTGGCCTTCACCACCGGCCGGGGCAGCGTATTCGGCTGCAAGCCGGCGCCGTCGCTGAAGCTGGCGACCAACACGGCCATGTTCCGCCGGATGGAAGAGGACATGGACATCAACTGCGGCACGATCCTGGACGGCGAGGAGAGCATCGCGGAATGCGGGCAGAAAATCTTCGATCTCTTTCTCCGCACGGCGTCGGGCGAACAGACCAAGAGCGAGGCGTTCGACTTCGGGGCGGCGGAGTTCGCGCCATGGGTGATCGGGGCCACGATGTAGGAAAGAAGAGTCTTCTTTTTCTGAAGAAAAAGAAGCAAAAAGACTTCATACATTTAAGACGGCGGTCGACCCCAAAAACGGGAGTTGATGAAAGTTTTTTGGTTCTTTTTTTAAAAAAGAGCGCCTTCCTACCACTTCTCTCCCCAGGGCCTCACTTCGACTTCCCAGCTCCAGGCCGAGCGGTGCTGCTGCATCACATGCCAGTAGGTTTCGGCGATGGCGTCCGGCGAGAGCATCGTATCGCCCTCGGATGCGGGGGCGATGCCGCCGTCGATGACGAAGTGGGCGACGTGGATGCCCTTCGGCGCCAGCTCGCGGGCGAGGGACTGGGCCAGGCCGCGCAGGGCGAACTTGCCCATGGCGAAGCTGGAGGAGTTGGCGAAGCCCTTCACCCCGGCGGTGGCGCCGGTGAGCAGGATGGCGCCGTGCCCGGCCGGAAGCATCCGGCGGGCGGCCTGCTGGGCGGTGAGGAAGGCGCCGAACGCCGTGGTTTCAAGGGCGCGGCGCACGGCTTCGGGATCAAGATCGGCGATGGGGCCACGGACGCGGCCGGAGGCGTTGTAGACCACGACATCGGGCGCGCCGTGGCGGGCCTCGACCTCCGTGAACAGCGCGGCGACGCCAGCCGGATCGGCGGCGTCGCAGGCGTACAGGGTGCAGCCGGTCTCGGCAGCGAGGTCCGCCAACTTGGCCGTGTTGCGCGCGGCCACCGCGACGGCGATGCCATTCCTCGCGAACAGCCTGGCCAGCGAGGCCGACAGGCCCGGGCCGGTGCCGACGATGAGGGCGGTGCGGTAAGTTGTCGACATATTGGCCCCGCGCGAGGTGATCCTGCGCTATACTGGCCGTCCAACGACGTGAAGGCCAGCGCCATGTCCCCGCCGTTCGCTCCGCGCATCGACGTTGTCTCCGACGCCATCTGCCCCTGGTGCTACATCGGCAAGCGCCAGCTGGAGCGGGCGTTGGCCCTGCTGGAACCGCAGGGCCTGCGGTTCGACGTGGCCTGGCATCCGTTCCAGCTGAACCCGGACATGCCGCGCGAGGGGGCGGATCGGGGGCAGTACCGCATCGCCAAGTTCGGCTCCCTGGAGAAGTCGCAGCAGCTCGACGCGCGGATCACCGAGACGGCGTCTGGCGTGGGGCTGGAATTCCACCTCGACCGGCTGACGCGCACGCCGAACACGCTGGATGTCCACCGCGCGATCTGGCTCGCCGGGCAGCACGGGGTGCAGGATGCGGTGATGGAGGCGCTGTTCCGGCTGTATTTCGTCGAGGGCGGCGATCTGGGCGACCGCGCGCTGCTGACCGAAACGGCGGCCGCCGCGGGGCTGGACCGGGCGGCGCTGGATGCGACGTATGCCGGCGACGAGGGGCTGGAGGTGGTGCTGCGCGGCGACGCGGCGGCGCGGCGCGGCGGCATCTCGGGCGTGCCGAGCTTCCTGATGGGCGGCTACCTGCTGTTCTCCGGCGCCCTGCCGGCGGAACAGATGGCCGAGGCCTTCGCCCACGCCTGGAAGGTGCTGAGCACACAAGCCGCTTGACCGTCGCCACCCGCGATGCCCCATACTGGGCACGCTGGAACAGGGGGCATCGGCCATGCGACGCAGAACAGTGCTGAAGGCGGCTGCGGCGGCGATGCTGCCAGCGCCGGCGATCGGCCAGGGCAATGCCAGCGTGCTGCGTTGCGTGCCCGAGGCGAATCTGGCCAGCATCGATCCGGTCTGGACCACGGCGGCGGTGGCGCTCAACCATGGCTGGATGGTGTACGACGCGCTGTACGGGTCCGACCTCGACCTGGTGCCGCGCCCGCAGATGGCCGAAGGCCACACCCTGTCGGACGACAAGCTGGTCTACACCTTCAAGCTGCGCGAGGGACTGCTGTTCCACGACGGCGAGCCGGTGCGCGCGCGCGACTGCATCGCCTCGATCACCCGCTGGTCCAAGCGTGCCGCCTGGGGCCAGGCACTCGGTGCTCGGATCGAGGAGATGAAGGTGGTCGACGACCGCAGCTTCACCATGCGGCTGAAGAAGCCCTTCGCGCTGACGCTGAACGCGCTCGGCCAAGGCAACAGCTTCATCATGCCCGAGAGGGTGGCGCAGACCGACCCGTTCAAGCAGATCACCGAAACCGTCGGTTCCGGCCCGTTCATCTTCAAGAACGACGAATGGGTTTCCGGCGCGCGGGCAGTGTATGTGAAGAACACCCGGTATGTGCCGCGCGGCGAGGCCCCGAACATGTGGGCCGGTGCCAAGCGGGTGTTCGTGGATCGGGTGGAGCATATCGTTATGCCCGACGGCGCCACCGCGGCCGCGGCGCTGCAATCGGGCGAGGTCGACTGGGTGCAGGTGCCCACCATCGACTTGGTGCCGATGCTGCGGAAAAGCCGCGGCGTGCGCGCCTTCGTCAACGACCCGATCGGCTTTATCGGGATAATCCGGCCCAATTTCCTGCACCCGCCTTTGAACAACCACAAGCTGCTGCGCGCCATCCTGTCGGCGGTGGACCAGAGCGAATTCCTGGCCGCGGTGATCGGCGACCAGCACGAATTGGGCAAGACCCCGGTGGGCATCTTCATCCCGGGCATGCCGACGGCCAACACCGCGGGGCTGGAGGCGCTGACCGGGCCGCGCGACCTGGCGCTGGCCCGGCGCCTGGTGGCCGAGAGCGGCTACAAGGGCGAGCGCGTGGTGCTGATGTCGCCGTCGGACATTCCGCCACTGTCACAGATTACGCAAGTCGCGCGCGATCTGTTCATCAAGGTGGGGCTGAACGTCGATTTCCAGTCGATGGACTTTTCGACAATGGTGGCCCGCCGCGCCAACCGCGAGCCGCCGGACAAGGGCGGCTGGAATGCCTTCTGCGCGGCGTGGGGCGCGTCGGTGATCGACCCCGCCGGGCATTTCCCGATGCGCGGCAACGGCCGCGGCGGCTGGTTCGGCTGGCCGGAAGACCCGCAGATGGAGGTCCTGCGCGATGCTTGGCTCGACGCGCCGGATCAGGCGACGCAGAAGAAACTGGCCGAGGAGATCCAGATCCATGCCATGCAGCAGGTGCCGATGATTCCGGTCGGCCAGTGGTTCGTCCCTACCGCCACGCGCGACAACATCACTGACATCGTGCGCTCGCAGGCGATGCTGCACTGGAACGTCAAGAAGGGGTAATGCCGAGCGCTCAGTGATTGACATGTGAAGGAAGGCAAGGCCAGGGCTTTGCCGTCGCGCCGCGAAGGCGCGCCGCGAGGGACCCACCAAAGGCCGACGGCCTTTGGAAACCCTGTTATTTACAATGATATGAAGTCCAGGGGCTCGGCCCCTGGTGGGTCCAGGGCAAAGCCCTGGCCTTGCCTAACGAAGGGTCGTTCTTTACGGCGGCTGATATTACTCCTCGCCGCGCTGCAGCACGATCACCGCGCGGGCGTCAGCGATCGGCGCCTGGAGCAGGGTTTCCAGCGCCGGATAGTCGGTGGGCGCCACCACGTCGCGCGCGACCACGAGGTGGCGGCGGACGTGGATTTCGCCGTTCTGGCGGCGGTATTGCGCGGTGTAGCTGCCGGCGGTGGTGGCGAGCGCGACGTCGTCGGGCAGGCGGATTGGTAGAAGGCCGGGCGGGAGGGTAATCGTCGATTCCCAGATCTGTTCGCCGACATCGGCCAGCATCGGCGTGTGCCGTGCGCCGGAGGGCGCCAGCTTGGCGCGCAGCCGGGTGGCCGGTTCCACGTCGATGCCGGCGGGGACCCGGAGATAGGCCGTGTCGCCCTGGAAGGTGACGGCGTTGCGCGAGCGCCAGGTCGCGGTCAGGCCGAGCGGGCGGGAGAGGTCACGCGGGTTGCTGGCCGCGATCGCGCCCACCCCGCCCTCCGCCGTGCCGGCCAGAATGCGCTCGGTGAGGTCGCGCAGGGAGGAGGCATTGGCCAGGGCTTTGCGCAAGCCGATCTCGGCGTTGGGCGACAGGGTGAGGCGGGCGCTGCCCTCGATGGTGCCGTCGGTGTCGAGCGCAAAGCGGCTGACCAGGTGGTAGCGGTTCTGCTCGGGCCGCGCCGGCGGCGTGCGGGCGGCGCGGCCCTCCGGCGTGGCGAGTACCACGGTCTTGCCCGACAGGCGCCGGTCCAGCGCATCGAAGCCGGCATGGTGGTCGGTCGGGTTGGCATAATGGTCGAACGCCGGCAGATAAATGATGGCGTGGTTGAACTGGCCGGGCATCCACAGCGGCAGGTCGGTGGTGCGGCTGCCCCAGTCGATAATGGCCGCATGGCTCTCGATGCCGCGCGCGGCCAACAGCGCCTGCATCAGCGCCACGTGGTCCTTACAGTCGCCATAGCCGTTCTTCAGCACCTCGGCGGCATGGTGCGGCACCCAGCCATCGTCGGGGTCGAGATAGACGGCGACGTAGCGGATGTTGCCGGTGATCCATTCATAGATGGCGCGCGCCGCGTCGCGGCCCGTCCTGTCGCCCGCGATGCGTGCGGCCAGCGCCTCGATCTCCGGCGTGGGAACAACGCGGTCCCTGGACTGCCGGTGATACAGCGCGCCCAGCGCCTCCAGGTTCGGCTGGGTGGTGGCCAGGAACAGCGGCTGGAAATCCGCGGCCGAGACGCTGTTGCGCTCCGCCTCGCGCGCCGGCAGGTCGCGGATGGTGGCGCGGATGCGGCGCACACCGTCAAGCACCGTCTCCTCCACCTCGAAGGCGCCGCCCAGCAACCCCGCCCGGGTGCGCCAGGTGAACGGGATCTCGGCCGGGATCTCGATCTCGGAAATGTCCTCCCCGGTCGCCCATTCCAGCGCCGCCTGGTTGGTGATGTTCACGCCCAGCAGCGGCGGCACCTTCTGCGTGCGCTGCCACACGATGTGGGTGCGGCTGCCCTCGCGCAGCTGCGGGAAAAGCACGGTGGTGGTCAGGCTGCCGGTGAAGCCCGGCGCGCTCTGGCTGGCGGCACTCGGGCGAGTAAAGATCGAGGAGGGCGGAACGTGGATGCGCGTACCGTCCGGCTGGTCCACCCAGGCTTCCACGACCTCCAGGCTCTGCTTGTCCGGATAGAAGCTGCGCGCCGCCCGCTCGCCGGCGCGCAGGCCGCGCGCGGTCAGCAGGGTGCTGTCCTGGGTGCTGGTCTCGACATAGGTCAGGTCGAGGGCGACCACGATGCGGTCCACCGACCGGTCGAGCCGGACATGGGTGACGGGTTGGGCCAGCGCGGTGGCGGCGAACAGCAGAAACATCAGCAGCGCGGCGGTCGCGCCACGGATCAGCACGGCGATCATCAAACCCCCCTTGTCCCTGGTCGGCTGAGTGTAGCCGAAACGGCCGGGGATAGCCCGTACGCTATGCAGGCGGTATAGAAACGGCTTCCACGCCATATGCTTCCACACCAGTCGGGACGATGCCAATGCCCCAGGATGCCGCCACCGCCGCGTATGTGATCCCGCCCCCCGCCCTGATCGCCGTGCCGGTAACCGGCGGCGGGGCGTTCCCGGTGCGCCGCGTGTTCTGCGTCGGCCGCAACTACGCCGCTCACGCGCGCGAGATGGGCAGTGACCCCGACCGCGAGCTGCCGTTCTTCTTCTGCAAGCCGGCCGACGCGCTGCTGCGCGACGGGCGCGACATGCCCTACCCGCCGATGAGCAAGGACCTCCACCACGAGATGGAGCTGGTCGTGGCCATCGGAAAAGGCGGCGCCAACATCGCCGAGGCCGATGCCCTGTCCCACGTGTGGGGCTATGCGGCCGGTCTCGACATGACGCGGCGCGACCTCCAGAACGCCGCCAAGAAAGAGGGCAAGCCCTGGGACATGGGCAAGGGCTTCGACCACTCCGCCCCGATCGGCACGCTGGTGCCGGCCTCCACTCTGCCCGACCCGACCAAAGGGAAAATCGAGCTGAAGGTGAACGGCGCCGTCCGCCAGACCTCCGATCTCTCCCTGCTGATCTGGAGCGTGGCCGAGACCATCGCCTACTTGTCCAAACTGGTCACGCTGGCCCCCGGCGACCTGATCTACACCGGCACGCCCGAGGGTGTCGCCGCCGTGCAGAAGGGCGACGTGCTGGAAGGCGTGGTCGAGGGCGTCGGCTCCGTGCGCACGAAGATCGTATAGTGGCGGCCCCGGCCCGGCGCCGCCCCCTGCGCATCGCCACCTGGAACATCAACTCGCTTCGCCTGCGCCTGCCGTTGCTCCCGCGCCTGATCGAGGCGCTGGAGCCCGACGTGCTGTGCCTGCAGGAAACCAAGGTGCCGGACGAGTTATTCCCGCTCGAAGGGGTGCGCGCCCTCGGCTTCGAGCACATCCGCTTCCGCGGCATGAAGGGCTACAACGGGGTGGCGATCCTCTCGCGCATCCCCTTCGTCCACCACGACCTCGCACCGGATTGGTGCGGCCGCGGCGATTGCCGGCACCTGGCCGTCGAGCTGGACGCGCCAGGCGGCCCGGTCGAACTGCACAATTTCTACATCCCGGCCGGCGGCGACGTGCCCGACCGCACGGTAAATGACAAGTTCGGCCACAAGCTGGATTTCGTGAGCGAGGCCACGCAGTGGTTCGCCGCGCGCACGAAACTGTCCCGCGCGGTGCTGGTCGGCGATCTGAACATTGCGCCGCTGGAACACGATGTCTGGAGCCACAAGCAGTTGCTGGACGTGGTCAGCCACACCCCGGTCGAGACCGACGGCCTGCTGGCCTGGCAGCGCGCCGGCTGGGTGGATGGGGTGCGCCACTTCGTGCCCCATGACGAGAAGCTGTATTCCTGGTGGTCCTACCGCAACCGCGACTGGCGCGGCTCGGACCGCGGGCGGCGCCTGGATCATGTCTGGGTGACCGACGACCTGGCGGGGAATCTGGTGCGTCAGACGGTCCTGAAGGACGCGCGGGACTGGACCCAGACGAGCGATCACGTGCCGGTCTGCGTGGAGCTGGCGCTGTAGCCAGGCTCCGCCTCGCCTCTTATATCAACCGTCATAAAGAATGACCCTTCGTTAGGCAAGGCCATGGCTTCGCCCTGGACCCACCAGGGGCCAAGCCCCTGGACCTTAAATATATGATAATAAACGGGTTTCCAAAGGCCGTCGGCCTTTGGTGGGTCCCTCGCGGCGCGCCTTCGCGGTGCGACGGCGAAGCCCTGCCCTTGCCTTCTCTCATAGGTCAATCATTAGGACGGTTGATATCAATCGCGAGCAAACGCACAGTGGGCGATCAGCAATGCTGTGCCGCCCGCCGTCGCGCGAAGGCGGGCGCCGGACAACGCCCCCCTGCGGGAGAAGCGCAAGCGCGTCACGTGCCTGCGCATCGCGACTGCGCAGCACTCAGAGCGGAGTGGCCGTGTCAGCGAGCACAGTCACCCGGGTCAGCGTCACTTCGGCGAATCCTCCGGACACCTGGAGGCTTTCGGTTACCCGCCCCCCCTCGTACAGCCTGATCACGCCCTGTTGCAGCAGCACGATCATCGGCGCGTGCTGCGGCAGCACGCCCATTTCGCCCTCGGCAGCCGGGATGACAACCATGTCCACCGGCCGCGACAACAGCAGCTTTTCCGGGCTGACGATTTCGAGATCGATGGGCATGGCGAGGTGTTCCTCAGGCGCTGGTCTTCATCGACTCGGCCTTCTTCACGGCCTCCTCGATGGTGCCGACCATGTAGAAGGCGGCCTCGGGCAGGTGGTCGTATTCGCCAGCAACGATCGCCTTGAAGCTGCGCACGGTGTCCGCGATCGGCACGAAAACGCCGGCGAAGCCGGTGAACACCTCGGCAACGTGGAACGGCTGGCTCAGGAAGCGCTGGATCTTGCGCGCGCGGGCCACCACCAGCTTGTCCTCTTCCGAAAGCTCCTCCATGCCCAGGATGGCGATGATGTCCTGCAGCGACTTGTAGGTCTGCAGCACGCGCTGAACCTCCCGGGCGATCGTGTAGTGCTCCTCGCCGACGATGCGCGGATCGAGCGAGCGCGAGGTGGAATCGAGCGGGTCCACGGCCGGGTAGATGCCAAGCTCGGCGATCGAGCGCGACAGCACGGTCGTGGCGTCGAGATGGGCGAAGGACGTTGCGGGCGCGGGGTCGGTCAGGTCGTCCGCGGGCACGTAGATGGCCTGCACCGAGGTGATCGAGCCCTTGTTGGTCGAGGTGATCCGCTCCTGCAGCGCGCCCATGTCGGTGGCCAGCGTCGGCTGGTAGCCCACCGCCGAGGGAATGCGGCCCAGCAGCGCCGACACTTCGGCGCCGGCCTGGGTGAAGCGGAAGATGTTGTCGACGAAGAACAGCACGTCCTGGCCTTCCTCGTCGCGGAAATACTCGGCCAGGGTCAGGCCCGAAAGGGCCACGCGAAGGCGGGCGCCGGGCGGCTCGTTCATCTGGCCATAAACCAGCGCCACCTTGGAGCCTTCGGTGGTGCCGTCGCCCAGCTTGATCACGCCGGCATCGATCATCTCGTAGTAGAGGTCGTTGCCCTCGCGGGTGCGCTCACCGACGCCGGCGAACACCGACACGCCGCCATGCGCCTTGGCGATGTTGTTGATCAGTTCCTGGATGAGCACGGTCTTGCCCACGCCGGCGCCGCCAAACAGCCCGACCTTGCCACCCTTCAGATAAGGGGCCAGCAGGTCCACGACCTTGATGCCCGTCACGAGAACCTCGACCGAGGCGGCCTGTTCCTCGAAGGTGGGGGCGAGACGGTGGATCGGCATGCGGGTGGCGGTGTTGACCGGCCCGCGCTCGTCGATCGGGTCGCCGATGACGTTCAGAATGCGGCCGAGCGTCTCCGGCCCGACGGGAACCGAGATCGGCGCGCCGGTATCCACCACTTCCTGGCCGCGGACCATGCCGTCGGTGCTGTCCATGGCGATGCAGCGGACGGTGCGTTCGCCCAATTCCTGCGCCACTTCGAGCACCAGGTTCAGTTCACCGATCTTGGTGGTCAGCGCGCTCGTGATGAAGGGAAGCTCGCCGTCGAACTGCACATCGACCACGGCCCCGAGAACCTGGGTCACGCGCCCGACATTGTTGCTGGCCATGAAGGGACTCCTGCTTGCTGGCGATCTCCGGCGCGCGCCTTCGCGCGCCGTGGCGGGGATCAGACGGCTTCGGCGCCGGAGATGATCTCGATCAGCTCCTTGGTGATGTTCGCCTGACGGGCACGATTATAGTTCAAAGTAAGGCGCTTTATCATGTCGCCTGCGTTGCGCGTGGCGTTGTCCATCGAGGTCATCTGCGCGCCGTAGAACCCGGCCGCGTTCTCGAGCAGCGCACGATAGATCTGGATGGCAAGGTTCTGCGGCAGCAGCCGCGCCAGGATGACTTCCTGGTCGGGCTCGCCCGGGTCGCCCGCCTCGTACTCATAGATGGCGCCGCCGGGGCCGACCGAGCCTGCGGCCGGGAGCGGCGCGGGGATCAGCCGCATCTCGGTCGGGATCTGGGCGATCACCGACTGGAAGCGGTTGTACACCACGGTGCACACGTCGAACGCGCCATCATCCAACAACTGGGTGATGCGGGTAGCGACTTCCTGGGCGTCGGCAAAACCGATCGTCTTCTTGCCGGCAAACGAGATCTCACCGATCAGTCGGCCGGGCAGTTCGCGCCGCAAGTAATCGCGTCCCTTGCGGCCCACCGACAGGATCTTGACCGTCTTGCCCTCGCTCTCGAGCTTGCGCGCGAGGTTGCGGGTCAGGCGAGCGGCGTTGGTGTTGAAGGCGCCGGCCAGGCCCCGGTCGCCGGTCACCGGGACCAGGAGATGAACCTTGTCCGCACCAGTACCGGCCAGCAGCTTCGGGGCCGACGGCGAGCCCGCCACCGAGGCGCCAAGCGAGGCGAGCATCCGCTCCATCCGCTGGGCATACGGGCGGGCAGCCTCGACCTGGGTTTGGGCCCGGCGTAGCTTGGAGGCCGCGACCATCTTCATGGCCGAGGTGATTTTCTGCGTCGACTTCACGCTGGTGATACGGACCCGAAGGTCCTTCAAGGTCGCCATGGCGCGTTGCTACCGGATCAAGCGAAAGACTTGGTGAAGCCGTCCAGGAACGCGATGAGCTTCTTCTCGGTCTCCGGCTTGATCTCGCGATCGACCCGGATGGCCTCGACGATCGCCGGCTCGCGCGACTTGATGTCTGAAAGCAGCTGGCTTTCGAAGCGGCCGACCTTGCCCACCTCGATCTTGTCGAGGTAGCCGCGGACGCCGGCGAACAAGCCGACCACCTGCTCCTCGACCGGCACCGGCTTGAACTGCGGCTGCTTCAGCAGCTCGGTCAGGCGAGCGCCACGGGCCAGCAATTGCTGGGTGGAGGCGTCGAGGTCGGAGGCGAACTGGGCGAAGGCGGCCATCTCGCGATACTGGGCGAGCTCCAGCTTGATGCGGCCGGCGACCTGCTTCATCGCCTTGATCTGCGCGGCGGAGCCGACGCGGGACACCGAAATGCCGACGTTCACGGCCGGGCGGATGCCCTTGAAGAACAGCTCGGTCTCCAGGAAAATCTGGCCGTCGGTGATCGAGATCACGTTGGTCGGGATGTAGGCGGAAACGTCGCCAGCCTGGGTCTCGATGACCGGGAGCGCGGTGAGCGATCCCGCCCCCTCGCTGTCATTCATCTTCGCGGCGCGTTCGAGCAGGCGCGAGTGCAGGTAGAACACATCGCCCGGATAGGCCTCGCGGCCTGGCGGACGGCGCAGCAGCAACGACATCTGGCGGTAGGCGACGGCCTGCTTGGACAGGTCGTCGTAAAAAATGACCGCGTGCATGCCGTTGTCGCGGAAATACTCACCCATGGTGCAGCCGGTGTAGGGCGCCAGGAACTGCATCGGTGCCGGATCGGAGGCGGTGGCGGCAACGACGATGGAGTATTCCATCGCGCCGTTCTCCTCCAGCAAGCGCACCAGCTGGGCCACGGTGGAGCGCTTCTGGCCGACCGCGACGTAGATGCAGAACAGCTTCTTGCTGTCGTCGGTGCTGGCGTTGCTGCCCTTCTGGTTCAGGATGGTGTCGATGATCACGGCGGTCTTGCCGGTCTGACGATCACCGATCACCAGTTCGCGCTGGCCGCGCCCAATCGGGATCAGGGCGTCGATCGCCTTGATCCCGGTCTGCATCGGCTCGTGCACGGACTTGCGGGGAATGATGCCCGGGGCCTTGACCTCGACCAGCATGCGCTTGCCCTCGATCGGGCCCTTGCCGTCGATCGGGTTGCCGAGGCCGTCAACCACCCGGCCGAGCAGGCCCTTGCCAGTCGGCACGTCGACGATGCGCCCGGTGCGCGAGACGGTGTCGCCCTCGCGGATCTGGCGGTCGTCGCCGAAGATCACGACGCCGACATTGTCGGTTTCGAGGTTCAGCGCCATGCCGGTGAGCCCGGCGGACGGGAAGCTGACAAGCTCCCCGGCCATCACGTTCTGCAGGCCGAAGATGCGGGCAATGCCGTCACCCACGCTCAGCACCTGGCCGGTCTCGGAAACGTCGGCCTCGGTATCGAAAGAAGCAATCTGCTTCTTCAGGATTTCCGAAATCTCCGCGGGACGGATCTCCATATCAGGCGGCTCCCTTCATGGCGTACTGCAGGCGCTGCAGCCGGGACTTGAGACTGGAGTCGAACAGCCGCGCGCCAATACGCACGACGAGGCCGCCCAACAGGGCGGGTTCGACCTTCTTGACGATGTTCACGCGGCCGTAGCCAGCCTCGACCAGGCGGTCGCGCAGCTGCTGTTCCTGTGCGTCGGAAAGCGGATGCGCCGTGGCAACCTCCGCCACCACGATGCCGCGCTTGGCTGCAACCAGGGCCGCAAAGGCGGTAATGATGGCGGGCAGCACGGAAAGACGGCGGTTGGTGGTGACCACACCGACGAAATCCATGACGATCTTCCCGAAGCCGTGCGACTCCAACACCGCGCGGGTCGCGCGGCCGGCCGTGTTCACATCGATCAACGGGGAACGCACAAGGCGCTTCACATCGTCGCTGGCCGCAATCAGCTCACCGAGTGATTCCACCTGCGCCACCACTTCGTCGATCTGGTGCTGGTCGGAGGCATGGGCATACAGCGCGGCCGCATAGCGATCGGCCAGCCCGCCGCCGGATGAGATGGTGTTGCCGCCCGAGGATGTTTGCCCAGATGATGCAGTCGCCGACAAGGGCACGGTTCCGTTTGTTGGGCCGTCCCGGGACATTCCGGACGCGGCTGGGGGGACAAAACAGGCCGGCAACCGGCCCTGCGACACACATTCAGCGGCGGCGTCGACCAAGTGGCCGACGTCGAACCTCCGACGGAGCGGGCTCTATCACGCGGGGCGGGCCCCCGCAACATACCGGCGTGCAAGATTCGCGCGCCAGAGTCCCGGGGGCGCAAAATGCGGCTCGATCATGCGGCCTGGCGGTGAACCGTGCCGGTGATCTCCTGCCGGGTGGTGACCGAGGTGACGCCAATAACCTGGCGCAGGTTGCCCTCGACCAGGTGGACCATCTCGGCGGGCATCCGGTCCATGGCGATGTCGACACGCAGCATCTCGCCGCGACGCTCGGCGGAAAAGCCGTCCGGGATGAGGTCGCGCCGGGCGAAGGGTTGGATCAGGCGGGGCAGCAGGCCGGACGAGACCTCCGCCTGAACGGTAAAACGCACGGCGGAATGAAGGCCGACGAGGGCCCAGGGTTCAACAGACATGGATGGATCGCTCCGGAAGCGGTCGTGGAAAGGCGGGCGCGCGTGGTCCCCGGCTGCTCAGGCAGCCGGGCCGGTAATTCGCGCAATGCCACTCCGGAAACTCATCGCGTATAACTAGCAGGTCAGCCGGGCGGGCGCCAGACCAGTTCCGGCAGCCTGACCAGCGGGATCAGCCCAAGCGAGAGCGTGCGGTTCTGCAGGCTGAACGGCATTTCCACCCGCGCCGCGCCGCCATCGGCCGGCCTGCGGGCCATCGGGGCCAGCACCGCCCCGGCCACCAGGGCGCTGCGCGGGGTCATCACGCCGGCGGCCGTCAGTGCGCGCAGCGCGGCGGCATGGCCGGCGATCCGCGCCGTCGCGGCACCCATCGGCTGCAGCCGCGCATCAAGCGCCAGCGTGGCGCCGCCCGACAGCGAAACCTCCCCCCAGGTCAGGTCGATGCGGCGGAGCTCCAGCGTTCCGCCACCGTCGCGCCAGGCCTCGGCCCGCGCGGCCAGGTCGGGGCTGCGCGGCACCGGGCCGCTCACGAGAAGGTCGAGTGCCAGGGTTTCGACCAAGCGCCCAAGCGGCGCGGAATGACGCGGCGGCAGGCCGATGCGCGCGGCAGTGGCCGTGAGCGTGAGGGCAGGCTCACCCTGCTGCGCGACCGGGCGGATCTCACCGGTCAGGTCGAGCCGCGCCAGGGTGAACTCCCCGTCGGCCAGCCCGGCCCGGAGGTCAGCCACCGCGAGGGTGACGGCGCGGGCGGGCACGCCGGGCTCCAGCGGTACCTCAGCGCGCAGCAGCGACGCAGTGACGGGGATCGCCGGCCCAGCGCCCAGGCGCCACTCCTGCCGGCCTTCGATCGCCAGCACCAGGGTACGCGGGCGGACCAACGCGATCGACACGGTCAGGCGGTCAGCGTGCCAGCGTTGCGCGATCCCCGTGGCGGCATCCAGCGGCCCCTGGGCGGTCGGCGAGAGCACCTCCACCGTCGCCGCCCAGGGCCACCCGCCGCGGCGGGTGGTGGCAGCACTTGCCTGCCAGCCGGGCAGGGGCGGGGCAGCCAAGGTGGCGGCCACCTGGCGCTGAATCTCCGCCGCGACCCACCACCAGACCGCCCCGTGTGCCGCCACGACGACCAACAACAGGGCGCCAATCCAGGCGGCAATGCGGCGCGGCTGCGGCGTCACGTCCTCACGCCGCGGGCGCGCGGGGCGGCCCTGCTCGCCCGGTCATCCCCATGACGCCACAGGTGGCAGGAAATCACCCATGACAGCCAAATATACGCGTCTTTTCATCAACCTATATTGCCTTCCTTGGATTTGTGGTGAAGCCGGAGAGCGGGGCGCCCACAGAGTTGTCCACAGGCACCACACCGGCCGCATACAGCTCGGCGAGCCGTGCCATCAGTTCAGAGCGCGGCAGGCGGGCGGGCAGCGGCGGCTGTATCGCGACGTGGATGATCCCCGGCTCCTTGCGGAACGCGCGCCGGCCCCAACGCCGGCCGGAATCGGTCACCACCGGCACCACAGGCAGGCCGGTGCGCGCGGCCAACGCCGCCACTCCGGGATGCAGCGGCAGCGGGGCGCCGGGCGGGGCCCGCGTGCCCTCGGGGAAAATCACGATCTGCCGCCCTTCGGCCACCGCGGCGTTGCCATCGCGCAGCAATGCGCGGATGGCCGAGGCACCGCCGGCGCGGTCGACCGCGATCATGCCGAGCTTGCGGCATATGGCGCCGTAGAGCGGGATGCGGGTGAGTTCCCGCTTCAGCACATAGGTGGCGTCCGGCACCAGCAGCAGCCAGACGACCGTGTCGAAGGCCGACTGGTGCTGGGAGGCGATCAGCGCCGCCCCGCCCTGGGGCAGGTGCTCGCGCCCGGTCACCGTGACGGTAATGCCGCAGATCGCCTTGAGACCGCCCAGCACAACGCGCGCCCAGCCGCGGGCGAGGGCGCGCAACCAGGCGGGCGGGCCGAGCTGGACGGCGACGCTGAGCAGCGCCACCAGCACGGTGACCGAGTAGAACCACAGGTTGAACAGCGCCGAGCGAAGCCAGATCATCCACCCTCCTTCAATCCTTGCGACGGTCCCCCCGCCGCCTCTTCCTCCCGCGCCACCCAGCCGGACAGGCCCGCGATGGCGCCCAGCCACTTGGCATACTCGGCCGCCAGCAGGCGCAGCGGCACCGCGTCATGCCCGTCCGGCAGGTGCGGCACCAGCGGCGCGGGATGCAACGCGACCTGCGCCGGCAGCGTGCGGCGCAACTCCCACACCGCGCGACGCATGTGATAGCCCGAGGTGACCACGATCAGCGAGCGCACCGCATGCGTGCCCGCCCATGCCGCCGTCTCGCGCGCATTGCCGCGCGTGGACCGGGCGTCGCGACCCAGCGTGACGCGATCATGCGCAATCTGCGCGGCGATGGCGGGCGGCAGGCCCGCGGCGGCCACGAGATCAGCGAGGTCACCGCGGCCCGTCCCAGACACCAGCAGCCGCGCGCCGCGATGTTCCGCGAGCAGCCGCAGCCCCAGCTCCACCCGGCCCGCACCGCCGGTGAGCACCACGATGCCGTCGGCGGCAGGCGGGATCGCAGCCGGGCGGCGCGCCACCGCCGAGAACCAGGCGAAGCCGGCGCCCAGCAGGCCGGCCAGCAGCGCGAGGCCGACCAGCAGGGCGATGGCCGCACGCCTCACGGCAGGTGCCGCAGCCAGGCCCGCACCGCGCCTTGCGCCGCCAGATACCCGATCGCCGCCGCGCTGAGCGGCAGGGCGGGCAAGGCCCAGAGCAGGGCGGGCGGCAGGCGGGGGATGGTGGCGAGCAATTCCGCCATGCCCGGCAGGCCCGATTCGGCCGGGGGGGCGCCGACGAACGGGGCGGCCAGCGCGGCAAGCACCACCACCACCGGCGCTGCGACCGCAAGCCCCGCGATCCCCCCCAGCGCCGCAGCCTGGCTGGCCCGCCGGGCGAAGCGGTCGGCCAGGTAGAAATCGGTGGCCCCCAGGCCATGCAGCGTCTCCACCACCTCCCGCCGCGAGGCCAGGGCAGCGCGCGTGGCAACCACGATCACCGCGGTCGCAACCAGGGCAACAAGAACGAGCGCCGCCAGCGCGCAAAGGCGCAGGCTCCGGGCCAGCAGTCCCAGCCGGCGGACCCAGGGCTCATGGCTTTCCGTCAACGTCCCCGGCGCCGCCGCCTCCAGCCGCGCGGCCAGGGCCGGCAGGTCCGGGCCCTCGGCGGTGACGGTAACGGCGATGACGGCCGGCAGCGGCAGCGCCAGCTGCTCGGCGCTGCGGCCGAGCCAGGGGCGCAACAGGTCAGACAGCTCCGCGTCCCCGAGCGGGCGCACCGTGGCGATGCCGGGCGTGCCGCGCAACAGCGTGACAACACGGTCGCGGCGGGTCTCGGCAGTGGCGGAGCCCGCGGCCGTTCCAGGCGATGAACTGCCAGCAGGCATCGTCGCGGCAACCCCGGGGCGTGGCACCTGCACGGTCAGCGTCGCACCCGCCCCCTGTTGCCAATGCCGTCCCAGCTCGGCGGCCCCCTGCGCCCCGGCGATCGCCAGCGCGGCGAGGAAGGCCATGGCCGCGACCATCAGCGGCAGCACGCGCCAGCCGGGCGCATGGCGCAGGCCCAGGCCGTCGAACCGACGCCGTCCAAGCCGAGAGTCGCCGCTACGCATCCCGCACCAAGCGGCCACGCGCGAGTTCGAGCGCGTGGCCCGGATGGCGGTCGACCAGCTGCATGTTGTGGGTGGCGACAATGACCGTGGTGCCGAGGCGGTTCATCTCCAGCAGCAACACCATCAGCCGGCCGGCCTGGGTGTCGTCGAGATTGCCGGTGGGCTCGTCGGCCAGCAGCAGCAGGGGCCGCACGATTACCGCCCGGGCGATCGCCGCGCGCTGCTGTTCGCCGCCGGAAAGCAGGGGCGGACGCATGCCGGCGACCTTCGACAGGCCGACCCAGCGCAGCATCTCGGTCACATCGGCGCGCAACTGCCCCTCCGGCCTGCCCGCCAGGCGCAGCGGCAGGGCCACGTTGTCGAACACGCTGAGGTGGGAAAGCAGGCGGAAATCCTGGTAGACCATGCCGATCCGCCGGCGCAACGGCGGCAACTCGTGGCGCCGGGCGTGGCCGACATCCACCCCCATCAGGTTGAGCCGGCCACTGGTCGGGCGGGCGGCGACATGCAGCAGCCGCAGCAGCGAGGATTTCCCGGCGCCGGACGGCCCCAGCAGCCAGCGCCACCCGCCGCCCGGAACGTTGAAGGACAGGCCCCGCAGCACCTCCGGCGCCTCGCCCCCCAGCCCATCGGCCGCCCCGCCTGCGGCCATGTCGCCGTTGCCGTCGTAGCGCAGCCCCACGCCTTCCGCCCGAATCATGCCCAGCAACCCTCCACACGCCTTGTGCCACCAATCGGCGGTGCGCCGGAAGCGGCTGGGTGGCCGCAGGGTGCCGGTGGTTGCATTGCGCAGGGCGAAACGCCACCATTGCGTGTCGCTGGAATGACCGCATGCGGATTGTCTGCCCCTCCTGCCAGGCTGCCTACGAAGTGCCGGACAAGCTGCTGAGCGGCAGTCCGAGGAAGGTCCGCTGCGCCCGCTGCGGCGCGGATTGGGTGCCGGAGCCAGTGCCGGCGCCCCTGCCGCCACCTGAGCCCGCCGCCCGACCGGCACCTCCGGACCTGTCAAACGCCCCCCAACCCGCGGCACCGGCCACGCCGGAGCCCGAGTCCGACCTGCCCCCACCCCCGCCCGTGCTCATCACGCCCATGCCCTCCCCCCGCGCGCCCTCCCCACCCGGGCCGCCCGCAGGAGAAAAGCGGGGTCCCGAGCCTGGCGCCGCCGGTGGCGAGCGCAGGCTCGTGGTGGTGGCCGGCGTTCTCTGGCTGGTGAGCCTCGCGGCGCTGGCCGCCGCCGGCTGGGCCGCATTCGCCTTCCGCGAGGACATCATGGCGCTGTGGGCGCCAAGCCGACGGCTCTACGCGCTGCTCGGGATGGCATAGGTCAGGGCCGGCCCCGCAGGTCCACCACCCGCAGCGCCTTGCCCGTGGAGCGCGCGATGCTGCCGGGCGGCCCGATCTCGACGCGCGCGGCAACGCCGACCAGCGTCTTGATCCAGCCGGCCAGAACAGCCCCCACATCCTCAAGCCCGCCCGCCGCCCACGCCTCCGGACGCGCCTCCACCGCCACCGCCATCGTGTCCATCCGCCCCTCGCGCACCAGCGTGATCCGGTAATGCCCAGACAGCGCCCCGGCGCGCAGGATCAGCTCCTCGATCTGGGTCGGAAACACGCTCACCCCGCGCACGATCATCAGGTCATCGCTGCGCCCGGCGATCCGCCCCATCCGCCGCATGCTGCGCGCGGTGCCGGGCAACAGCCGCGTCAGGTCGCGCGTCCGATAGCGTATGACCGGCATCGCCTCCTTCGTGAGCGAGGTCAGAACCAACTCGCCCTCCTCGCCATCCGCCAGCACCGCGCCAGTCCGCGGGTCGATGATCTCCGGATAGAAATGATCCTCCCACAGCGTCAGCCCGTCCTTGGTCTCCACGCATTCCTGCGCCACGCCCGGCCCCATCACCTCCGACAGCCCATAGATATCCACGGCATGCAGGTCGAACGCCCCCTCGATCTCCGCCCGCATCGCCTCGGTCCAGGGTTCGGCACCGAAAATGCCGACCTTGAGCGAGCTTTGCCGCGGGTCGAGCCCGGCGGCGCGGAAACCATCCAGGATCGCCAACATATAGCTGGGCGTCACCATGATCGCCTCCGGCCGGAAATCCTGGATCAGCTGCACCTGCGTCTCGGTCTGGCCGTCCGACATGGGGATCACCGCGCAGCCATGCTTCTCCGCCCCGTAATGCGCACCCAGCCCCCCGGTGAACAGCCCGTAGCCATAGGCCACCTGCACCGCCCAGCCCGGCCGCACGCCGGCAGCACGGATGGACCGGGCCATCAGGCTGCTCCAGGTCTCGATATCCCGCAGCGTGTAGCCAACAACGGTCGGCTTGCCGGTGGTGCCGGCGGAGGTGTGGATACGCGCAATGCGCTCCCGCGGCACGGCGAACATGCCGAACGGATAGTTCTCGCGCAGGTCCTGCCTGGTCGTGAAGGGGAAGCGCTTCAGGTCGTCGAGCGTCTCGAAATCGTCAGGATGCAGGCGGGCATCCTCGAAGGCCTGGCGGTAGTGGGGAACCCGCTCCCAGGCATGGCGCAGCGTCCAGCGCATCCGCTCGGTCTGCAGCGCGCGCAGCCGATCGAGCGGCCAGGTCTCGACAGGCTCAAGCGTATCCTCTTCAGGGCGCAGGTCGTGCATCGCAGGCTCCAGGACACCGAGTACTCTTATGCGAAAAAGAGAACCAGCAATCTGGTGGCAGGCAAAGCTGAACACATAAAGACCCAGCTTCCCCTATGGCCCCCCCTATGGCCGCCAGGGATCGAGCGTCCGCCAGCACGCCAGCGCCCCGCTGAATCCCGGATGCCCGCGCAGGAACGTCCCGTCCGTCGGGTTCCAGCGCAGCGGCTGGTTCGGAATATCCTCCGCCAGCCACGACCGCCCCAGCGCTGCAATCAGGTCCACCTGCCCCTGCGCCACCGCGTCCATCGGCATGTCGCGCAGCTCCACGAACGCCCCCAGCGGATTGCCCGGCCGCATCGACGCATACCCCGCCGGCAGCCGCCACCGCCCACCCTCGATCCCCGCGTCGCGCACTGGTCGGATCAGCGGGTTCAGCCGCACCACGCGCATCTGATTCCCGGTGCTCGCCAACACATCCGCATCCCGCGTGGCGCTGTCCGGCGGGTCGTCCAGGATCGTGCCCGCCACCCGCCGCAGCCCATCCACCAGCCGCAGCGACGCCGCCTGCCCCAGCAACTCGGCATGCAGCGCCTCCGACGCCGCCGCGATCGGCCGCCACGTCGAACCCGTCCCGATCGACAGCGCCGCGACGTCCCGCTCCCCCAGCGCCCACGCCTCCACCACACCGGCCAGCACCGGGTTGTTCACGCCCCCCAGCGCCCCGTCCCAGAACCGCCGCTCGTCCCCCGGCCGGTTGCGGTCCCGCACCACCGCGCACCCCGCGAAATACATCACCGGCGCGTGGGAGGAAGCATGCACCGCATCCACCAGCGCCGGCTCGAACGCCGGGACCTCGGTCGAAAGCTCCGACTGGAACGACCGAAAGAACCGCCCCCGGTTCCGATCCACGTCATACGCCGCGATCATCAGCCGGATTTCCCGCCCCGTCCGCTCCTGCACGAACCGCGCGACATCGCTCAGCCCCCGCCCCGACAGCGGATCGTCCAGCCCCGCATCGATCACCGCCCGCAGCCCCTCGCGCTTGCCCTCGGCACTCCAGCCGGCCAGCGGATCGTCCGCCGCCTTCTCCACCAGGCTGCGGCGCACGAAAATCCGCTCCCGCCAGCCCCGGTCGACGAACATCCCGGCGATCTCCGCCGGCCGCAGCCCCTTGGCCAGCCCCGCCAGCGTGATGCTCCCGCCGCTATTGGCAATGGCGAGATCGAACCGCCTCAAAATCGCGTGCCCATCCAGCCCCGGATACAGCCGCTCCAGCGCCATCGCCTGCAACAGCGCCCACGGCCCGCCACCGTCCAGCGAGATGATACGAAAGGTCATCAACTTTGCCTTCTTCCTGCCTTTGCCGAACCTATTCGGCCAGCCGAGCCACGGCAATGCAAGACTGATTACTCATGTATTCTCCCCGATACCAAAGTATGCAAAATCATGATTACCGCATTGAGTCGGATTTCTTTACGCAAATGTCACTTGAACACCACAAACCGGCAAATATTCCGACAATCCGCCTTTATTCCGCAGTCTGTCCTGTCCGTAAGTAATTGACATATCGCGCCTTGGTCACTGTGGCACAGAACTTGCTGCTAGCCACTCATCGGCCTGTTCCCCCTGGTGCAGTGGTCAGACGGCAGGCTTGTCATAAGGAGTGTCCATGAAACGGATTACGACAGTATTCGCCGCGGTCATGCTTTCGGCGGGCGTAGCCGGCGCGGCACCGCTCAACCAGGGATTCGAGTCCGGGCTGACCAACTGGCTCACGATCGGCGACGTTGTGGCGACGCCATCCACGTCGGTCACCACCTTCAACAGCATCGTGTGGACCATCAACGCCTTCGAGACGACGATGGCTCAGTTGAATCCAAGCGTCTCGATGAGTACAATCGCAACCACCCTCGGGATCACCTATGAAGCACTCAATGTGCTCAACACCAATCCCAACAACGGCAGCCTGACCGACGGCGCTGCCATCTACCAGACCTTCGCCGGCACCGCCGGACAAACCATCTCGACGTTCTTCAACTACGTTGCCACCGACTACATTCCGTTCAACGACCCGGCCTACGCCGTCATCGTGAACCAGGACACCGGCAGCACCGAGATCATCAACGTCCTGGCATCGATCCACGGACAGGGCATCCCGGTCGGAACCTCCGGGAACACCGGCTGGAACGAATTCAGCTACACCCTGCCGGCCAACGGCAACTTCCTGCTCGCCTTCGTGACGACCAACGACAAGGACACGATCCTGGACTCCGTGCTGTTCCTCGACAACAACGCCGGCACCTGCATTCCGGATTGCCCGTCGCTCGTGTCCACGCCTGAACCCGCATCGCTCTCGCTGCTCGGCCTGGGCGTTGCGACCCTCATCGGACTGCGCCGCCGCCGCCGCTGATCCCGTGCCGTCAATCCGCGGCGGCGCTGGATCAGCGCCGCCGCGTTCCAGCCCGGCCCGTCGGCTCAACCAGCCCGCAGCAATCAGGCAGTCGCCGCGAACGCCCCGTCCGCCGCCGCCAGCCTCGCCCCGATCGTCGCATCGTCATGCGCCGCACTCAGGAGCCACGCGCAGCGCTGGTTCACCCGCACCCCACGCGCCTGCAATTCGTCGGAGAACCGCATCGCACGCTCACGATCCAGCAGGCTCGATTCGCGTCAGTTCGCCGGCACCGCATCGATGAACATGGTCCGGAACATGGTCGGCACGCCCATCACATGCAACGCCACGCCATGCCTCGCCGCCAGGTCCGCGAGCCCCTGCATCCGCCGCGTCCCCCGCGCCCCCTCGCCCCGCGCAAAAAACAACGGCACCGGAACGCTGGCATAGCGAACATTGCTGCTCACCCCGCCGGCAGGGTACTGGCTGGTCTCCTCGTAGAGCGCGATCGAACGATCATAGCTGCGTATGGCACAGGCCCTCAGAAAAGAATCTTCTTTTTCTGAAGAAAAAGAAGCAAAAAGACTTTCTATCCATTTGCGCCGCATGGCACATGTCAGCCCCCGCGCAAATGGATAAAAGTTTTTTGGTTCTTTTTTTCAAAAAAGAACCGCTTACTTCTTCTTGTCCGAATACGTCCCCCCCGAAAGCGCCCGGATCTCGGCCGCCGTGCTCACCGTGCGCAGCCGCGCCAGGTGCTCGGCCTCGCCGTCCAGCATCTTCTTCGCGTTCGCCAGCACCTGTTCCGCCTTGTCGACCGGGAACTTCACCGCGCCGTTCTCATCCATGTGGATCAGCTCGCCCGGCGCGATATCCATCCCGCCCACGCTCACCGGCACGTTCACCGCCTGCACCGCCATCTCGCCATGCCCCGCGGAAACCCCGCCCAGCAGCATCTGGAAGTTCAGCCGCCGCACCGCGTCGATGTCGCGCGACGGCCCGTTGCTGATCATGCCCACGCAGCCCACGCGGGTCATCGTCGTCACCATGATCTCGCCGGCCAGCCCCGCCTTGCTCATGATCCCCTCGGGCCATTTCTGCTGGATCACCAGGATGGTCGGCTTCTTCATCGCGTCCAGCGCGTCCACAACATCCATGAACGTCAGCCGCCCGGCGAAGTTCGGGTCCGGCATCCCGTACACACAGGTCACCGCATAGCCGATCCGCGGCCCCATCTCCGGATACATGCAGCGGATCGAGCTGTCGGTGTACCAGTTCTCCGTCCAGGGATTGTACAACCCCAGGCACAGCGGATTCTTCGGATATGTCGCCACCACGTTGGTGATGGTCGGCGTGTCGATCTTCAGCAGCTCGTCGAAGATGCTGTCCGGCGCCTTCGCGGCGCCTTTTGCGGCCTTTGCCATGTCCCGGTCGTTCCTCCCTGGGGGCGTTGTGTTGGTGAGCGAGCATCCGCCGCGCCGCCGCCCCTGGCAAGTCCGCCGCCGCCCCGTGCGCGCTCCCACGCCAAGGAAAAATTTCCGCTACCCCCTTGCACCGAGGGTTGACGTTAGTGATATTGGCTACATGTCACCCACACTGCCACACCAGGCCCCGCACAGCCCCGGCATCGCCGCCGACCTGCGCGCCGCGGCCAGAAACCAGGACGAACCCGTCCCGGCGTGGCACGCCCTCATCCTGGCACTCCTCGTGTGCCTGTTCCCTCGCCTGCGGCCCTGCGCGCCCATCCTGACGGCGCTCGACCTCCCCACGCCCGAAAACCGTCCGGCACACTGCTACGACGTGTTCGGCCGCGCCCCACACGCCGCGGTCGTGGCCCTCGGCCTGGTGCCCGACTGGATTCTCGTGGGCAGCCCCGGCCGCGGCATGCGCTCGGGCCCGCGCGCCCGCCGCCACCCCCGCCATGCCCTGGCCGCGCGCGCCCCGCCCGCCTGGCTTTCCGCCCCCCAAGCCCCGACGCACAAGCGTGCCCAATTTGTTCCGCTAACGTAATTTTCTCCCCACCTTGCCCCCGCCCCCCTCCCCCCCCAGAAAAATCCCTCCCCCCCCGCGGCCAGCCCCAC
>Ga0105050_10001614_pt1 | contig 33670 bp, 23 predicted proteins | sample FRY01_FD_78088 | JGI IMG/M metagenome (GOLD analysis project Ga0105050, IMG submission 78088) | Freshwater microbial communities from Lake Fryxell liftoff mats and glacier meltwater in Antarctica - FRY-01 | ecosystem: Environmental > Aquatic > Freshwater > Ice > Glacier meltwater ...
CCCACCGCCACCGCCACCGCCACCGCCACCGCCACCGCCACCGCCACCGCCACCGCCACCGCCACCGCCACCGGGATGATCGACCTCACCGCTCCGCAACGGCAGTCGCCGCTCGCGATCGTGTTCCTCGGACTGCGCATCTTCAGGTCGTTGGGCATCGCTCAACTCGTGTTCGTCGTGTTGCTCATCGTCCGCGCACCCTTCGGCGGGCCGGTGGTGGTAGTGCCGTTTGTGTTCATCGTCGGGTTCGGCGGATTCTCTGCGCTGGCATGGTGGCGCTACACATTCCAACTTGTCGACGGCGAGGTGGTGGTCACCAAAGGCGTCATCCGAGTCGTCCGACTGAACGTACCGATCGAACGAATTCAAAGCATCGCGATCGAGCAACAGCTGCTGCACCGAATCACCGGCCTGGTCAGAGTCACCGTCGACACTGCCGGCACCAAAGACGTTGAGTTCGCGATCGATGCGATCGCTCGGCCCGTGGCCGAGGAGCTGCAACGTCAAGCGGTCACCGCCGTTCCTGCTCCGAGACCCACCGACGGCACACTGCCTCCGCCGGTACTTGCCGAAGATCGGGTGGTTTTCACCCACGACAGACGCCGACTCCTCAAGATGGCACTGACGACGTCGCCACTCACGGGCCTCCTCGTCCTCGGCCCACTCTTTGCGCTCGGTGGCGACTTCTTCGACCGCGTGCGCGCTGGCGGGCCCGACAATGTGACCTTCCACTGGTGGTGGCTACCGATCGGGGCTGTCGTCTTCGTCGTCTTCAGTCTGATTCTGAACATTGTCCGGGTGTTCCTCCGAGATTGGCAGCTCACGCTCCGCTCGAGCCCCACCGGCCTGCGCCGCACCTCGGGCCTGCTCTCTCGAACAAGTACAGCGAGCAGCGTTGATCGAATCCAGATGGTCACCAGCGCCCAGAACCCGTTGCAACGACGGGCCGGGCTCCGCAGTGTCGGACTCACAACAGTCGGCCAAGGCGACCTCTCGCTCGGCGGTTGCGACGACGCCCAATTCGCCACGGTGGCGACACTGGCCGCGGTCACGCCGATCGATGCGCTGCAGCTCGACCGACGAATTCATCCCGCCGAGGTTTTCCTCGCGGTGCGTAATACGTCAGTGTTCTGCCTTGTCCTGGCCGGAGCGCTGTTTGCGCTCACCGGCTGGTGGTCGCTGCTGACGCTCAGTGCGATTCCACTCGTTTGGGTGACCAAACGAGTGGGTGTTGCCAACTTCCGGTGGGGGCTCCACGACGAACTCGCCAGCACGACCAGGGTCATCTCGTCAGCCACCCAACAGGCACTGCTCCACAAGACGAACACTGTTGATGTCACGCAGTCGATCTTCGAGCGGCGCCACGGGGTCGCCAAGCTGAGATTGACGACTGCAGCTGGAGCAGTCACGATCGGGATGATCCCCATCGCCGAAGCGAACGCGGTCCGCGACACCATCCTCCATGCCGTCGAGACAGATACGAGGCCCTGGATCTGACCACCCGCACATCGCAAGCAACGAAGCCAGCCGATGGGGCTTGCTGTATGTGTGACGGAGCGAGGGAGGGAATGAGAGAGAGAGAGAGAGAGAGAGAGAGAGAGACGGAGGGAAGGAAGGGGTCGTTGAGCGCGGCGGTTCAATCAGCCGGCCATGGTGAGTCCACCTGAGACGCTGACGACTTGGCCGGTGACGAAAGCGGCTGCGTCGCTCGCAAAGAACAGCACTGCGCCAGCGAGGTCATCTGGCTCGCCGAGACGTCCGATCGGGATGGCGCGGCGGAACGCCTCGCGTAGCTTCTCTGGATTGGCAGCAGCCTCGGTGACGCTCGCGAGGAGTGCCGTGTCGGTCGGGCCAGGACACACGACGTTGAACGTCACGCCGTGACGCGAATGCTCCCGGGCGAGTGTCTTCGAGAATGCGATGATGCCGGCCTTGCACGCGGCGTAGACCGCTTCGCCCGACGAACCCACACGGGCTGCATCTGAAGAGATGTTGACGACGCGGCCGCTGCCACGTTCGACCATGCCCGGCAAGACGGCATGGTGCATGTTGAGCGGCCCGATCAGATTGATGTCGATGAGTCGTGACCAGTCTTCGGGGACGGTTTCGAGAAACGGAACGAACAGGTCCCAGCCAGCGTTGTTGACGAGGACATCAACGGGCCCGAACGCTGCTGTCGTGCGCTCGACAGCTGCGTCAACCGAGGCACGTTCGGTGATGTCGCAGGTGACGGCGAGCGCTTCGGCACCGCCAGCACTCAACGCGTCTGCGACCACCCTGGCAGCGTCTTCGTCACGGTCGAGGACCGCGACGCTGGCGCCCTCGGCAGCAAATCCCCGGCATAACGCGCCGCCGATACCACCTCCTCCACCTGTCACGATCACAGTTTTGCCGTCGAATCTGTTCACTGAGACCTCCCTGCGTCATTTCTGACGATGTAGCATGATGTTGTCTTATTTGTCCATACAAACCTTATCACCCATGGGGAATTCGCATGTCTCAAACAAGCCAGACGTCGATTGTTGTCTCTGCACATAGAGACACTCCACGAGGTGCTCGCTTCGAGTTGGCGAACCTTCTGTTCTTCCGTCTCTATCAATGCGCCAATATGTTGCATAAAACCGGAACGAAGGCAGTTGAGTCGGAAGGGTTGACCACGCAACGCTGGGCCGTGCTCGGCGCGTTGTCGCGGTCAGAATCAGTCGACGGAATGGCAGTTGGCGACCTCGCAAGATTTCTGAAAGTCAGCCGTCAAAGCCTCGCCGGCGTGGTTGGCCGGCTTGAAACCGACGGACTTGTCGGGAGTGAACCAGACCCGACAGATGGGAGGTCCCGGCGATTTCGGCTGACCAAGCGCGGTCGCGAACGCTGGCACGATCGAACACTTCCACTGATCGATGGCTACTACGCACAAGCTGCTGCAGGTTTATCGATCGAAGATATGAGTCATGCGTTGCACTACGTCAGCCGACTGCTCGAAAACATGACCGACATCGACAACAACGATGAACATCAGAGCGCCGCAACTACTCGGGAGACCCCATGAACCGAGGTTCAGCCCGCAGAAGCTGAGAACCGCCACGATGTGCGGCCGCCCCGAGCCGCTCGGTCCTTCGAAGCGTCGGCGTGGGCTCTGAGCTCGTAGCGTCCGCTCCGTGCTGTATCGGACGCGAGTGATGGTCGTCTACGTCCTCGCCGTCTTCATGACGGTCATGGACGGCACAATGATCAACGTTGCGTTGCCGACGCTGGCCAAGGAGTTTGGCGTCGCATCCACCGACATCGAGTGGGTGGCCGTTGGCTACCTATTGAGCCTCGCTGCGATGATTCCGGTTGCAGGCTGGCTTGCTGATCGTTTCGGATCCAAGCGAGTCTTCGTCACTGCACTGGCAGTCTTTGTCGCCATCTCGTTGGCATGTGGTGCCGCGCAGACACTCGATCAACTGGTCGCACTACGCGTTTTGCAGGGCATCGGTGGCGGCCTGCTCACCCCCGTCGGAAGCGCCATGCTGTTCCGTGCGTATCCGATGGCCGAACGCGCGAAAGCGGCCATCGGAGTGCTCAGCGTCGTCGTCATCGCACCGGCGATCGGGCCGGTGCTCGGCGGCATCCTCGTCGACCACGCGTCATGGCGATGGATCTTTTTCATCAACGGCCCAATGGGTGCAGCAGCCATCGCACTCGGCGTGCTGTGGCTCCGAGGTCGTGCCACCGACGACTCGACCGAGGGAGTTGCCGGACGGTTCGACACTGCCGGATTCTTGCTGTCGGCCATTGCGGTCAGCGTGCTCATCTACACCCTCACCATTGGCCCGGACGAGGGCTGGGCGTCTCCCAAGGTCCTCGGGCTCGCCGCGGTCGGCATCGTTGCCGCAGTGTCACTTGTCATTGTCGAACTCCGCCATGAACAGCCGATGCTGAAGCTCCGATTGCTCCAGGATCGGCACTTCCAAACCATCAACATCTTGGCCCCGTTCGTGTACGCCGGATTCTTCGGATGGATCATCGTCCTTCCGCTGTATCTGCAGACACTGCGCGGGTTCTCGGCCACAGCGAGCGGCCTCGTGCAGGCCCCGCAGGCCGCCGGCATCTTCCTGCTTTCGAACCTGCTGGGTCGGCGCCTCTACCGAGTGATCGGCCCACGCCGACTGATGGTTGTTGGTTCTGCCTTGACCGCCATCTTCACGGCATCGTTCGCGCTTGCCACACTCGACACACCGGTACAGGTGCTCGGTGCACTCTCATTCGGACGTGGCGCGTCGGTCGGCTTGGTGTTCGTGTCGATCCAAACAGCGGTCTACGCCACGACATCGCTCGCCGACACCGGGCGGGCAACATCGGTGTTCAACACAGTGCGCCAGATCGCCTACACGGGCGGCGTCGCCATCGCTGTCACCGTCATCGCCGCACGACTGTCGTCGGTGGGCGGCGATGCCGCTCCAGCAGCCGATCGGCTCGGCGCGTATCAGGAAGGGTTTCTCATATGCGGCCTCCTCATCGTGCCGGCCATCGCGATCAGTCTTCGCTTGCGTGACGACGATGTCGCTGCAACCCGAGGGCTTCCGTCTGCACCGGCTCCTGACAGATCGGCTCAGTCGGACCAATCCGGTTCGAACGCCAATCGGCCAGTGTCGACGTAACGGGTGTGCCCGACAATGGCCCAGTCAGCGTGCTCGGCGTCATCTGGCGAAATTGCCAGCAGCCGGTAGCCGATCGGGTCCAGGATGACGCGTGGTGGTGCGTCAGTGGCCAAGTCGAGTGCGACGTGAACGGCCGTCGACGGACCGACTTCTGCAAGATGCCCACCGACGATGGCCGTCATCGGCCGGTGCAGATGGCCGCACAAAATGCGATCGATGCGATGTGCCGAGATGACCTCGATGAATGCATCCAGACCGATAAAACCACCCTCGTCCATCCAGCCGATGCCCGACGTGAATGGTGGGTGGTGCATGGCCAGAATTGTCGGCCCGGTGTGATCGGCGCCGAGCGCTGCATCGAGCCACCCGAGCCGTTCTGCGTCGAGTTCTGCACCTGACTCGCCTGCCCGCGTGGAGTCGAGACCAACGATCCGCACCGTGCCGACGTTGGCCACCCAGCTGCTGTGTTCAGCATCAGCCCACGGGTGCTTGGGGAAGCAAACGCGCAGCAACTTCCCCTCGTCGTGATTCCCCGGCAGCGGAAGTACCGGCGCCGAGAGCGGCGCGAGTAAGTCGGCCAGTTCCTCGTACTCGCGAGGCGCACCCCACTGAGCAAGGTCACCGGTGGCAATCACGGCGTCGACTCGAGGTGACTCTGCGTTGATCGACGCGACCGCAGCGGCCAATCGAGCGTTGTGATCGGCGTACAGCACCTCGGTCGTTGCAGGATCGGTGACATGCGTGTCGGTCAACTGTGCAAGCAATGTCAGGTCACGCATTGCGGCCTCCGGCGACGATCAAAACATGGGCGGAGACGGCTGCACTGCCGAGCGACGGGTGAAGGTGCACTGCCTCAGACTACGAACTTGGGCGACAGCTCGGCGCGATTTGGGGGAACCGAGGATTCGTGGACGGTTCGACGGACCAGCCTGCTGACCGATGCCAGGATCGCCGCGCTGCGACGAGCAGAAAAGTGTCGTTGCTGCCGACGTCCTGGACCGCTCCAAGAGGGACAAGGGGTGGGACGGTCGGGATCGAGAGGGGTGGGACGGTCGGGATCGAGAGGGGTGGGACGGTCGGGATCGAGAGGGATGGGACGGTCGGGATCGAGAGGGGTGGGACGGTCAAAACCCCTGGTCCTAGGAAGATTTCAACGGCCTGCACACCCCCTTCCGCTCAAGGCCAACGAAAAACGCGCCGATACGGACGCATGGCTGTCATGCGCCCAGCGCTCACCGATTTCGAGCATTTGCTCAAACCGCTCACCACTGCGGCAGTTCTCGTGGCGCAGGCGCTCAGCAGTTTGGACGGGTGCTGGACGGTGTACACCCAACCTCGCTTGGGCCTCGACATCATCGACTTTCTCGCCGTTCATGACGAGTACGGAGTCGCCGCGATCACCGCGCTCGACTGGGCGCCCGGAACGCACCGTGTGACGGGTGATGGCGTCCTCCGGGCCACTGATGCAGCCGGCTTCGAGATATCGATCTCCGACAGTCCGCGCTGCGCAGCCCACCGGAACCGCAATAACATCTTCGACCGCTCGTTCGCACTCCCGTCCGACGGCGCGGAGCCGACCCAGGTGGTCCGCGCCGCAGTTATTGCTCCGCTGCTCTCCGACGCCGAAGCCAACCAACTCCTCGACGCTCGGCGCAGCCACGACTCACACCAACACGTCGAGGTGTGGGGCGCCGAGTCGCTGGGCTCGCAGCTCGAGCGAATCCTCGTCGGCACCGGCTGCCCCGTTCCGCTCCCGCAGTCAATCGCTCGGGTCCGTCAGCTCATTGCCCCGTCCGAACGTCCCGCTGCACGCGGCGTGACAGCGCAGCGCAGCGCCAACGTCTACGAGATTGAGGTCAACCCGGACAACGTCGCCGTACGTCGCTACCGAGGGGCAGCCGGCTCCGGCAAGTCGTTCGGACTCGCTGCACGCGCTGCTCGACTTGCCGCACCGGGCCAACGCGTCCTCGTCCTTTCGTTCAACGTCACGTTGTCGAATCATCTCTCAGCGCTCGTCTTGGACCGCTGCCTGGAGTACGGCGCGAATCCGACAAGTGTGACCTGTACGAACTTCCACTCCTACTGCACACGAGTGGTGGAGGACGCCGAAATCCACGGGTACGCAACCAGCGCTCCCAAGGGTGCCAGTTGGACGCAGGCAATCGTCTCGAAGGCATTGGTCGCGCTGGAAGCCGGCTACGAGGACCGCTACGACGCAGTGTTGATCGACGAGGGGCAAGACTTTACGGTTCGCTGGTGGGACCTGCTGCACAGTTACACGGTGGTTGCTGGCGGCGAGATGTTGTTGATGACCGATCCGACGCTCGACCTCTACGAACGAAATGCATGGGTCGACGAGGCCCAGATGCAGGCGGCTGGATTTTTGCACCCGTGGGTCGAGCTCACGGGCTCGTACCGCATGCCGAACGACCTGATGAAACTCGCCAGCTCATTTGCTTTCGGCCACCTGACCGGCGATCGGCTCGTGCCGACTGTCGCAGCAGATCATGACGATGTTGCCGGCTCAATGGCCGGTTCGGTACGCCGGTGGTACACCATCGACCAGATCGGGGACATGGGCCTGGTCATCGGCATGGAAGTCGTTCGAGTCCTCCGCGAGAACCCCACGCTGTCCCCCAGCGACGTCACCTTCCTCTGCGACTACCACCACGACGGTGTCGCCGCAGCCCGAGAGATCGAAGCTGCGGGCTACCAGGTCCACCACATCTTTAGCCGCGACCCCGACGACGCCCGGCGTCGTCGCAAGTACCGATTCTCCCCCACCACAAACGCCGTCAAGGGGTCCACGATCCACAGCTTCAAGGGCTGGGAAACTCCCGCGCTCATCATGGGCATCGGTGTCGAAACCCGCTCGAAACGCGTTGCCTATGCATCCATGACCCGAGTGATAGGCAGCCCCGACCGCCCCGCTGTGATCTCGGTGGTCAGCACCGACAAGCGGCTCGACAGCTTCCGCGAGGAATTCATCGAAGGCTCCGCAATCACCCCAACGCAATCAGTTCCCGACCGAGTAACACCCGCTGCCCCTGCAGCGGCCCCTGCCCCGGCTTTCACTCCGGCTTTTACTCCGGCTTTTACTCCGGCTTTTACTCCTCTCCAGGCTCCTGCATGGTCGGCCACCGCTCACGCCCCGGCCGCACTCTCACTCGAACCCGCACTCTCATTCGAACCCGTCGTCGAACCCGCACGCGAACCCCAACCCGAACCAGCACTCGCACGCGAACCCGAACCAGCACTCGCACGCGCACCCGCACGCGAACCAGCACTCGCACGCGAACCCGAACCCGAACCCGAACCCTCATGCGAACCAGCACTCGCACGCTCACTCGGACCCGCACTCGCACTCGTGCGCTCACTCGAACCCGCACTCTCACTCGCACTCGCACGCGCCCTGGCTGCAGATCCCCCCGCAGCGACCGCTCGTGAAACGGCAGTTCCGTTTCAGATCGACAACTCGGGCCTCGTTCGGGCTCAACCGAACCGGCCACTCAGCGAGCCGACACAACCTGATGTCGTTCTGGCTCACGCTCCTGTCAATGTTCAAACCGCAGCACTGGTCTGTCCAGCTCCAACCGATCTCGAGTTCTTCGCTCAGCCGCCCTTCGCACAACAAGCCCTGAGACAACGGCCTGTCAACTTGCCGCCGCCGCCCCCACGATCTTCATCACCATCACCATCACCTGCACCTGCACCTGCACCTGCACCCGCTCCATCGTGGGATGCACCGCCGATGGCGTAGCAGACCAGCTCACCTCCTCGCGAGCCCACCACCCCCGTTTCGAGGCCCATCGGCAAGACTCACGGTGTGGTACACCGCATCGGCATCATCGGCCTCGGAACCGTCGGCGCGCGCTTTGTCGACCAGTTCAACCTGCATGACGACTTCGACCTCGTCGCAGCCTGGGACCCAGATCGCGGCGCCTGCGCAGCACATTGCGACCGCGTCGCCATTGTCGATGACGCAGCAGCGGTCATCGCCCTTGTCGATGCCGTCTACATCGCTGTCCCACCGTTGTTCCATCGCGAATACGTTGCGGCCTGCGTCGCTGCCGACGTCGCAGTGTTCTGCGAGAAGCCGCTCGGCATCGACGTCGCCGAGAGCCGCGCCCTCGTCGAGTTGGTCGCCACAAGTGGTGTTCCGGCTGGCGTGAACTTCGTGTTCAGCGCATCGCCTTCAGCCGTCGAACTGGCAGAGCGCATTCAGCAGGGCACCATCGGCGACATCGTTCGGGGGGACCTGCGGCTGCACTTCGCCGAATGGCCGCGGGCGTGGCACGCCAAGGCGCAATGGTTGAAGCTCCGAGATCAGGGTGGCTGGATCCGCGAAGTCGTGTCCCACTTCCTCTTCGTCGCCAACCGGGTACTCGGACCCCTCACACTCGACCACGCCATCGTGACCTTTCCCGACGGAGCAGATGGCCAGCTCAGCGAGATTGACGCTCTGGCACGCCTGTCCACCCCCAACGGGACCCCACTGGTCATGATCGGTACAGGTGAAGGCGTCGGACCTGACGTGGTTGACCTGACGATCCGTGGCACCATTGGCTCGCTCCGCCTCGTCGACTGGTACCACCTGCAGTCGAGCGACGGGGGCGACTGGCAGGACCTACTCGGCACCGACCGTGTCGAACTCGGTGCGAACGCCTACATCAGTCAACTCAACGAACTGTCGAAGATGCTCAGCGGCGACCCACATTCGATTGCCACGTTTGCTGAAGCACTGGCCGTCCAAGAGCTCGTCGAACAAATGCTCACACACAACACCAGCCAGAGTTTTGTGTGAGCGATACCGGGAACCGACGCCTCAATCGCTCACACAAAACTCGAGCTCGATCCCAGCCGCAAAACCAGGCAGGCTTCCCCACCTCGTCGTAGCCTTGTCGTCATGAGCGATTCCGCCACGGGCCTGCTGACCGAGCCAATTGTCGACACCGCCATCGCCGACCGGTTGCGGGCCGTGCTGCCCAACGATGTCGATTATGCGTCAGCGCGCGTCGTCGACGAACAGTCAGAGCATCTGATGGTCCGCCAGAACACCCTCGAGCCGATCTTCAACGAGTTCGACACCGGCGTGATGATCTCGATCTGGAACGGCGGCGGCCTCGGCTACGCAGCGACGGCTGATCTCTCCGATGCCGGCCTGCGCCGCGCCGTCGCCACTGCTCGCCACTGGGCCACCGTCACCGCCGGCAGCATGGTCACAGCAACACCACCGCCGCATCACCCGACTGGCACCTACCGCTCACCCGTCGAAGTCGACTGGGACACTCTTCCTCTCGATGCTCGGCTCGAGTTACTGCATCAGCAATCACGGTTGCTTGGCATCGACAAACGCATCGTCGACTGGTCAGCAAGCCTCACACGACGCAACGTCGACACGCTGCTGGTCACGCGTGGCCGCAACGGCGAGTCGGGTGAGGTCGAGCAGCGATTCAGGTTCGTCTACCCAGGCATGCGGGCCACGGCCAACGAGGGCACAAACACGCAGACCCGCACGTTCGGGGCCAACGCATTCTGTGGCCAGGGCGGCGCTGAAGTGCTGGGCCGATTCGGATTCGGCGATGCTGCCAACCGAGTCGCAAACGAAGCACTCGAACTCCTCACCGCGCCCAACTGCCCGAGCGGTGTGATGGACATCTTGCTCGCACCCGACCAGATGATCCTGCAGATCCACGAATCGATCGGCCATCCGCTCGAACTCGACAGGATCCTCGGCGACGAGCGCAACTACGCGGGCACCAGCTTCGTCACGCCCGATATGTTCGGGGAGTTCCAGTACGGCTCGGAACTGCTCAACGTGAGCTTCGACCCAACCGTGCCTGGCCAGCTCGCCAGCTATGGATTCGACGATGACGGCAGCCCAGCCACCAAGCAGTTGTTAATCGAGAACGGCGTGCTCAAGCGTGGCCTCGGCGGCGCAATCAGCCAGGAACGCAGCGGTCTCGATGGCGTGTCGAACTCACGAGCGGCAAGCTGGAATCGACCACCGATCGACCGGATGGCCAACCTCAACGTCGAGCCTGGCGACAGCACCGTCGACGAGCTGATCGGGTCGATCGAGAACGGCGTGTACATGCACACCAACAATTCCTGGTCGATCGACGACAGCCGCAACAAGTTTCAGTTCAACTGCGAATACGGCCAGAAGATCGAGAACGGTGAGATCGTCGGCACGGTCCGCAACCCCGGCTACCGGGGCATCAGCCGCAACTTCTGGACGAACCTCACCGGCGTCGCCGACAAGCACAGCTTCACCGTGATGGGCACGCCGAACTGTGGCAAGGGCGAGATGAACCAGATGATCGGCACCGGCCACGCGTCGCCAGCCTGCAAGTTCTCCGACATCGAAGTCTTCGGAGCCGAGGCATGAGCACCAGCACCAGCACCAGCACCAGGGGCCAGGCCACCTACTTCGACGAACTCGTCACGGCGGCGACGGCCAAGCTGCAGGGCAGCGAAGTACTGCTGGCCAACCTCGCAGGAGAGCACACCGACTTCATCCGCCTCAACAACAACGACGTACGCCAGGCCGGAACCGTCGACCAGCAAAAGCTGTCGATCGACCTGATCGACGGCAAGCGGCACGTCGGCGGGTCGATCAACCTGACCAGCGATCAAGCCAACGACGAAGCGCGACTCACCGCGCTGCTCGGCCAGCTCCGAGACCAGCGCCGGCTCGTTGCCGATGACCCGTATCTCATGTACAACACCGAGCCGACGTCGACCGAGAGCATCAAGATCGGCAATATCCCGGCACCCGACGCCGCTCTCGCCGACATCCGCTCCGCAGGCCAGGGCAAGGACCTCGTCGGAATCTACGCATCAGGCGACACGTACAACGGCTTTGCCAACTCACTCGGTCAACGCAACTGGTTTCAGTCGTCGACGTTCAACCTTGACTGGTGCTTCTACCTGCGCGCCGACAAGGCCGCGAAGAATCTCTATGCGGGCTTCGATTGGAACGACGACGCGTTCGCTCGGAAGGTCGACTGGTCGGCCCAGCAGGTCGCTGCGCTCGCTCGCGATCCCAAGGACCTTGGGCCCGGCGAATACCGAACGTATCTCGCGCCTCGAGCGATGGAAGAAGTGATGTCGCTCCTCTCGTACTACGGCGCCTTCGGCAAGCGCGCCCACGAGACCAAACAGTCGCCTTTCCTCCGCATGCTGGCCGGCGACGCCACATTGTCGCCGCACGTCTCCATCAGCGAGAACACTGCCGGCGGCGTTGCTCCGAACTTCCAGTCGGCCGGCTTCGTCCGCCCCGACGCAGTCGACCTCGTCATCAACGGCAAGATCGGCGACACGCTCGTCTCGCCTCGTTCGGCACAGGAATATGGCGTCGCAACAAACGGCGCGCACAGCGGCGAGTACCCCGAGTCGCTCGCCATCGCCCCGGGTTCGATTCCGACCGACGGCGTCGCTGAGGCACTCGGCACCGGCCTCTTCGTTGGCAACCTCTGGTACACAAACTTCAGTGACATGTCGGCGTGCCGCACCACCGGCATGACTCGGTTCGCCACGTTCTGGATGGAGAGCGGCGAGATCGTCGCACCGGTCAACGTGCTGCGCTTCGACGACACGGCATTCAACATGCTCGGCACACAGCTCGAGGGCCTCACCGACGAGGCCGAAGTCCTCCTCGACCCGAGTACCTATATGGAACGCAGCACCGCCAGCGCCCGCCTCCCTGGTGCACTTCTCTCCAGTATGCGCTTCGTGCTCTGAGCTCAAACCGTTGAGCGACTGCAATCTCGGGACAATCCGGGGCGGAATCCGCCTTGTCTCGTCCCGAGTTCGTCGCCAGGGTCCGTGCGCTTTCCGGTGCTCAGACCCTCTGCCTTCCCCAACCCGGCAACGTAACCTGCGGTGATGACCCAGATCGATCGGCCGATGCTCGGTGCCTACGCCGAGCGGTCACGGATGCCGCACTCGCCGCTGGCACCCCGATCATCCTCGGTGCACTCATGCAACCCGACATCGATGCCGGAAGGCTCGGCGAAATCGACCTGCTGCTGGCCAGCGGTGACGCGATGCCATCGGGTGCCGCGGTCTATCTCCCGATCGACGTGAAGTCACATCGCTGCACATCGAACCTCAACGATGGCGACAATCCGGTGGGACCCGTACACGATCTGAATCTGCTCGATCCACGCGCGGTTCCCGGCCTCAGCCCCAAGTACCGCGAAGACGACTGCCTCCAACTCGCCCACTATCACCGGCTACTCCAAGCACACGGCAACGCCCCGGCCGACGATTCGAGCGTGCCAGTTCGTGGCGGGATCCTCGGCCCCGAACGCGTGGTCGCCTGGTTTGAGTTGGACACACCCAAGTTCAGCACCGTGACGCCGCAGGTCGCGCAAGACATAGACGGCACCGCGATCATTTCGTTCCACAATCGACGGCGATCGACCGCGCGCACCGCTCTTGATCGCTACGACTACGAGTTCGCATTTCGCCACCGCATCGTCGCAGCAGCCCGCGGGCGCGTCGATCGCTCAGCAACACCACCGGTGCTGCCGGTGCTGACGAAGGAATGCGCGCGTTGCCCGTGGCGCGACCCGTGCCGCGCCGACATGGAAGCCACCGACGACGTCTCGCTGGTCAACGGTGTCAACTACCCAGAGTGGCGCGTGCACCGGCACGTTGGGGTCATGACGGCAACCGACCTTGCTGCCCTCACGCCAGCCCAAATCGAGGACCGCTACGCCGGCACGCCGCTCACGAAGAAGAACGTGACACAACAGGTGCAGCACGCTCAAGCCGCTGTTGCCGGCCATCCGATCGGGACAGCCAGCTGGGATCCCGCTTCGATTCCACGCGGAGACATCGAAATCAATCTCGACCTCGAGAACGCAGACTTCGTGTACCTCTGGGGCACACGGCTGACCCGAGTCCCTTTGTCATGGCCTGAGCACGCCGGCGCCTACGTCCCGTTCGTTTCGTTCGACCCGCTCGATACTGTCGGGGAGCGGGAACTCGTCGACGCCCTGCGGGCATGGCTCGACGGGCTCCGCCAGCGCGCCGCCAACGAGGGGCTCACGCTGCGCGTGTATTCGTATAGTTCGATCGAGGCCACCAAGCTTCGCCAAATCGGCCAGTCAGCCGAGATCAACGGCTTCCTGGCGTCAGATCAGTGGGTCGATCTGTTGCCACTGATGCGCGCCAAGTTCTGGGCCAACGACGGCCACGGGCTCAAGGTGATGGCCCGAGCCTCGGGCTTCGAATGGCGCGATGAAGATCCTGGCGGCTTCGCCAGCATCGGCTGGTACAACGACGCCCTTGGTGGAGTCAACCGAGCTGCCAACGTCAGTCGCATCCTCCAGTACAACGAGGACGACTGTGCAGCGACCGCCGCCCTGCGGTGATCGGGCAGCTTCGGCTCACCCAGAACAGCGACAAACCCGCCACGCCCAGCCCGCCCGATACTGAGGTCGACGCGGTAGCCCCGGGCTTCCCTGTGTTCCGCATTCACTCTCGCGCCTGAGCGAAGCGAGGTCGATGCGACTCAGTTGCTGGTCAGTGGCGGGGGTACATCGGTCGCCGCCTGCGATGCATCTGGGGGCTTGACCGTGCCGTCGGTTTGCAGGCCAGCCTCATCCGCTATTTTTTGCGCCTTGATGAGCAGCTCTTCGGCTGCATGGGCCAGGGCAGCCATGGCCTCCGCCGCTTTGACTTGCGCTTCGGTCCGGCGAGTCTCGGCCTCTTCCTGAGTCATCGGCGCGGAGTTGGAGTCGTTGCGAGAAGCCGTGTCGGAGCGGTCGCCGTGATGGGCGGCACTGCTCCCAGACGAGTACTTCCGAGCAGCATCCTCAGCCTTCTTGCTGAAATTCGTCGTCTTGCCGCCCGAGGCTTTGTCGATCTTTTGGGTCGCCTTGCCGACGACGTCGCCGACCTTGTGACGATTTTTCTCGATCAACTCCTTCGCTTTGAGAAGGTTCCGTGCGTTGAGCAATCCCATACTCCAACGTTACCGAACACGTACGACAGTGTCTGGCGATTCGGCGATGCTCGTCCTTCACCTACATGAGTCCCCGGCCCCAAGTGCTAGTAACGCGACATGGGGAACATCGCTGACGACACACAATGGCTCGACGCAACGGCTCAGGCTGACCTGGTCGCACGGGGCGAAGTCTCTGCACGCGAACTCGTTGATGGAGCGATTGAACGCATCGAGCGATCGGACCACGCGATCAACGCCGTCGTCTTGAAGTGGTACGACCGGGCACGCCAGCAGGCCGACGTCATCGACAGCAGCGGCGCGGCCACAGCCCCGGCCGGAGCTGGCAGTGGCGACCGTCCGCACTTCCTCGGCGTACCGTTCATGTTGAAGGATCTGTGGGCAGCCGAGGCCGGTATGCCGATGACCAACGGCAATGCAGCGCTTGCCGCCAAGCCACCAATCGCGCCACACGACATGACCCTGGTGGCACGATTCCGCGACGCTGGGCTGATCAACGTTGGGCGCACCAACAGCCCCGAGCTCGGCAGCCTGCCCGTCACCGAGCCGATCGCTCACGGCCCCACCCGCAATCCGTGGAACACCAATCGCACCCCGGGCGGCTCGAGTGGCGGTGCTGCTGCCGCAGTCGCTGCCGGCATGGTCCCGATGGCGCACGCGAGCGATGGCGGCGGATCAATCCGTATCCCCGCCGCGGCCAGTGGCCTCGTGGGGCTCAAGCCGTCACAGGGCCGGATCACCAATGGCCCAGACCGTGACGAGGCCGGTCTCAGCGTCAGCCTCGTCGTGAGCCGATCGGTGCGCGACACCGCCCGAATCCTTGACGCTGTTCACGGTCCAGGCATCGGCGACACGGTGATCGCCGCTCCACCGACTCGCCCGTACGAAGACGAACTCGGAAGCGACCCCGGCCGTCTGCGCATCGGGCTACTCGACACACACCCGCTCGGCAACTTCCTCCACGATGACTGCGTCACCGCAGTCAGGTCGGCTGCCTCGATGTTGGAGGGCCTCGGACATGATGTTCTCCTCGGCCACCCCGCTGCGCTCGACGATCCATCCTTTACCCCCCGCTTCATGGCCATGTGGGCAACGAACATGGCGCTCGGCATCAAGACGATGGAATCATGGATCGGTCGCGAGATGACTGCGGCTGATATCGAGCCGGTCAACTGGGCGCAGGCTCAGTGGGCGAAGAGCGTCTCCGGTGTCGAGTACGGCTCAGCGCTTGGCGCCGTTGTCGAGTACCGGCGCAAGGTGCAGAGCTGGTGGACCGAAGGATGGGATCTGTTGATCACTCCGACCCTCAGCGAGCCTCCGGTCGAAATCGGCGAGCACGACGCGACCGACGACGATCCGATGGCCGGCATGAAGCGTGCAGCACGCTTCATCGGCTTCACCCCGCCATACAACGCGAGCGGCCAGCCAGCGATCAGCCTGCCGCTCCACTGGAACGACGAAGGCCTCCCGATCGGTGTCCAGATCGTCGCCGCCTACGGCCGCGAGGATCTGCTTCTCGCCGTCGCCAGCCAACTCGAAACAGCGCACCCCTGGGCGCACCGCCGCCCAATCCTCGCCTGACCCGTCACACCCGTTCTCACACCGGAGTGTCACACCGGAGACAGACCGGGATGTGACAGACCTCGGTGCGCACACGCTCACTTAGGTGATTTCAGCAAGCCGCCTTGACCGCCGTGCCGATGATCTGATGGCGCACCCAGAGTGCCGCGCGGCCTCGATCGACTTCCGTCACCTCGACTGACTCGAACGGCCCGACTTCGAGCAATGCCGCTGTGTCGCGCGTGATCTCACAACCGTTGAACATCCAACGGTGCGGGCGCAAGAGCACCTTCTGCACCGTCCGGTTGCGGTGCCCGGCGGGCGACTCGACATGCTCGATGAAGAAATACGTGCCTGCAGGCTTCAGTACCCGATGCGCTTCTCGAACAACCTGAGCCGGATCATCGACACCGCAGAGCAGCAACGTGCCAACAACGCCGTCGACAGACCCATCGTCGACGTCAAGCGATTCGCCGCGCAACGTGCGGATCTCGAGATCGACACTGTGCTCGGCGGCCTTCGTGCGAAGCGGGTCGTGCATCACTGGGTTCGGCTCGATCGCAATGACCTTGACCCCCGGCGCGTAATAGCGCATGTTCACGCCCGTGCCGGGGCCGAGTTCAACCACGGTGCCAGACATCGCACCGATCACCTCTTGCTTGCGCTCACCGTACATCCGGTGGTTGTCCTCGGCGCCCGAGTCGAGCAGCTTCGCCTCAATCTTCGATCGCCACTTCTGCTTCGTCAGGTCGGGCATCAATTGATCTTGTCACACCGAGGTCTGACCTGAGTGTGACAAAAGCAGGACAGAAGCGGGACGATCTATCAGGTGAGGAGGGTTCGGCCTTGACGCTTGCGGGCCCAGTTGCGGAGCGGTGTACGCACCGATTCGAGGCCGAGATAAAACGACGGGAAGCAAACAAGCACGAGGATCGTCGAGCTGACCAAACCACCCATCAGGGTGAAGCCGAGCGACTCCCAGAACGGATCGCTGAGCGCCAGCGGAAGCAGACCGACGACGGTGGTGATCGTCGTCGCGATCAGCGGGCGGAAACGCGAGGTGACCGCTGCCTGGATTGCTTCGCCAGCCGACGCGCCGGCACGGCGCTGTTGGTTCGCCGAATCGACGAGCAGGATCGTGTTGTTGACCGCGACCCCGATCAGGGCGATGAACCCCACGCTGGAGAGGAACGATTGCGGATTGTCGGTCAGTTTGAGGACCCCGAAGACCCCGAGGAAGCTCAGCGGGATCGCCAGGAAGATCAGTAACGCCTGTGCGAGTGAACGGAACTGCACGGCAATCAACACGAGCATGAGGCCGAGGGCGATGATGCCCGCCGTAATCAGGCCGGCGAAGTCGTCCTGGTTGTCAGACTCGAGACCGAAGTCGAACTCGACAGCTGATGCAGCGAGCCCGCGTGACTCGATGTCAGATGCCGGGAAGTCGGCTTCGACGAGCAACTGCGTGTCGGTCAAGATGCCAGAGACGCCCTGCTCTTCGTCGTACTTTGCTCGAACTTCGATGATTCGCTGGCCGTCGACACGGTCGATCTCGCCGTCGGTCGACACGATTGCATTGGTCACGGTGACGGTGCTGCCACCCGACTCGAACGAGCGACCGAGCAGGTTGTCACGAATGTCTTCGGCGAGCTGCTGGCCCGCTGCAACCGACGCTGCATCAGACACTTCGATCTGCGTGGCGAACGGGAACTCAAGGAGTGGCGGACCGTTCTCGAGCTGGCCGACCGTGAGTCGAAGGCCAGGGTTGGCATCGGCAATCGCGGTGAACTGCGCCTCAATCTCGTCGACGAACACTGGGGCCTTCGTGTCGCGAGATCCGATGGGTGTCAGATCGAGGAAGATCTCGGTGATCCGCTCGTTGCCACGCACGTATTGCGAGCGGTCGAGGTCGTCACCGAGCACACCGAGCACCACGTCGTCGACTTCGTCGGAGATCATCTGAGCCTGCTCGATTGAGGTGCCAGCCGGGAACTCGGCGGCGACAGCAAGGCCGGTAGCGTCCTTTCCGGCCGGGAAGATCGAGAACGGGAGCGAACCGGCAATAGTCCCGCCGGTCATGATCGCGGCCAGCGCCACAGCTACGAGGCCGAAGCCGGTGATGCGGCCCTTCCAGCCGTTGCGCCACGGATACGCAGCCAGACGGCCAGCAGCCTTGGCGACGCGCTTCTCGACACGCACGATTGGGTTGTTACTCGGCGCTCCCTTCAAGAGAAACACTCGGGCGACAGCCGGAATGAAGACGATCGAGAAGATGAACGACAGGATCAGCGTGATGATCACGGTCGCCGGGATCGACCGGATGAACTCGCCGAGGATGCCCCCGACAAAGAGCATCGGTGAGAAGACCACGACGGTCGTCAGGGTGCCAGCGAGGGAGGCCGAGCCGACGCGTTCGATCGCAGTGCGCACGATGCCGAGGCGGCGACCGCCCTCGGCCGGGCTGGGCTCGTCGCGGCTGGAGTCGATCGACTCGGAGACCACGATGGCATCGTCGACGAGTAGGCCGAGCGTCAGGATCAGGCCGAACAGCGTGATCGTGTTCAGCGAGTAGCCGAACACCCAGAGGCCGATGAGCGAGCCCATCATCACGAGAGCCATGAAGCCGGCAGTCATAACAGCCACGCGCCAGCCGATCAGCAGCAGGCTGACGAAGGCAACAGCGATGAGGCCGGTCAGCAGGTTCGAGGTGAGCGACGACAACTGCTGACGCACACCGACGGCGAAGTCGGCAGTGATCGCCGATGTGAATCCGTCAGCAAGCGGCGAGTCAGCGCTGTCAAGGCGACTCTCGATCAAATCGGAAAACGCGAGGACGTCGAGTTCAGTGGTCTCGCTACGGATCAGGCCGACGGCAATTGCATTGTCGTAGCCCGAGCTGTCGAGCGCGACGCGAGTAAACCGGGTCAGGCGAGTCTCTTGTTCGCCATTGGCCGGATTGAGCGAGGCAGTCTCGAGGTCGCGGACGTCGGCCACCCCAACATCACCTTCCGCGGCGAGGTACGTGCTGAGCAGTTCGGCCTGTTCCTGCAGCTGCGTTGGTGTGGCATCGGGCGGGCCAATGATCGACACAAGTGCATCGAACTGGCCGACGAGCTTGGCGGCGTTCACCGGGTTGTAGAAGATCTGGGTCCCATTGGGCACGGTGAGGTCGAGGTCGAGCAGTCGCTGCGTACCGATGGCGGAACTGATGTCCGACTCGAACTCGACGACGATCGAGAACGAGCTGTTCCGCGCGGTTGCTTCGGTCGACACGACGCCTTCGACTTCGCTGAAGGCCGCTTCGAGCGGGACGATGATGTCCGCATCGATCTGTTCGGTGTTGTCGAGGAAGTATGTGCCACTCACCACGGAGATGGGCGTGTTGATCGGCGGGAAACCCTCACGGTCAAGGCCGAATCCGAATGCCGAGATGCCTGCGACGAGAACGACGATGATGAATGCGAATGTCACTTGCCAGCGGCGCGCGGCACCTGCGGCGATCGACGCGATGATCGACTTCTTGGCGGGGAGCGACACCGTCCGGGCTGGATCGGCCGTCTCGCTCGCAGCCGTCTCACTCTCAGGCGTCTCGTTCGTGTCCCGCTCAACAGCAGGCTCGGCGGATTCGTCGTTGCTCATATGTGGGGGGCTCCATCCGCACTGTTGACGTGGCGCTCTACGCCACAACCGTTCAACCGTGTCAGGAGTTGCCCATCAGATCAGGTCGAGTAACCCCTCACAACGAGCCTGCGGTCACACATGTTCACTCAGCACCGTCCCCCAGCACCGTTTGCGTCGAGGCATCAGTTGGCATGAGCGCGAGAAGTTCGACGCAAACGAGTCAGACGCTGATGGGGAGGCGCTCAAGACCGCGCAGGTTCACGCGGCCATTCCATGCGACCCCGGCTTCGTCGACGATGGCGTCAGGAAAACGGCGCAAGAACGAACCCATGGCGATCGATGCTTCGAGCTTCGCAAGGGATGCACCAAGGCAGTAGTGCGCACCGCTTCCGAACGACAGGTGCTGACCAGCACCTTCCCGACGCAGGTCGAGGTCGTCGGCGGTCGGGCCCCACTTGGCAGGGTCGTGATTGGACGACGCGAGGCCCGCAAGGACAAACATCCCCTTCGGAATAATCTTGCCTTGGAATTCGATCTCGTCGAGGGTGATGCGACGAGAGAACTGGACGGGGCTGACGAATCGGAGCATCTCGTCGACAGCCGTCACGTCGAGTTTGGGATCGTCGCGCCACAGAGCTGCCTGATCGGGGTTGCGGAGCAGTTCGTAGATGCCGGTTCCAATCAGGTTGACGGTGGTCTCGTGGCCAGCAATGAAAAGCAGTGCGACCTGGTCGCGCAGCTCGATCGAGGTCAGGCGGTCGCCGTCTTCTTCAGCCTGGATCAGCGCTGTGAGAAGGTCGTCAGCCGGGTTCGCACGCTTCCAGGCGATCACTCCGTCGATGTGGGCGTTCATCGCATCCGACGCTGCCCTGATCTCCGCGAAGGCATCGATGGCAAGCATCGGGTCAAGCGACTTGACGATGGTGCCCGACCATTTGGCGATCTGGTCCTTGTCGCTTTCAGGCATGCCGAGCATCTCGGAGATCACGTCGAACGGGAGCGGGAAGGCGAGCTCTTTGACGACGTCGCCGCCGCTGTTGGCCGCCATCGTGTCGAGTGCTCCGTCAACCAGTTCCTGGATGCGCGGGCGCAGTGCCTGGATGGCTGCCGGAGTAAACGCCTTACTGACGAGGCGACGGAGCCGCGTGTGGTCCGGCGGGTCGGTGTTGAGCATCGAGGTGTCACGTTCAAACTCGCCACCAGCGGCTTCGATCATCTCAGCACGGCGCGCTTCGTCGCGGATCTCAATCTTGTCGTCCATCACGCTCATCGACGGATCACGGAGCAGTCGGAAGACGTCGTCGTGCTTGAACAGCACCCACAGGTCAATCAGCGAGAGGTGCGCTGGGTCGTGATCACGCATCTCACCGAAGTGGGGATACGGATTCTCCATGTATCCCTCGTCGAGTGGATTAAAGAACGGTGTGGTGGTCTCAGCCGACATCCCCCGACAGTACGCGAGTGCTGCCGAATTCCGGAATTCCGATTCTTTGTGAGCCATGCCGGAGAAAGTCGCCACAATCGGTCACACAAAAATCGGTAACGCCCAAACACCGCTCGGCCAGGGATGGCTGCCCACCTTGTGTCCATGATCGATGAGGGACTGTGACAGCCAGGGTGCATGATGGGCCCATGACTGTTCTTGCCGGCGATACTGCGGGTGCTGACCCCATGCTCAAAGCCCTGCGCGAGCTGACCAGTCGAGCCGACGCCGACTTCCGACCCGACCAGCGTGAGGCGATCGAAGCGTTGGTCGAGCGGCGCGAGCGCGTCCTCGTGGTGCAGCGCACCGGGTGGGGCAAGAGCGCCGTCTACTTTCTCGCCACCCACCTCCTCCGCAAGCAGAGTCTCGGGCCGACACTGCTGATCTCTCCACTGCTTGCCCTGATGCGCAACCAGATCGAAGCGGCCGAACGGCTCGGGCTCCGATGCATGACGGTCAACTCGTCGTCAACGACCACCGTCAACGAACTCGCCGACCGGCTGCAGAGCGACAGTGTCGACCTCGTCCTCGTCTCGCCCGAACGGCTCGCTAACCCCGACTTCGCACAGCAGGCCATGCCGCTCCTCGGCAGCCGGCCCGGGCTCGTCGTGATCGACGAGGTGCACTGCATCTCCGACTGGGGCCACGACTTCCGACCCGATTACCGGCGCATCGGCCGCTTGATCAGTAATTTCGGCGACGGCAACGTCCCCGTGCTCGGTTGCACCGCTACTGCGAACAGGCGCGTCGTCGAAGACGTCGCCAATCAGCTTGGTACCGACATCACCACCTACCGGGGCACGTTGAGTCGTGACGGCCTGGCGCTGAGTGCTGTGAAACTCAGCCGACAGGCCGAGCGGCTTGCATGGCTGGCAGAACACCTCGGCTCACTGCCAGGTTCGGGCATCATCTATTGCCTCACCATCCGCGACGTCGACAACGTCTCCAGCTGGCTCAAGCGCCAGGGCCACGACGTTGAGGGCTACTCGGGCGCCACCATCAACGAAGATCGTGAAGTGCTCGAGCACCGCCTCAAGACCAACGATTTGAAGGCACTCGTTGCCACCTCCGCCCTTGGCATGGGGTACGACAAGCCCGACCTCGGCTTCGTCATCCACTTCCAGATGCCTGGTTCACCAGTCGCCTACTACCAGCAGGTCGGTCGTGCTGGCCGTGCCCTCGACGACAGCCGTGCCCTGTTGCTGTGCGGCAAGGAAGACGTCAACATTCAGGACTACTTCATCGAGCAGGCATTTCCCGACCCTGTCGACGTCGACGCCGTACTCGCAGTGCTCGACGAGGCAGCAGGCCCCGTGTCCTTGCGCGATATCGCATCGCAGGTTGACGTGAAGTGGACGAAGATCGAACTCGCCCTCAAGCAACTCGATGTCGAGGGTGTCGTACGCCGAGTCAAGGGCCAGAGCTACGAGCGCACACTCGCGGCGTGGACATATCCGCACGATCGAGTGCAATCCGTGACTGACGCCCGACGGTTCGAACAGAGGTTGATGTTCGACTACGCCGAAACAACCGGATGTCGTATGCGGTTTCTGACCGATCTGCTCGACGATGACCTCGGGCAGGGTTGCGGCATCTGCGATAACTGCCGCAACGAGTTCATCCAACCGAGCACATCGACGCAGCTCATTGCTGCAGCCGAGGCCTTCCTGCGGAACCGGCCTTTGACGATCGAACCAAAAAAGCAGGGCATCCCCGTGGGTGAGCGAACCCAGCAGGGCCGTACGCTTGCCCACTGGGGCGACAGCGGCTGGGGCCCGCTGGTGCAACAAGGCCGCAGCGACGGCCACTTCGCCGACGAGCTGGTCGGCGCGTTGGTCGAAATGGTCACCGAATGGGCGCCATCGCCCGCACCCACCTGGGTCGCTGCGGTCCCTTCCGAACGAACCGGTACACTCGTGTCGTCACTCGCTCAGCGGGTCGCTGAGGCGCTCGCCATTCCCTACGTACAGCTCGTCGAACGGGCCGAGTATCGGCCGCCACAGGTCGAGATGCAGAACAGTCCGCATCAGGCAGCCAACGTTGCAGGAGCTTTCACGCTCGGCGAGCCGCCACTCGGCGGACCGGTACTGCTCATCGACGACCTCGTCGATTCCGGGTGGACCCTCAACGAGATCGGGCGGTTGATGCGACGCAGCGGAAGCGGCCCGGTTTTCCCGACCGTCCTTGCGCTGTCCCTCGGGCGCCGGGCCTGACCAGCAACCACCGAGATCACTGGGCCGCGGCCAATCGACGTGCCATGATCGACTCACGATGAGTTCCGACACGCAACTCGCAGCACTCCTGCTCAGCAATCAGCTCACGCGCCTCGACGTCGCTCCGCTGAAGGCCCGCGAGTTCTGGGGCCTCGTCGACCGCACCGACGCACTCGGCATCGATGTTGGCGCACTCCTGACCGACACCACCGTGCGCGCTCAGGTCGCGCACGGTGATGTGTCCGAGCAGCGCTTGAGCGGCTTGCTCGACGCCACGCGAGCATTCGCGTTCGAAATCGAACGGCTTGGCGAGGGTGGCATCACCTTGCTCTCCGCCCTCGACAAGCGATTTCCCGTCCTGCTCCGCGACCGAATGCAGCACCGCTGCCCACCGCATTTGTTCGCTGCCGGGGCGACCGACGTCCTGCTGCTCCGTCGCCTCGCGATCGTTACTGATGTGATTGACGACGCCATTGCATCGATCGTTCGACAGGCAGTCGCAGCAACCGTCGTCGCCGGGTGGGCGACTGTGGTCGGCGCCCCCGGCGAATCGAGAAACGGGGACGATCCGGCAATCGACGATGTGGTGCTCGATGAGTCTGGAGCCTGCGGCAGCACTCCCATCGTCGTGGCAGCCAATGGCATCAACCGTGCAGCCCGATCCCCCGACCTCCGCAAACTCGTCCAGCAGCAAGCACTTTGCCTTGTCAGCCCATTCGTTCCCGACACGACCGCATCGGCAGCAACTTCTCGCGCCCGCGACGCTGTGGTCCAAGCCATGGCCGACCGGACGCTTGTGGTGGCGTGCACCGATGGAACCGGCCCCACCTGGGCAACGGCGCTCGCCTCGGTCGAAGGTGAGCCTGCATCGGTACTGTCGTTCACGGGCCCCGGCTCTCGACCAGGAAACACCGCTCTCGTCGGCATGGGTGCGGTCAACATCGACCACATCGACACGCTGCACGAGCACCTGAGCTGAATTCTCCGCACCAGATCGTGGCTGGCGTTCGCCTTACCCAGCCGCTGCGATGCTCGCCCGCCCCATCGAGCAACGGTTCGCTCAGACGGGCATGACCCTTGCGGCAAACTCGGCCATCTTCTGTTCGGTGTCGCCGATGAACATGAAGGCCGGAGCTACCAGGCGATCGATGCCCCACGATGCCGCTTCCTCGACCGCTGCTGCGGGATCGGCCCCAAAAATTCCCGGGTGTACGCCGGTCATGTCGATCGCATCGGGATCACGGCCTACATCGGCGGCGGTCTGCTTGGCGATGTCGATCAACTCGGCCATGTTGCCCTTGGCCGGGAAGAACCCGTCGCCCATCCGACCGGCCCGCTTGGCTGCGGCCTCGCTATGCCCACCGATATGAATCGGCACCGAACCGTTGGTCGGCTTGGGGTTTGAAGAGATGTTCTCGAAGTTGATGAATTCGCCGTCGTACGACACACCGTCCGCCTTCCACAGCTTGCGCATCACGTCGGCATACTCCTCGGTACGGCGGGTGCGGCCCTCCCACGGAACGTTGAGCGCATCGAACTCTTCGCGCAGCCAGCCGATACCGATACCCAGCATCAGGCGGCCATTCGACATCGAGTCGAGCGTGGCCACTTCCTTGGCGTACATCACGGGGTGGCGCTCGGGCAACAGCGAGATGCCCGTAGCCACCTTCAACGTGGTCGTGTGCGCTGCCACGTAGGCAAGCCAGATCAAGGGGTCGGGGATCGGGCTGTCACCCGAGCCAGGCATTTTGCCGTCAGGCGCGTACGGATAGGTCGATTCGTACCCTTCGGGATAGAGGATGTGCTCAACGGTCCACAGCGACTCGAACCCCGCCGCCTCTGCAGCTTTGGCCAGCGTCGCGGCGCCCTCTCCCGTTGTGAAGGTGACCGTGTTGGCAAATGCGACGCCGAACTTCATGAGTGACTCCTGGTTGTCGATGAGGTCGAAGAAAACCGCAGCAGTGCAAAGGACTGGCCGGTGCGAAGGATCAGGCTTCGCCGCGGCGATACGCCTGCCCCGCTGCAGCGGGCGCCTTGAGGCTCTGGCTCGCAAAGACAAGAACGACAAGCACCAGCGCATACGGCATCGTGTTCGGCACCCAGTCGGCAGCTCGATCAGTGAGCAGATACCAGAGGAAGGTGATCGACGCGAGGACCGTTGCGAGCATCACGTTTGGTCCGCCCAGCTTGGCGACGCCCGACACGTACGAATCGGTCGGCGACTTCATGAAGGACTTGTCACTCGTGGCGGAATCGCCGACGACACCAGTTGCCTGAGCAGCCACGCCCGGCTTCGCCGCGTCTTTGCGATACGCGAAGATCGCATATCCGGCGAGCCCGATCGCGACGACGAGCAACAACGCACGTGTGGCGACGCCGCTCCCGGTTTCATCGAAGTCGTTGAGCGAGATAGCGAACGGGTAACCGAAGAGCATCGCGCCGACCATCACGCCGCTCGCTCGCCAGTTCCCGAAGATCAGCGCGGCGAGTGCGATGAAGCCTCGGCCGTTGGTCTGGCCGCCGCGATACAGGCCGGTCAGTTCAATCACGATAAACGCACCAGCGAGGCCTGCGAACGCGCCGCTCACCACGACTCCGAGATACTTGTGGAGGTAAATGTTGACTCCCAGCGATTCGCCCGCCTTGGGATTCTCACCGCAGATACGCAGACGCAGGCCGAGCCTGGTGCGGAACAGCAGCCATGCTGATGCGGGAACGAGCAACAGGCCGAACAGGGTGAAATAACGGATGTCGGTGACGAGCCCCTCGAGGAGACCAGCCATGTCGGAGAGGAAGAAAATCCCCCACCCGTCAATTTTCTCGAACAGTTGCGAAAGGCCCGGCACGGTGAACGTTCCGAGACCGTCGACTCGTGGTGATTGCGAGATCGAGCCGCCCCGCTGCGGGAAGAACCGGTCAGACAGAAAGCGTGCGAGGCCCGGCGCCAAGATGTTGATTGCCACGCCGCTGATGATGTGGTCGACGCCGAACTGCACGGTGGCGATGGCGTGGAGGAGTCCGCCGAGCGCGCCACCAATGAGGCCGCAGATCAGGCCGCCCCACGGCCCGAATTCGAATGCACCGATGGCCCCGCACCAGGTTCCCAGGATCATCATCCCTTCGAGGCCGATGTTAATGACCCCGACACGCTCGGAAAAGAGCCCACCGAGGCCAGCGAGCAGGATCGGCATCGCCCAGCGCAGCATGCCACTCGACGCATTCGGCGTGGTGAGGAGATCGGTGCCGCTGAATGACTGCACGATCGTGAGGATCAAGACGCCAGCAGCAGCCATGAGCGCCCAACGCGCCCAGTTCGGCAGCGCCTTCCAATGCTCGGCGACCGATGTGGTCGGCACGGGAAGTTTCGACGTGCCGTGCAGTGTGTCGGTCATGCCGTCACCTCTCCGCTCATTGCATCCGGTCCGCTCATTGCATCCGGTCCGCTCATTGCATCCGGTCCGCTCATTGCATCCGGTCCGCTCATTGCATCCGGTCCGCTCATTGCGTCAGTCGGTGCGACTGATTCGGTGGCCAGTGCCGCCCGTCTGACCTCATCGGACTGTTTGACGCGGTTCACCACCTCATAGGCGATCACCGCTGCCAACAAGATGGTGGCCTGCATGATGACCACGATCTCAGGACTTGCCGTCCCAGTGACCTGGAGCGGCGCCGAGCTGGTGTCGAGAAAGGCGAAGAGCAACGCGGCAACCGCCATGCCAGGTGCCGAGTTCCGACCGAGCAGCGCAACAGCGATGCCAGCAAAACCGAGCCCCTTCACGAACCCCTGGTCGTAGCTGTGATTCACCGAGAGGATCTCGGTCATCCCGATCAGGCCCGCCATCGCGCCTGATGCCGTCATTGCGATGAGCACCATTTTTTTTGGCGGGACGCCTCCGGCCCGAGCAGCGAACGGGTTCATGCCGCTCGCTCGCAAGTCGAATCCGAACCGGGTGCGGTTGACGACGACGTAGTAGCCGATTCCCAGCAGGATGGCGATCACGAACATCCCTCCGAGCTGGCGACCCTTGAGGATCTCACGGGTGAAGATCTCCAACAGTCCGTTGAGGTCGGGCATCCAACCCGACTCAGCGATCAACGGTGTGCCCTGGTTTGCGTCGGTCGGATCGTCGATCGCGCGCGGCAGCAACGCGGCGATAATGCCGCCGGTTGCGATGAAGTTCAACATGATCGTGGAGATCACTTCGTTGACGCCTCGGGTGACCTTGAGAAGGCCAGCAAGGCCGGCCCAAAGACCGCCAACGGTGACGGCAACAAACAGGATCAACGCAACGTGGATGGGGCCCCACAGGTTGAACTGCGAGCCGACCCAGGCAGCCATAAACGAGGCAAGGATGTATTGCCCCTCGACGCCAATGTTGAAAAGATTCATCTTGAACCCGATTGCCACCGCAACACCAGCGATGAACAGCGGTGTTGCGCGGTTCAAGATGTCGACCATCGACTCAAGCTTCGAGGCCGTGGAGATCATCTCTGAATAGGTATCGAGCCAGCTGCTTCCCGACAGGGTGAGCACCAACGACGAGACGAGCAGCGCGAACGCTGCGGCCAGCGCTGGCGCGGCAAGCGACAAGCCGAGACGACGGAGCAGCGATGAGTTCATGCGTCTGCCCCTTCATTGACCGAACCAGAGTGGCCGTCAGATGCAGCAGTGTCGAGCGTCGCACCGGTCATGTAGCCCCCGAGCAGCCGTGGCGTAATGTCGGCCGGGTCGAGCGTGGCGACCAACTTGCCGTGGAACATCACGACGATCGTGTCGCTGAGACCGATCAACTCGTCAAGATCAGCAGAGATGAGCAGAGTGGCCAAACCGTTGCCACGAGCCTCGCGGATGTCATTCCACACCTCTGCCTGCGCGCCGACATCGATACCGCGAGTCGGATGCGCAGCGATCAGCACATCTGGTTCGGCAGTCATCTCTCTGCCGATGATCAGCTTCTGCTGGTTGCCGCCCGACAGCGCCCGAGCGGACACGTCGACGTTCGGCGAGCGGACGTCGAATTCACTTCGAATCTCCTCGGTCCTCGCACGAGCACCCTTGCGGTCGATCCAGAAACCCTTCACGAACGGCGCACGAGTTTGGTGTCCGAGCGCGGCGTTCTCCCAAAGCGACGAATCGAGGAGTAGACCCTCTCGATGTCGATCCTGGGGCACGTAGCCGAGCCCAGCCTCGCGCCGGTCACGGACCGACGCCCTCGTGATGTCTGTGCCGAGGAGCGAGATCGTGCCGCCGTCGACCTCGGCGGTGCCGACGATTGCGTCGACGAGTTCAGTCTGTCCGTTGCCTTCGATACCAGCGATGCCGACGATCTCGCCTTTGTGCACCCGGAGGCTGACACTATCGACGACCGGACGGCCATCGGGCCCGTTGACCGTGAGGCCACGGACGTCGAGCGCCACTTCGTCGGTCACGGTCGACTCAGACGTTGCGGGGCTCGGCAGTTCGCTGCCGACCATCAGCTCGGCGAGGTCGGCCGCGGTGACATCAGCGGCGTTGACAGTGCCAATTGTTTTGCCGCGACGGATCACGGTGATTCGGTCGGCGATCTCGAGCACTTCTTGCAGCTTGTGGTCGATGAAGATAATTGTCGCACCATCACGCTTCAGCTCGCGCAAGTTGTTGAACAACTCCTCGACCTCCTGTGGCACGAGCACAGCGGTCGGCTCATCGAGGATCAGGATCTTTGCGCCGCGATACAGCACTTTGATGATCTCGACACGCTGCTGCTCGCCGACTTCGAGTGTCTCGACCAGGTCATTGGGGTCGACATCGAGCCCGTACGAGCGGCCGACTTCGGCAATGTGCTGCTCGGCGGCAGCAAAGTCAATACGACCGCCGCGCTTCACCGGCTCGGAACCGAGGATCACGTTCTCAAGCACCGACAGGTTGTCGGCGAGCATGAAGTGCTGGTGCACCATGCCGATGCCTTGCGCGATCGCATCGGTGGGCGACGAGAATTCGACCGTCGTGCCGGCGACGCGCATTTCTCCCTCGTCGGCACGCTGCATGCCGTACAGGATCTTCATCAGCGTCGACTTGCCTGCACCGTTCTCGCCGCAGATCGCATGGACTTCACCCTGCTCGACAGAGAGGTTGATGTTGTCATTTGCAATGACGCCAGGAAAGCGCTTTGTGATGCCAATCAATTCGATCGCCGGTACCGACACACGTCTCTCCTTCGCCAGTCAACTCGCAGAACACAACGCTGTGGAACCTAGCCGCGCCACCGTGTGTCATCTAAAACTCTGAGAACTCGGCCCCAGACGCAAAGAGCGGGATCGGACTGAGTCCGATCCCGCTCTCGCTCTTCACCGTCTGTTCAGACCGTGAAGATGTTCATTCAGTTGAAGTCAGTTACTCAGGCCGGAGCGGTCGGAACGACAATGTCGCCGGCGATGATCTGTGCCTTGAAGGCCTCAAGCTGATCGACGATGTCGTCGAGGTAGCCACCCGAGGTTGAGTAGCCAACGCCATCGGCCGAGAGGTCATAGACAGTGTTGCCAGCGGCGAACGTGCCCTCAGCCTGTGCTGTGGTGATCTCGAGGACCGCAACGTCGACACGCTTGAGCATCGAGGTCAAGATGTAGGGAGCGAAGTCAGCACCGGCAGTGTTGTACTGGTCGGAGTCGACGCCGATGGCCCAGACCTGGGAGCCGGAGCTCTCGGACTGGCTCTTGGCGGCTTCGAACAGACCAGCACCCGAACCACCAGCTGCGTGGTAGACGATGTCGGCGCCCTGGCTGTACATGTTGAGGGCGATTTCCTGCGCACGGTCGGCGGCGAAGAAGCCGTCGAAGTCAGGAGCCTGTGTGATGTACTGCGGGATCACCGTGATGTCGGGGTTGACAGCCTGAGCGCCAGCGGTGTAGCCGGCTTCGAACTTCTCGATGAGACCGAAGCCACCGACGCCGCCGATGAAGCCGATGATGCCCGTCTCGCTCTTCAGCGCCGCTGCGGCACCCACGAGGAACGAACCCTGCTCTTCAGCGAATGTGAGACCAGCGATGTTGTCGCCGAGCGGCACTGCGCCATTGTCGAAGTCGAGCATGGCATCGTCGATGACGGCGAAGTTGGTGTCCGGGTTCTCGGCCGCAACAGCGGCGACGTCACCGGCGAAGAGGAAGCCGACAGCGATCACGAGGTCGGACTGATCGGCCTGGAGCTGGAGGAGCTGTGCACGGTCGGAACCGTCAGCGTTGGGCTCAGCTTCCGAGCCGGTCACACCGAGTGCAGCTTTGGCGTTATCGAGGCCAGCTGCTGCGGAGTCGTTGAACGACTGGTCGCCGCGGCCACCAATGTCGTAGGTCAGACCGACGTTGAAGCCAGCCTCGGCAGGAGCTTCGGTCGCGGCAGGAGCTTCGGTCGCGGCAGGAGCCTCGGTCGAGTCAGTCGCGTCGCTGCTGCCGCCATCGCTGCCGCATGCTGCGACGACGAGGGAGAGGGCGGCAACTGCTGCCACCATGGTTTTACGTTGATTGCGCATAGTACCTCCGAAGGAATCGGCGCTCAGAAGGGCAACGGCAAGGAACCGCTCCCCAGGGATCTGCGTTTTGGGCAGTTGCCTGACTCCGCGAATCCGTCAAAGTAATGTATCGGTCTCCACCAATGCACCGGACATAGCCACGAATCGGTCACACGCGTTCACGATGCACGTCAACACGTGAAGGCCACATCATCGACCTCACTAGAGTCGGTGTACATGGCCACCCCGCACATCTCCGCCGACTCCGACGCCTTCGCCGACACGATCCTGTTGCCGGGCGACCCGCTGCGCGCCAAGTGGATCGCGACCAACTTCCTCGACGACGCCGTCGAAGTCACTGCCGTGCGCGGGATGCTCGGCTACACCGGCACGTTCAAGGGGAAGCCGGTCTCTGTGATGGGCACGGGCATGGGTGTTCCGTCGATCTCGATCTACGCCTCAGAGCTGATCGACGTCTACGGCGTCGAGAAGCTGATCCGCGTGGGGAGCTGCGGCTCGATTCAGCCCCACATCACGGTCAACGACGTCATCATCGCGATCGGCGCGTGCACCGACTCTGGGGTGAACCGCGCTCGATTCGAGGGCAACGACTTTGCTGCGACCGCCGACTTTGGCCTCGCTCGCTCGGTCGTCGAAGCTGCTGAAGCACAGGGTCGCAACGTGCATGTCGGCAACGTGATGACGTCGGATCTGTTCTACGGACCGACGAACATCCCACTCGCCGACATGGCTGCGCCGCTCGCGCGAATGGGTGTGCTCGCCGTCGAGATGGAAGTTGCTGGCCTCTACGGCGTGGCCCACGAACGTGGCGCAAAAGCACTGGGCGTGTGCACCGTGAGCGACGACCTCCTCACGGGCGCCGACCTGACTGCCGAAGAGCGCCAGGAAACGCTGAGCGCCATGATCGAGATCACGCTCGGCGCCGTCGCCTAATTCATCTCTGATTGCGGCCAAGCCGTTTTCGTGAGGCTGCAACTAACTCTGCGCGTGCGAGCCCGACGCGAACCCGGGCCAATCGGCGGTTGACTGATGCAGTGACGGGCGTCGAGTTGACCATCGTGCTCGTCGCAGTCATCATCGGATCGATCTCCAAGGCCGTGACCGGCATGGGCCTGCCGGTGATCGTGATCCCCATCGCTGCACTGTTTGTCGACATCGGAGATGCCGTCGTGGTGATCGCTCTCCCTAACCTCCTTGCCAACGCTGTGCTTGCTGTTGGCGAACGCGAACACGTACGCGAGACGCGCGATCTGCCTGCGCTCGCCATCACGGGTGGCATCGGCGCGGTGATCGGAACGCTGCTGTTCGTCAACGTGCCCGACGAACCACTCGTGATCGCATTGATCATTGCGATCGTCGTCTACATCACGACGTTCTTCGTCAAGCCCGACCTGCAAACGAGCCCCGAACAATCTCGCCGCCTCTCGCCGTTCGCCGGCCTGCTCGCTGGCACATTCCAGGGGGCAATCGGCATCTCCGGGCCCGTCGTCGGCTCGTGGATTCACAGCTTCCGCTTGCCGCGGGGTGCCCACATTTTTTCGGTGACGTTGCTGTTCCTGGTTGCTGGTTCCGCCCAACTGATCGTTCTCATCATCAGTGGCGAACTCGGCGGACGCATTATCGCCACACTGCTCGCATGCATTCCAGTGCTCGCAGTGATCCCTATCGGCACGCGCTTGCGCGACCGAATCAGCGGACGCGTTTTCGACCTTGCGATCATCGGCATGCTCGGCCTGTCGTCAATTGCGTTGTGCGTCCAGACGTTCGTCTAGGTACTCTGTCGACAACTAAACGGGGAGCTCGCGGAACAGCGGGCTGAGAGGATGACACGCTGTCATCGACCCGAGAACCTGATCCGGATAATGCCGGCGGAGGAACCGAGTGGCCACAGCGAGCAACGCCGAACACATCGTGATTGTCACAGGGTCGGCCCCGCTCGCCGTCGCCGCCGTGGCTTCGATTCCTGACGAGGCCATCGTCATCGCTGTCGACGGCGGACTCGATCACGCACTCGCCGCCGGCCTGCATCCATCAGGGCTCATCGGTGACCTCGATTCGGTGAGCGCCGACGCCCTCGAGTGGGCCGAACAGAACGCCACGATCTCGCGCCACCCCGCCGACAAGGACGACACCGACACCGAACTTGCACTTCGGTTTGTTGCCGACATGATGCCCACCCAGCTGACCATGATCGGCGGCGGCGACCGGCTCGACCACACGTTCGCTGCGCTCGGTGCGCTCGGCCTCCCTGAACTGACCTCGATACCGATGATCGATGCGTGGTGGGGCGCACAGCATGTTGACGTGCTCCACGGGCCAGGCCAAGCCACGCTGCAACTCGCACCCGACTCGATCGTCTCGCTGCTCGCGCTGCACGGCAAGTGCACTGGCGTCACGATCACCGGCGTCCGATGGCAGCTTGACGACGCAACACTCGCCCCGGTCGTTGGCTGGGGCGTCAGCAACCAAGTCGTTGCTGACGGCACCGTCAACATCCGACTGTCGACCGGCGTACTGACCGTCTTCGACGTGCCTGCCTCAACCGCCCCCTCAACCGCCCCCTCAACCGCCCCCTCAACCAACCCCTCACTCGACCTCTCAACCAACCCCTCACTCGATCTCTTCGCCAGCCAGTCGTCCCCCCCCCCCCCCCCCCCCCCCCCCCCCCCCCC
>Ga0105050_10001616_pt1 | contig 33635 bp, 39 predicted proteins | sample FRY01_FD_78088 | JGI IMG/M metagenome (GOLD analysis project Ga0105050, IMG submission 78088) | Freshwater microbial communities from Lake Fryxell liftoff mats and glacier meltwater in Antarctica - FRY-01 | ecosystem: Environmental > Aquatic > Freshwater > Ice > Glacier meltwater ...
AAAGCACTTAAACCGATCTGAACTCATAAAACTCTAAGCATTGCTGCCTAATTAAGCATTTCTGTTTATTGACTCAAAGTAACTTTGCAGTTGTTTCGAACCAAGCCCGCTACTATAGCATAAGTACTTATACACTTTGGGGCGTATAGGCGAAATTAATTCGATTATTTGCTTAATTTATTAGAAAACTGCTTTCGGAACTTTGAAACTTTTGGTGCGATCACCATTTGGCAATAGCCCTGCTCTGGATGTAGTGAAAAATAATCAGCGTGATAGTGCTCTGCCGGCCAAAATGTCGCTGCTGACCGCAGTTCAGTGGATATTGGCGCACTAAACACACGTGAAGCTTCGAGGTTAGAGATATATTGCTCAGCAATCTCTTTCTGGCTGGGGCTTTGATAAAAAACTGCTGATTCGTATTGCGGACCCACATCATTACCCTGTCTACCGGGTGTTGTTGGGTTATGGGTTGCAAAAAACACCTCTAATAGCTCCTCAAAGCTAATGACGCTGGCATCAAAATCTATTTTGACAACCTCAATATGGCCAGTTTGCTTGTCGCAGACCTGCTCGTACGTTGGATGCTCAACCGTACCACCGCAATAGCCCGACTCAACGGCTGACACGCCATTTAAAGCCTTAAATACAGCTTCTGTGCACCAGAAACATCCGCCGCCTAATATAGCGACATCCGAATCACCTGACATTGAAGCTGGTTCTTGCTGACCCGTAGGACTTAATCCGTCTTTGTTATTCACGCTTACTTCCTTAAGCTAATGATCCACTGCGCAAGCTTCTGCGCATCTTGTTCACTCACGGGCTGACCTGGCATGGGTACCGCCCCCCACTGACCGCGACCGCCCTTACGGATAACGTGGCTCAAATAGGACACGGCGCCCTCTTGCTCGGCACGGCGCTCTGCTATCGCAGAAAAAGCGGGGCCTACTCTCTTGTTGTCCACTTGATGGCAACCAAGGCACGCCTTGGCACGCGCCAAGGCAAGCCCTTCTGCCGTCGTCATCGCAGGGGGCTGCCCAGAGGCAGTCACTGCAGATGCTGCCACTGCCACCTGGGAGAATGCTTGACCACTACCTAAGGTGACAGCCGCGAACAATATGGCGCGAGTAGCCAACGCGACCGGATCAAACATCGTCGCGCCTCCTTGCCTAGTCTTCAAACGCATCAGTCACCGCACCCCGGCTTGCTGAGCTTGCAAGCCGACCAAACTTAGCCAACACGCCTCGGGTATAGCGTGGAACGGGTTGCTTCCAAAGCTTGCGGCGACTTTCTATGTCTGCGTCGGAAACATTGAGCTGCAGCAGCTGTGTATGCGCATCAATCGTAATGGAGTCACCCTCTTCTACCAGCCCGATCAATCCTCCCGCATAAGCCTCAGGGGCAACGTGACCAACCACCATCCCCCAGGTTCCACCCGAGAACCGGCCATCAGTAATCAAACCGACGGTCTCTCCTAGACCCTGACCCACGAGTGCGGAGGTTGGCGCAAGCATTTCACGCATACCTGGCCCCCCTTTGGGTCCCTCATACCGAATCACGACGATATCACCATGTTGAATTTTTCGAGCCATGATGGCGGCCATCGCATCATCCTCAGAATTGAAGACGCGAGCTGGTCCGGTGATCACAGGATTTTTAAGGCCCGTAATCTTGGCAACACAACCTTCTGGGGACAAGTTGCCCTTAAGAATCGCCAGATGCCCCTGTGCATACATCGCATTCGGAATTGTGCGGATCACATTTTGACCAGCGGGCGGCTGATCCGGCACATCTTTGAGCACCTCGGCGACTGTCTTGCCGCTTATGGTCATGCAGTCACCATGCAGGAGTCCCGCATTCAACAAAATCTTCATCACCTGCGGAATGCCCCCTGCACGGTGCAGATCAACAGTCAGGAACTGACCCGATGGCTTCAAATCGCACAGCACAGGCACGCGCTTGCGCACTGTCTCAAAATCATCAATTGTCCATGGCACCTCCGCTGCATGGGCAATCGCAAGGAAATGCAACACCGCATTCGTCGAGCCACCAATGGCCATAATCACGGCCACCGCATTTTCAATAGACTTGCGAGTGATGATGTCACGTGGTTTACGACCATGACGTACAGCATCGACCAAGACCCGGGCGGCTTCGGCCGCCATCGTGACCGCCTCGCCGTCCTCATTGGCCAAGGTGCTCGAGTAAGGCAGTGCCATGCCCATCGCTTCAAAAGAGGAACTCATGGTGTTCGCGGTGTACATGCCGCCGCAAGAACCAGAGCCAGGGATCGATTTTTGTTCGATCGCCTTGAAGTCTTCGGTACTCATGCGGCCCATGGTGAACTCGCCCACCGCTTCGAAAACGGACACAATATTCAAATCACGGCCTTTGTATGAGCCTGGTTTGATCGTGCCGCCATACACATAGATACCGGGGACGTTGATGCGCGCCATACCGATCATGCCGCCAGGCATGTTCTTATCACAGCCACCCACCACCACCACGCCGTCCATCCACTGTCCTTGCACTGCCGTCTCAATACAGTCGGCAATCACTTCTCGCGACACAAGCGAATACTTCATCCCCTCGGTGCCCATCGACATACCATCTGAAATCGTAGGAACACCAAATACTTGTGGGTTTGCCTTGGATTCGCGAACGGCAGCAATCGCCGCATCCACCAGAGGTTGCAAGCCGCTATTGCAAGGCGTAATGGTCGAATGCCCGTTCGCCACACCAATCATCGGATTAGCAAAGTCGGTTTCTTTGTAGCCCATTCCGTAGTACATGGAACGGTTTGGAGCGCGCGTGACGCCTTCTGTAATATTTTTGGAGCGGTCGTTGTTTGCCATGAATGAATACCTGTTGGTGAAGTTTCCAGCGGTTATTATCGAACATCTTTTGCTTGATGGCGCATGATGCTGCAATTTCCGAATTTCGACCCGATTGCCCTTCGTCTTGGACCCGTTGCCATTCACTGGTATGGGCTCATGTATTTGGTTGCCTTTGGCTCAGCTTGGCTACTTGGACGCTGGCGAATCAAACACCAAAAAACAACGCTGACGCTGCGTGACCTCGAAGATCTGATTTTTTACGGTGTACTGGCCGTGGTAATAGGTGGTCGACTGGGCTACGTGTTGTTCTACAAGCCCGCTTACTACTTGGCGCATCCTCTGGAGATCTTTTATCTCTGGGAGGGCGGCATGTCATTTCACGGAGGCCTGCTAGGCGTCACTCTGATGATGGTGTGGCTCGCACGGAGCAGAGGCTACGCCCTCCTGACCGTCAGCGACTTTGTCAGCACCTTGATTCCATTGGGTCTAGCCACAGGGCGCTTGGGTAACTTCATCAACGGGGAACTGTGGGGCAGAACAAGCAACCTTCCCTGGGCAATGGTCTTTCCGCAAAGTGGTGACGGCTTGGCCAGGCACCCCTCGCAGCTTTATCAGCTTGGCCTAGAAGGCTTGGCCTTGTTTGTGGTGGTGTGGTGGTTCGCACACAAACCTCGCCCTATGGGACAAGTCAGTGCGGTTTTTTTGATGGGCTACGGATTTTTTCGCTTTGTAGCGGAATTTGCGAGAGAGCCCGATAATTTTCTAGGACTTTTGGCTGCAGGCCTAACAATGGGACAGTGGCTCTCTCTGCCCATGATTGCGTTTGGGATAGGGCTCTTTGTGTGGGCTAAAAAAAATAACCCCTCCTGAACCAAACCTAGTAAGGACTGCCTGCAACTACAAAAAAGCCTGCCAATTTTCATGGCAGGCTTTTTTACATAAATGCCCCGCTTGTGCCGTCAAGGCCGGCATCTCGAACCTAAGGTTCAAGTCGGCCACGTTCTGCTTGATTTTGAGCGCATCTAACGAGAGATGTGCATACCCATCGAACTATCCCGCAACCTGAATATGCCAATAGCATTGGTTCAGAGAATATATGACCTAGTCTCGAACACAGCAGGGACAAACTTTACTCTCAACGAGGCTTTGAAGAGCGGTTGGGCACCACAGTCGCGAGTGCCTCATCGAGCATTGTATTCATGTCGTCAATTCTACGCTTGAAGTCGCCAACCGCCAAGCCACCCAATGGACCCTCTGGCGCGCGCATGGAAAGCAACTCAACCGCAATCTGTATCGCAGCCATTACCGCGATCCGCTCATTGCCGGATACTTTGCCTGTACCTTGTATCCTACCGGCAAGTTGACTGACATGCTGCGCAGCCGCAGCTAAGGCCTGTTGTTCCTCAGGCGGGCATGTCAGGGAGTAATCGCGCCCCAAAATTGAAATATCGACGCGCTCAATCATGACTTCTCCTCGACCGGTGCAGCACCGGGCAAGCGTTCAAGCACCGCATCGATACGTTCGCACGCTTGTGCATTGACATCACGCAAGGCCAATACCTCTTTATCTCTTGATGCAAGCTGAGCTTGCAGGACATTGTGCTCTTGTTTAAAAAGATCTAAAGAGCCTTGCAGCACAGCGCGCTCCGAAGCCGCTGTTTCAGCCTGTCGGCTGAGCGCCTTTGTTTGTGAACCCTGCTGATCAAGCGTTGCGCGTAACGCATCTCTCTCTGACTCAACCTGAGACAAACGTGCCTGCAAGGCCGTCTGATCAGCGAATAATTGCTGAGTATAGGCGAGCAGTTTCGCCAAACGTGCGGATAGGTGATCTAGATCTTCAAGCATACCGATATCGTAAAGCAAAAACGTCCAAGCAAAATAGTCTTGAATGATCTCTTGTTGAAACTAGTTAGAAAAATATTTGTAAATTTGAAAATTTGTCAGCTAACGTTCAGTTTCGCATGATATGGAATTACAGAAACCGTAAGAATCAGAAGAACTTTAGTCGAAACGGAAACCGTTCTGTGGTTTTGTTGCAAGTCGCCCTAGGTTTAACCCTTTTTCTAGGGAAAACCCCATCAATAATTTGATGCTTTTGAGTTTGCTTTAGCCTTACTCTCCACTACCATGGAGTTCGTAATGACTTCTTGATATTAATACCCGCCAAGAGGTCATTTAGTTTATGGGTACGCAACGCGTACCTTTCGTTTCAACAAAACAGCTATTAGCAGCGCAGTTAAGGAGCTTGTCACCATGCAGGTTAGAAACAAACAGAACTTCTGGTCGGGGGTGATGTTCATCATCATCGGTCTGGCGTTTGCCTGGAAATCCACCGAATACTCGATGGGCACGGCAGCACGAATGGGCCCAGGTTACTTTCCCTTCTGGTTGGGAATCATTATGGCGATGTTGGGCGCACTGATTTTGCTCGCAGCCCTGACTCCAAAATCACAAAAGACGGAGGTTGCAAGATTTGATTTCAAAATCGTAGCGATCATCACCGCGTCTGTTGTTGTATTTGCTTTCATATTGCAACCTGCTGGTCTAGTCGTTTCCATGTTTGTTTTGGTGATTATTAGCGCCTTAGCCAGCCACGAGTTCACCTGGAAGGTCACGATCGCTAATGCGATTTTCCTTGCAGTGCTGTGCTATATGGCTTTTGTTGTTGGTCTCAAGTTGGTGTTCCCGATTTGGCCCGCATTTCTTGGCATGAACTAAGGAGCACTGATTCATGGACTTACTCAATAATTTAATGCTTGGTTTTGGGGTTGCTTTTACACCCGAAAACTTGGCGTATGCATTTCTAGGCTGTTTGCTGGGCACACTCGTGGGCGTTTTGCCAGGCCTAGGTCCTGTGCCGACCATTGCAATGTTGCTGCCCATTACCTACGTGCTCCCTCCTATTGCTGGCCTGATTATGTTGGCGGGTATTTATTACGGCACACAATATGGCGGTTCGACGACGGCTATTTTGGTGAACCTCCCTGGAGAAACCTCTGCGGTGGTGACTGTGCTCGATGGGCACGCCATGGCCAAAAACGGTCGAGCAGGCGCGGCGCTCGCGATTGCAGCGCTGGGTTCGTTCTTTGCGGGTAGCGTCGCGACGTTGTTGATTGCTGCTTTCGCTCCACCCCTCGCCGAGTTGGCTTTTAAATTCGGTCCCGCGGAGTATTTCTCTCTGATGGTGTTGGGTCTAGTCGGCGCAGTGGTGTTGGCATCCGGCTCACTCATGAAAGCAATCGCCATGATTTTGCTTGGTCTGCTGCTTGGCATAGTCGGTACCGACGTTAACTCCGGTGTCGCTCGTTTTGATTTCGGCATCCCCGAGCTCCAAGACGGCGTGGGCTTTGCGATTGTGGCCATGGGCGTTTTCGGCTTTACCGAAATCATGACCAACCTTGAGCAGAAAGAAAACCGCGTCGAGGTGGATTCAAAAATTGGTTCGCTTTATCCAAACATGCAGGAGTTCAAAGAGTCATGGCCTGCCGTCATTCGTGGCACAGCCGTAGGTTCTGTTTTGGGTATCTTGCCTGGCGGCGGTGCTGTATTGTCATCTTTCGCTTCCTACACCATTGAAAAGAAACTTTCTAAGAATCCAGAGCGTTTCGGCAAAGGACACCCAGCTGGTTTGGCAGGCCCCGAGTCCGCCAATAACGCTGGCGCGCAAACATCGTTTATCCCTCTGTTGACACTGGGTATCCCAGGAAACGCTGTGATGGCACTGATGGTCGGCGCAATGACCATTCACAACATTCAGCCTGGCCCTCAGGTGATGACCAGTCACCCAGAACTCTTCTGGGGACTGATCGCCTCAATGTGGATTGGTAACTTGATGTTGGTTATCTTGAATCTGCCACTCATTGGGATCTGGATCAAACTCCTCACCGTGCCTTACCGCGTCTTGTACCCAGCGATCTTGCTGTTCTGCACGATCGGCGTGTACTCACTCAACTACAACGTCTTTGACATCATCGTGACGGCGATATTTGGTATTGTGGGTTACCTCTGGTCCAAGCTAAAGTGCGAAGGTGCTCCATTGCTGCTGGGCTTGGTGTTGGGACCTCTGATGGAAGAAAACTTCCGTCGAGCCCTACTCCTGTCTCGCGGTAACTTTATGACATTCCTTGAGCGTCCACTATCTGCCTCTCTGCTGGGTGTAGCGGCACTTTTAGTTCTGATCATTTCTCTGCCTTCCCTCAAAAAGAAGCGCGAGATTTTCGAGGAAACATAACCAGTGGCCTCAATCAACAGCAAAACCTACGAAGTTTCCGCACCCCGACAAGTCGCGTTTCTGGGCTTAGGGGTGATGGGTTTGCCCATGGCTGGACACTTAGCGACAGCGGGTCATCACGTCACGGTCTACAACCGCAATGCTCAAAAGGCGCAAGCCTGGGTCAAAGAGTTTGGCGGCCGTGCGTGCTCGACACCGCGTGAAGCCGCTGCCGGAGCAGAGATCGTTTTTTCCTGCGTTGGAAATGATGATGACTTACGTAGTGTTGTGCTGGGTGATGACGGTGCCTTTGCAGGCATGCAAACGGGTGCAACCTACGTGGACCACACCACAGCATCCGCTTCTGTTGCACGCGAGATGCACACCATTGCGCAAGCTAAGTCGATCAAGTTTATCGATGCGCCCGTATCGGGCGGTCAAGCAGGCGCTGTCAATGGAATGCTGACGGTGATGTGCGGTGGCGATGCAGCCGAGTTTGCACACGTACGCGACGTCATTGCGGTAATGGCCCGAGCTGTCACGCTAGTAGGTCCCGTTGGTGCAGGTCAGCTTGCCAAAATGGTTAATCAGATCTGTATCGCTGGACTGGTTCAAGGCTTATCCGAGGGTATCGCCTTCGGTCAGGCCGCTGGGCTAGACATGAAACAGGTACTTGATGTGATTAGCAAAGGGGCTGCACAGAGCTGGCAGATGGAAAACCGTGGCACAACCATGGTGGACGATCAGTTTGAGTTTGGCTTTGCTGTGGACTGGATGCGCAAGGATTTAAGTCTGGTATTAGACGAAGCGCGCCGTAATGGCGCTCGTGTCCCAGTCACCGCGCTTGTCGATCAGTTTTACGCCGACGTTCAAAAAATGGGGGGTTCTCGCTGGGATACCTCTAGCTTGATCAAACGGCTGAAGTAAAACGTTGGGAAGTTGGGATTGAAAGACAAAAAGACGCTTAATTAAATGATTAAGCGTCTTTTTTTATCTGAATCAACACGATCACTCACGCATATCGACTGAAATCAAGTGATGACACATCTAGAGCACCCGCTCCTGATCGACAGAAACAATGCCGCCTTCAGTATCTAAGGCGCCCAACGCAGCGATGGTGCCAAACCGAGACTCCTGACCACGCTTAAAAATCAGTGGCGACAGCTCGTTGAGCGCTTGTGTGTAGGCCCCACGTTTGAAGTCAATCACTGACTCAAGCGAGACCCAATAATGACTCCAACGCCACGCATCAAACTCTGGATGCTGCGTCGCTCTGAGCCGAACGTCCGTGTCGCGCCCAAGCATACGCAGCAAAAACCAAATTTGCTTTTGCCCTCTGTAATGACCACGCGACTCGCGCCTGATAAAGGTATCAGGCACGTCATAGCGCAACCACTCTCTTGTGCGCCCCAAAATGCGGACATGGTCAGGTTTTAGGCCGACCTCTTCGTGAAGCTCGCGAAACATGGCTTGAACAGGGCTTTCGCCATGTTTGATACCACCTTGAGGGAACTGCCAAGCATGTTCCCTGATACGCTTACCCCAAAAGACCTCATTTTTATGATTAACGAGGATGATCCCAACATTGGGACGGTAGCCTTCGCGATCAAGCATGGCCACTCCCAGCGAATTCAATACAATTGCATTTAATTATACGTACCTGTTGGGCAATTTGCCCTAATAAATTTTTTGGCTAACCATGCGTGCATCCGCTTATCACATCAGCACTTTAAAAGAAGCCCCTAATGACGCCGAGATCGCAAGCCATCAGTTGATGATGCGCTCAGGCATGATCCGTAAGCTTGCAGGAGGTATATACAACTACATGCCGCTTGGTTTGCGGGTGATTCGTAAGGTTGAAAATATCATTCGGCAGGAGATGGACGCGGCCGGTGCCTTGGAACTTTTAATGCCATTTGTCCAACCCGCCGAGCTGTGGATGGAGTCCGGCCGCTGGGAACAGTACGGTCCGGAACTTCTGCGGATGAAAGATCGTCATGGTCGGGACTTTGTCCTTCAGCCGACCTCTGAAGAGGTGATTACAGACATCGCTCGGAATGAAATCCAGAGCTGGCGTCAACTACCCGTCAATTTTTATCATATACAGACCAAGTTCAGAGATGAGCGACGCCCCCGCTTTGGGGTCATGCGTGGACGCGAGTTCACGATGAAGGATGCGTATTCGTTTGATCGGGATGTGGCGGGTGCGCAAAAAAGCTATCAGATCATGTTTGATGCTTATATGCGGATTTTTACCCGTTTGGGTTTGACGTTTCGTGCTGTAGCGGCAGATACCGGCTCGATTGGCGGCTCGCAAAGTCACGAGTTTCAAGTCATCGCTGATATTGGAGAAGACTTGATTGTTTACGATCCGAACTCCAGCTATGCCGCCAATATTGAGCTCGCGCCCGCACCATGCCTGATTGCGCAGCGTGCAGCAGCAGGATCCGCGTTGACGACGGTCGCAACGCCCGCAGCCACAAAATGCGAACTCGTGGCGGACCTTTTAAAAATCCCCCTGAGTCAAACGGTTAAGTCGATCGTGCTCGCCACCGAGCTGAAAGACCAGCCTGCAAAAATCTGGTTATTACTCCTGCGCGGTGACCACGAACTCAATGAAATCAAAACGGGCAAGGTTGCTGGTTTGGATAAAGGTTTTCGCTTTGCCTCTGAAGCTGAGATTGTCGAGCACTTTGGCTGCAAGCCAGGATATCTTGGTCCTGTCGGAACAAAACAGCCCGTCAACGTGATTGCTGACCTCACGGTTGCCAACATGCATGACTTCGTTTGCGGCGCCAACCAAGAGGACGCACACCTGACTGGCGTAAACTGGGGTCGTGACCTACCTGAACCCATGCTAGTGACCGATTTACGTAACGTTGTCGAGGCGGACCGGGCGCCCGATGGCGTAGGGACCCTTGCGATTCAACGTGGCATTGAAGTTGGCCATGTGTTTTATCTAGGGACCAAGTACTCCGAAGCAATGAAAGCGACCTTCCTTGATGTCAATGGCAAACCTGCCCTGATGGAAATGGGCTGCTACGGTATCGGAGTCACCAGAATCGTCGGCGCGGCGATTGAACAAAATCACGATGCAAAAGGGATTGTCTGGCCACGTGCGATTGCCCCTTTCGAGGTGGCAATTTGTGCGGTAGGCTGGGGCAAAAGTGAAGCCGTTCGCCAGACGAGCGAGGCACTGTATGCCGAGCTCAAGGCACGTGGAGTGGATGTCATCCTAGACGATCGCGATCAACGCCCTGGCATCATGTTCGCCGAGTGGGAGCTCATTGGACCACCGGTACGTATTACGGTTGGCGAGCGCGGACTCAATGACGGTATCATCGAAATACTGGGTCGCAAGCAAACCGAAGCGGCCAAGGTGGTCGTTGCCGATTGTGTGGCACAAACGCTCGCATTGCTTGAGGCGGCTTGAAGAAATCATGCCTGTCGAGCGTCCGGAATTTAAGCACTGCATGGATGTGCGCGTCTATTACGAAGACACGGACATGGGTGGTGTAGTCTTTTACGCCAACTACCTTAAGTTCATGGAGCGTGGTCGGACCGAATGGCTGCGTTCACTTGGCGTCAATCAATCAGATGTCGCCACACAGGAACAACGAGCGTTTATGGTTGTGCGTGTCGATGTGCGCTACATTTTGCCGGCTCGGCTCGATGATTTGTTGCAGATTGAAAGTGAAGTTACCCGAATGGGCCGCGCTTCGTTACACTTTGCGCAGTCCATTAAGCGCAATGGGGAACTGATCACCCAAAGTAACATCCAAGTATGCTGTGTAGAAACAGTTAACATGCGTGTCGCTGCAATACCAGAATCTGTACGTACTAAATTAGCCGCAATTACTCAGGAATAAGTGATGCAAACCACCTCCGACATGTCAATGCTCTCGCTGGTGTTGAACGCCAGCCTGCCAGTACAGTTCATTATGCTGTTACTGATTGGCATTTCAATCGTCTCTTGGACGTTTATTTTTGCTAAACGCTCCACCATTAAAAAAACATTGATCCAAACCAGACGCTTTGAAGATGATTTCTGGTCGGGCGGCGATCTGGCACTTTTGCACCAATCCATTTCGACACGTCGAGCAGAACAAGGGGCACTGGCCAGAATTTTTGATTCAGGCATGACAGAATTCCTAAAGGCTCGACGCAGCGGCACCGTGGGTGACGTCAATGCGACAATGGACGGTGCCCGTCGCGCCATGCGTGCGGCGTTCCAGCGGGAAGTGGATGAGCTAGAGTCACACCTCAACTTTCTAGCCTCTGCAGGCTCAGTGAGCCCCTACATCGGTTTGCTTGGTACAGTATGGGGCATCATGCACGCGTTCGTCGGCCTGGCTAACGTCCAACAAGCCACACTCGCTTCTGTCGCCCCTGGTATTGCAGAGGCGCTGATCGCAACGGCAATCGGTCTGTTTGCTGCGATCCCGGCCGTGGTCGCCTACAACCGCTATACACACGACATTGATCGTCTGTCTATCCGGTTCGAGACGTTTGTTGATGAGTTTTTAAATATTCTGCAACGGCAGGTACGTTAATGTCATCGGTTCGCTCCAGTTCCGGGCGCCCAGTTCGACGCCTAAAAAACGAAATCAACGTCGTGCCCTATATCGATGTGATGCTCGTATTGCTCATCATTTTCATGGTGACCGCGCCGCTGATTACGCCAGGTGTCGTTGAACTGCCCTCGGTTGGACAAGCGGCTAACGTGCCTGCAACGCCTATAGAGGTGCAAATCACCGAGGACGGCAAAATTTCTTGGCGTAAACGCGAAGCGGGTGCCACGAATATTCCTGTCGAACGCAGCGCGCTGGCGCAAACGATTCTTGCTGAATTAAAGCCAGATCAGCCGGTAGTGATTGCCGCTGACGGCAAAGTACCCTACGAGTCAGTCATGAAAGTCATGGATGATTTACGTAAAAATGGTGTGACCAGACTCGGTTTGCTTGTTGACCAAAAAAGTGAAGTGGCTCCCACGCCAAATGCGTCACCCAAAGGCGCACCAAACAGAAACACATCAACCAAGAAATAAAGAGGTCGCACCTGCATTCGCAATGCGTTTGCTGCCCCACCCATGAAGCCACACGACTCAACACCACGCGGACCTAGCCTGCCCCCTAAACAAGCTCCTGATTGGCGCGCGTTTGGCTTGGCCATGCTCGCCCATGCTGTGTTGGTGATCTTTCTTGTCGTTGGTCTGAATTGGAAGACAAATAAGGAGGGCCCACTGCAACGGGTGCTATGGATGGACGGCACAACGCCCGTCAGTCCTCCGCCCTCTGAGAGCCAACCTGTGCCTGCACCCAAGCCAGAGCCTCAGCCAACACCAGAACCACCGCCACCGCCGCCACCGCCACCGCCACCGCCACCGCCACCACCACCTCCTCCTCCACCGGTGGCCAAAGCAGCGCCTGAGCCAAAGCCGGAAGTTGATCCTGATATCGCCCTAGAAGAGGAGCGCAAAAAACGCGCGGAGCAAGAGCGTGCACAATTAGAGAAAGAAGCCGCTGAAAAGAAAGCCAAGGACGATGCAGCCAAAGAGCAGCAGCGCATTAAACAAGAACGTGAAAAAGCTGAAAAACAGGAGCGCGATCGTCTCGAGCAACAGCGCAAAGAAGCGGAACGTCTAGAGCGCGAAAAACAAGAAAAACTAGAGAAGCTAGAGAAGCAAGAGAAATTAGAAAAGCAAGAGAGACAAGAAAAGCTAGAAAAAGAAGAGGCGGCCAAAAAGGCAGAAGCCTTGAAAAAGCAAGACGCTGCAAAAAAGGCGGCTGCCGAACTGAAACAGAAGGAAGAAGAAGCTAATAAAGCCAAGGAAGCCGCAGCAGCCAAGAAAGCGGCTGCCGACCAGGCGCTTAAGGATGCCTTCCGTAAAGATGCCCTTGGCGCAGCGGGTCTGCCTGGCGGCACGGCTGATCGCAATCAAGCGGGCGGCGGCGGCAGAGATGACGGCTACGGAGCTAAAATCCGCGCTTGCGTGCAGCCCGGTGTTTCATTTCCTACACCGCCTCGCAGCAACACCAATCCTAGTGCTGAATATCGCGTAGATCTCAGGCCTGACGGCACCATTTCTGCTGTCAAATTGACACGTAGTTCAGGTAATCCGAATTTCGACCGTGCGGTCGAGACCGGCATCCGTCGCTGCTCGCCCTTCCCTGCACCACCATCAGGCAAGTATCCCGGCTACATCAACGTCAACTACAATATGTACGATTGATAGGAGTCCCGCAAAATGAAGAGTGACCTGCTAAATATGATCCGCGCGCCCCGTTCATCTATGTCCAACTTACTGACGTCTTGGCTCAAAGCATTCATGCTCGTTGCGATGCTGTCTTTTGGCATCAGTGCTCAAGCTCAGCTAAGGGTTGACATCTCGGGTACGGGCGCCCAACAGTATCCCGTCGCGATCGCAGACTTCAGCGGGGATAGCGCTGGTGCACAAATTTCGGAAATTATCCGCGCCGACCTGACGCGCTCGGGTCAGTTTCGCCTGATCACGACCTCAGGCGCCACGCTCGGTTTCGCGACACCGATTGCTTATGACGAATGGCGAACACGTGGGGCGGACTTCCTCGCTTACGGTTCCGTGACTCGCAGTGCTGATGGCCGTTACGAGATCAAATATCGACTGGGTGACACCGTTAAACGTGGCACGCTGGATGAAACCACGATCGTCGGCACGGAAAAGGAATTGCGTCGTATGGCGCATCAGATCGCCGATCGTATCTACGAAAAGATCACGGGTATCCGGGGTGTCTTCTCTACGCGCATCGCTTACGTGCTCAAACGCGGCAAAACGTTTGAACTGCAGATTGCGGACGCTGATGGACAAAACCCACAAGTTGCCTTGCGCTCAGGCGAACCGATTATTTCGCCTGCATGGTCTCCAGATGGATCGCGTCTGGCCTACGTCAGCTTTGAGACTGGCAAACCGGTGGTGTATGTGCACGAACTCGCCACCAGCAAGCGGTTCCCAGTGGCCAACTACAAAGGAAACAATTCAGCACCCGCCTGGTCTCCCGATGGCGGCACCTTGGCGGTCGTGCTGACGCGAGACGGTTTATCGCAGATCTACACCGTTGGCGCACGTGATGGCAGTAATTTACGCCGCGTCACCCGCTCCCCACTGATTGATACAGAGCCAGCCTTCAGTCCGGACGGTCGTTCGCTTTACTTTACCAGCGACCGAAGTGGTAGCCCACAAATCTATCAAGTTGGCCTAGATGGTGGTGAACCTAAACGCATTAGCTTCAACGGCAGTTACAATATCTCACCAAGGGTTTCTCCTGATGGCAAAACCTTGTTGATGGTATCGCGTCGGGATGGTTCCTTTAGGGTCGCATCACTTGACTTAGCGAGTGGCGGTGAGACGCTACTTACTCAGGGCCGAGATGATCAAGCTCCAAGTTTTGCGCCCAATGGCATGCAGATTCTTTATGCTGCGATTCAAGGTGGTCGCAGCGTTTTAGCGGGTGTGTCTAGCGATGGACGCGTGCGTCAAACGCTATCAGTCTTGAATGGTGAAGTGCGAGAGCCTGTTTGGGGCCCTTTCACAAGCAAGTAGTGATTCACGGTTAGGTGACTTGATAGATCCGTTTCGAAATATGCATTAAAAAGTTTACAAATTGTTGTTATTTAAGTTTCTCACTAAGGTAAATATCATGAGATCGCGTATCGCTAAAGTTGTGACCATTGCAGCGCTTGCAGCCGGTCTGGCGGCTTGTAGCTCAGTTTCCCTGGACGATCAGGCGGGTAAAGGTGGCGGAGCGGATGGCTCTGGCGTTCTTGATCCTTTTAATCCAAATAGCATCCTCGCCAAACAGCGTTCAGTCTATTTTGACTTCAACAGCTACAGTGTTGGCGACCAATACCGTGCATTGGTTGACACACATGGCAAGTACCTACTGAGTACGCCTCAACAGCGCGTCGTCATTGAAGGCAATACTGACGCACGCGGCGGCTCCGAGTACAACCTGGCACTGGGCCAACGTCGTGCAGAAGCTGTGCGTCGCCAGCTGTCTTTGCAGGGTGTTCCTGACACACAAGTCGAAACCATCAGTCTCGGTAAAGAAAAGCCTAAAGCTCTTGGCGATTCGGAAGCCGATTACGCTGAAAACCGTCGTGCTGATTTCAACTACAAGCGTTAAGCTCGCTTGTTAGATTTGGTCTGAGACAAGGCGGCCAACGGCCGCTTTGTTGCTTAATGGAGGATATTTGTATGCGTAACAAGACTATTTCATGGCGTTTGGTTGGCTCATGCCTCATGCTAGTTAGCGGAATGTCACTGACTCAACCGGCATTGGCGTTCGCCGATGATGACGCTCGCAAAGCCATTATCGAGCTGCGTCAGCAAATCAAAATACTGACTGAGGCCAACCAACGTGCACGCATTCAGCTTTCAGATCAGATTGAAACACTTGGACAAGAAATCGTCCGTTTGCGCGGCGATATTGAGCAATTAGGTCGCCCTGCCAGTACACAGGGTGCTCGTGGCCCTGACCCACGCGCACAAGACCCGAGAGAGCAGTCCGCTTTTGATCAATCGATGGAGACCTTTCGTAAGGGTCAGTACAAAGAAACCGTTCAAAATCTAACTGCCTTTTTAACGCTCTATCCAGATAGCAAACTGGCGCCGACCGCGCAGTTTTATCTTGGAAGCAGTCGCTACGCGATGAAAGATTACAAAGGTGCCATTACGACTTTACAAGCGATGGTTCAAAAATATCCGACTGAACCACGTGCTGCCGATGCGCTCTTGATGGTCGCGAGCTGCCAAATTGAGCTCAATAATAGACCTGGAGCAAAAGTCACGCTGCAACGTATTGTCAAAGACTACAAAGGCACACCTGCCGCCGATACCGCAACGAAACGTCTGCCTTTATTGCAGTAATTCATAGCAGAGACACTTATTTCAAGTGGCTCCATGTAAAAAGAAAAGTACCACCGTCTGAACCACACCCAAAAGGTTGGATTGCTGTCCAACCTTTTGGGTGTGGAGTTCAGGCATGGGGTGTTTTCTTTGTCGTCGAGATTAACTTGTCGAAAACAACAGACACGCGACACCAATCACTATCAACACAATACCAAAGGTTTCCTGACGTGTGCTTTTGCTAAGAAAGACTCGCCATGAGAGCAGCTGAGCGAATAAGACCTCAACCAAACCCAGTGTTCGCACATTCGCGGCCGCAGTCAACGCAAAGCCCAGAAACCAGCCCTGAGATGCAGAGGCACCCAGCAGTCCACCCCAGATAGAAATACGCCAAGCTTTGAGGCACTTGATCCAAGCTTCGCGATGAAAACTCATCATCCATGCAGCCAATAGCACCGTCTGCAAACCCAAACCGCAGGTCAAGGTCCAAGAGGCACGCACCAAGAAATGCGCCTCCCCTAAGGCCAAAATGCCGCCTCGAAAGGCAACGGCTGCAATGGCGAAGAATGCACCCGCCAACAGACCCAGTGCAGCAGGCTGCCAAGACGGCCCTTGGTCAGTGACAGCCCCAGGTTTGCGCGCCATGACCGTCACGCCCACTGTCGCAATGATGATCGCGACCATTGCGAGAATAGATATCTGATCGCCTAGGACAACAAGACCAAAAAGCGCGACCTGCACCGGTTCGGTTTTTGTCCAAGCAGTGACCACGACAAAAGCTCTTTGCCGCATCGCAGCTAGCATCAAAGCAGTCGCAGCGATTTGAGAGAGCGCACCCGCCACGACGAACAACACAAAGTGCAAGTCCATGTTGGGCATCACGGAGCCCGTCGCCACTAAGGCAATGGCCGTGAAGAGCACGGCAAAAGGAAATCCATACAGGAAGCGAACTTGCGTCGCACCTAATGTGCCGAGCTGTTCGGTCAAACTACGCTGGATCGCGTTACGACCCGCTTGAGCGGCCGCTGCAAAGATCGTTGCAGGAATCCAGAGCCAAGTCCATTCGTTCACGAACCGCTCCTTGACGTGGCATGTTGCTGCAAGAGTCTCACAACCGCAGGGTCTAGGGTGATGCCCTGACGCTGTTGTTGCGCCATTTTGTTGAGCTCGATTTCACCAGGCATGATGACGGATTGACCAGCCACTGCAGGTGGACTGTCATGCAGAATGGAGGCGAAATCCGTCATGCGATCAGTCAGCCACTGCGATGAGCCCAGCACCTGAGTATTAATCAATATAAAGAAATGGCCCAGATTTTGAGGCTCCTCTGGCGCATCCACCCAGGACTTTACGTGCGTGAGATAGGCAGCATTCGACAAAAGTCCCGCAAACATGTCGACAAGCAATGCTAAGCCGTACCCTTTGTGACCGCCGATGGGTTGCAAGAAACCTTCTAGTGCGGCCTTAGGATCGGTCGTCGCGCGCCCCTTGTCGTCGGTCGCCCAAGTATCAGGGATCGACTCACCACGTTTAAATGCATTGCGGATTTTGGCACGTGCCACCACGCTCATTGCCATGTCTAGCAAAAAAGGTTGCCCACCAGGATTGGGGACGCCAAAACCCAAGGGACTATTTCCAAGACGGGCGTCACTACCACCCCAGGGTGCGATCGTCGTGGTGGCGTTACTACCGATCACGCTGGCGAAACCTTGTTGAGCGGCAATCAGGGAATAGGGGGAAATCGGACCAAAATGATTACTGCCGCGCGCAAAAGCCATCCCAATTCCGTACTGTCGTGCCGCATCCATCGCCGCACGCAAAGCATGCATGCCAACGAGAGGGCCTACGCCGTTATCGCCATCCACCAGTCTTAGGGCAGGCGCAGGCGCTTCGACCTGGATATTGGGTCGGGCATTAATGCCCTTTACAAGTAGACGCTCACCATAGGATTCGACGCGTGACAGGCCATGTGTGCTCAGACCAAACAAGTCTGCCATCACCAGAACACGGACGACGTCAGCCGCATCTGGCTGTGTCAACCCTAATCCTTCAAATGCACGTATCGCCAACGCAGTCAGCTCAGCCTCTGTCCAGACTGTTTGCACTTGCCCGCTGTCACTCATCCCCACTCTCCTTAAGTTTTATTCACCGAAGCATACTCGGGAGCGAGCCTGCCGTCATGCCAGACGCACCAGACACACACCAGACACACACCAGATAAACGCCAGATACACACACCTGCCGCGCGAAAGAGTCAAAAAATCAAGATCGCAGGCATCAAACAAAAGACCCTCGGATTTCTCCGAGGGTCTTTTCTGGCATACCCCGAAACAAGTCCGGGGTCAGCAAGTCTGGACTTAGAAGCCCATACCGCCCATACCACCCATACCACCCATGTCGCCACCAGGCATGCCACCTGAGGAAGGCTTGTCTTCGGCCAGTTCGCAAACTGCAACTTCAGTCGTCAGCAACAAGCTAGCAACAGAAGCCGCGTTTTGCAACGCTGTACGTGTGACTTTGGTTGGATCTAGAACACCTTGCTCGACCAGGTCACCGTACTCGCCAGTGGCGGCATTAAAGCCGTAGTTACCTGTGCCGTTTGCGACGTTGTTGACCACAACACTTGGCTCACTGCCAGCATTTGCAACGATCGTACGCAGCGGCTCTTCGATGGCACGCAAGACAAGCTTGATACCTGCGTCTTGGTCAGCATTGTCACCCTTGACCAACGCGACCACGGCACGTGTGCGGATCAACGCAACGCCACCGCCAGGAACGATGCCTTCTTCGACAGCTGCACGTGTTGCGTGCAATGCGTCTTCGACACGTGCCTTCTTTTCTTTCATTTCGACTTCGGTCGATGCACCCACGCGAATCACAGCAACACCGCCGGCCAGTTTGGCCACGCGCTCTTGCAGTTTTTCACGATCGTAGTCGGACGTTGCTTCTTCGATCTGAACACGGATCTGCTTGACGCGTGCTTCGATCGACTTGGCATCGCCATGACCGTCGATGATTGTGGTGTTTTCTTTGCCGACTTCGATACGCTTGGCTTGACCGAGCTCAGCCAATGTTGCTTTTTCAAGCGACATGCCTGTTTCTTCGGAGATGACTGTACCACCGGTGAGGATGGCGATGTCTTCGAGCATCGCTTTACGACGATCACCAAAGCCAGGAGCCTTAACGGCTGTGGTCTTGAGGATGCCGCGGATGTTGTTGACGACCAACGTGGCCAGAGCCTCGCCTTCGACGTCTTCAGCCACGATCAACAAAGGACGGCTTGACTTAGCCACTTGCTCGAGCACGGGCAGCAGATCACGAATGTTGCTGACTTTCTTGTCGTAAATCAGAACATAAGGATCGTCCAATGCTGACACTTGCTTGTCAGGATTGTTGATGAAGTATGGTGACAAATAGCCACGGTCAAACTGCATACCTTCAACGACGTCGAGCTCGTTGTCGAGTGACTTACCGTCTTCGACAGTGATTACGCCTTCTTTACCGACTTTGTCCATTGCATCAGCAATGATCTGGCCAATCGAGAAGTCGCTGTTTGCCGAGATCGAACCGACTTGAGCGATTTCTTTGGTTGTCGTGCATGGCTTGGAGAGCTTCTTGAGCTCAGCCACTGCAGCGATCACAGCCTTATCGATACCACGCTTAAGGTCCATTGGATTGATGCCGGCAGCCACATACTTGAGGCCTTCAACAACAATCGACTGAGCCAACACGGTTGCGGTCGTTGTACCGTCACCAGCGTTGTCAGAAGTCTTGGAAGCAACTTCCTTGACCAACTGTGCGCCGATGTTTTCAAATTTGTCTTTGAGTTCGATTTCTTTAGCAACCGACACGCCGTCTTTAGTGACGGTAGGGGCACCAAAAGAGCGCTCGAGCACGACATTACGGCCCTTTGGACCGAGTGTTGTTTTCACTGCATTGGCGAGAATATTTACGCCACGGACAATACGCACGCGTGCGTCATCGCCGAATAGAACTTGCTTGGCAGCCATTTATCTTTCCTTCTTGAGTTCTGTTTACTGGACAACCGCGAGGATTTCTTCCTCACGGATGACGAGGACTTCTTCACCGTCGACTTTGACAGTCTGGCCGGCATACTTGCCGAACAACACTTTGTCGCCAACTTTGACGTCCATCTTCAGGACTTTGCCATCTTCGGTTTGTTTGCCGGGACCAACAGCCAGCACCTCACCCTGATCGGGCTTTTCAGCGGCGCTCTCAGGGATAACGATGCCCGAGGCAGTTTTGCGCTCGTTGTCCAGGCGTTTGACGATCACGCGATCGTGCAGGGGACGCAGGGCCATGTAGAACTCCTGTATGTAATAAAAATATGGGTTGTTTGAAAGACCGAAGGAGGATTGTTAGCACTCGCCTCGGTTGAGTGCTAATTATAGAGGTTGTTTTACAGATTTCAAGTGCAGGGCGTCATTTTTGACGATTTGCAATATTTAAACGCCTCCTCCACCAAGCACAACCCCAAACCGCGAAGCTTCCTCAACCTGCAGGAAAATGGGGTGCTTTGAATTTTGCTCAGCAAAATCAAACACCCCAGATTTCCGGAACAAGATAACCTTTCCGTAACAAGATAAACAAAAAAAGATCTACTTCCGCGCAGCCCGACGGGCAGCCTTAGCCGCCATAAAGTCACCGACAATTTTCGCGTGCTCAGCCGTCTTGTGCGCAATCGCCTGATACGCCGCCGACAACTCCAGCAAATTAGACAAAGAAGACGTCTGACCCTCACGCAAGAGCCTTTTGGTCATCCGCACAGCCGGAGCAGAGTTGACCGCCATTTTGCGCGCCAACGACTGAGCCGTAGGCAGAAGATCCTCTGCAGGCACAACCCGCGACACCATGCCCCACTCTAAGGCCGTTTTCGCGTCAATCGCCTCACCCGTAAAAGACATCTCCGCTGCACGCGCCATCCCGATTACCCTCGGTAAGAACCATGCACCGCCATCGCCTGCGACGATACCGACCTTGACAAAGCTTTCAGCAAACGTCGCATTTTCCGAGGCAATCCGCAAGTCACACATACAAGCCAAATCACACCCAGCACCAATTGCCGGACCGTTGACAGCAGCGATCGTTGGCACTTCGATCTGATGAATCGCCAGAGGTAAACGCTGAATACCCTGACGGTACTCCTGCCGCAACACTTCACTACCGAAGCCAGAGCCGATTTGACGCTCCATCTCATCAATTTTTCCGCCTGAGGAAAAAATTGGGCCATTGGCTGTAATGATGACCGCCCGCACACTCGGGTCATGCTCGATACGATGACAAGCGTCGAGCATCGCTTCAACAATCCCAGTGCCTGTCAGCGCATTGCGCGTCTCTGGGTGATTGAGCGTCAAGGTCACGACACCGAGGTCATCTTGATCGTATTGGAGAACAGTCGTCATGCTTGTGAAACCTTAAAGTGAATCAGTGAAAGAAGATAGCTGCGCACGGTCAGCGGCCTGCTGCCTTGGCAGTGATCCCACCAGCCACGCCGAAATCAGTCGCCGGACGGTCAAACAGAATCACTCGGATGTTCTGCTTCGACACCCCAATGGCTTGCTCAGTCGCATCCGCCATCGCAGCAATGACAGCCGCTTTTTGATCCTCGGTTCTGCCGCGAATCAGACCCACCGTGATCATGACCATCTCCTTGCCGATCTCACCCGCGACGATAACGTGCTCGGGAGCCACCTCCTGCAACACCACGCGAACCGAAGCCAGGGGTGCGCCAATACTGTCTACCACTGACTGCGTCAGCTTTTTTAATAGATCGGTCTTTTTAGCAGCGCTGTGACCTTGCAAGATTTGAACATTGAGCATTGGCATGATTGTGCTATCTTCCTAAAGAGAATGTAGAGGCCTGAATCCGTCAGGCGGCCGTGCGTCATTTATAAACCAAGTTCGCGATCATGTCCTCTCACCCCTCCCCGCACAAGAGCCAAGGCGGATTTAGCAGAGTGATCAAGGCGGCAAGATATTCGGCCAAGGGTCTGAGTGCTGCACTGCGTTACGAAGCCGCCTTTAGGCAAGAACTATTGCTCGCATTGATGTTGACACCTGCCGCTTTTTGGGTGGGTGAAAATGCCCTGCAAATCATTCTTTTGCTGTCGACATTAGTCATTGTGCTAATCGTTGAGCTACTGAACTCCGCCATTGAGGCCGTGGCCGACTCGGTCACGCTCGACCAAAACATTCTGATCGGTCGAGCCAAAGACCTCGGCAGCGCGGCTGTACTACTCAGCTTACTGATGGCGGTAGGCATCTGGATCGCTTTGTTCATCAATAAATGGTTTCCTTTCGTTTAGCGCCTGCACACTTAAGCGCTTTCACATTGGGACGCTTTGATTTGGGTTTAAATAGAGGTTGTCATCACTCATCATCATCCGCTATGTCTTTTATCCAGAAACTGAATGCTGCATGGGCAAGCTCACAATCCCTTTTAATGGTGGGACTGGACCCTGACCTCACTCGGTTACCAGCAGAGCTGAAAGGTAAGCCGGATGCGATTTTTCAGTTTTGCAAGCAAATCATCGATGCCACTGCACCGTTTGTGTGTGGTTTCAAGCCGCAGATCGCTTACTTTTCCGCCGTAGGTGCTGAGGGTCAGCTAGAGGACCTCTGTGCATACCTTCGCGAGCAATATCCACATTTGCCTTTGGTACTTGATGCCAAGCGCGGTGATATCGGTGCAACGGCCACGCAGTATGCGCAAGAAGTTTTTGGGCGCTATGGTGCTGATGCGGTGACGGTGAGTCCCTACTTGGGGCACGATTCAGTTGAGCCCTATCTCGAGTGGGAAGATCGGGGTGTGATCGTCTTATGCCGGACCTCCAATCCAGGCGGTTCTGATCTGCAATTTTTAATGACAGATGGCGTGCCCTTGTATTTGCGTGTCGCGGACTTAGTGGCCAATAAGTGGAATAAAACGGGACAGTGCGGACTGGTTGTTGGGGCAACTTTTCCCAATGAGCTTGCAGCGGTTCGCCGGGCTGTTGGCGACAGCATTCCGCTTTTAGTGCCAGGTGTTGGTGCCCAGGGCGGAGACATTGCAGCCACCTGCGCTGCAGGCTGTAATGCTCAAAAAACCGGAATGATGATTAACTCTTCACGCGCGATTTTGTATGCGACGGGCTCAGGTCACTGGACCGAAGCGGCGGCTGCCGTAGCCAAACAGACGCGCGACGATATCAATGCCCATCGCTAATTCAGCTTTTAGACAGGCCCGCTAAGCTGAGCCTAGGGCTAGGCCAGTAACTCCAGCGCAGACTGCAAAGAAAATGCGACAGAAGCGTCGCGCACGGCATCGCGGTCACTCGGGAAAATGCGTGAAGCGGCGTGAACGATGACGCCAGAGGACGCGCGCTGCGCAAAGCCAAACCAAACGAGACCCACAGGCTTGCCTGCACTACCGCCCCCAGGGCCGGCAATACCGGTTGTAGTGAGCGCCAATGTGGCGCGAGGCGCCATGGCCAGCGCACCCGTTGCCATCTGACGCGCCACTTCTTCGCTGACCGCGCCAAACTGATCCAGCGTTTCTTTTGCCACACCAAGCTGAACATGCTTAGCCTGGTTACTGTAAGTGATCCACCCTTGATCAAACCAGACGCTTGAACCAGGAATCGATGTCAGCGCTCCGGCAAGAAGTCCTCCCGTACAAGACTCTGCCGTGGCGAGCATGCCTTTTTTACTTTTGAGCATCTCACCCAATTGGGCGGCGAGAGCACGTGTTTCATTCTGCATGAAAGAGTCTCCTATCGATCAAAATACGCGAGCAACGCCATCACCAACAAGGTGTAAACAGCCGCCAACATGTCGTCCAACATGACGCCTATGCCACCTTTGAAACGTCGATCTACCTGACGGATTGGTGGTGGCTTGAATGTGTCAAAGATCCGAAACAACACAAAGGCGATGAACTGAGCAAGCAAGGTGTCGGGCACGAGCCACAATATGAGCCAAAAGGCTACAAACTCATCCCACACAATGCCGACATGATCTTGTACACCAAGGCTGCGGCCGACGCGCTCGGCTGCCCAACAACCATAGACCAGGGACACAAGTAAAAAAATCCCGATCGCCAGATCACTCGCACCGGGGGAGGCGAGCACCCAAAAAAACCAGGCAAGCAACGTCCCCCATGTTCCAGAACCTGGACGAATTAAGCCAGAGCCAAAACCAAACATCAGAACCCTGCCAGGATCGGAAAATACCCAGCGAAGCGTTGGCCATGTCGTGCGGTGCCTGGTGGAGACGCTCGCCATATCAGTTCCTAAAATGATCAAAGCCTTGCGGCAAGGTTTGGATCCGCTGTCCCGTCTGATCGAAAACATGCAACGCTTTCTCGGCTGTGATTTGACCAATCCGGGTCAACTCAATACCTTCTTCGACGGCAATACGTTCGAAATACTGACGTTGCGTCGTCGAGGCCGTCAGACACAGTTCGTAAACATCGCCGCCCGCCAAGACGGCTCGACGCAAATCTTTTTCAGGTAGTCCTCGAATGGCGGAATGAACGGGCAGCAGGGCTTCTTGGATAGAGGCACCTACGTCACTGGCCTGCAAAATATGCCCGAGATCCTGCAATAAACCATCTGAAATATCGATCGCAGCGTGGGCATACTCACTCAGTCGGCGTCCCAAGTTGACGCGTGGCATTGGTTTTTCCAGCGCCTCGCGCGTTTGCGTCAGCAAAGACAGTGCGTTAGAAACTGAGACATTAGGCAGCGCATCGGCCAAAATCCGATACGCCACATCAGCTGCACCCAAGCGTCCAGACACCCAGATATCATCACCCACCTGAGCGGCATCACGGCGCATCGCCCGCGCGGGGTCTACCTCACCCAACACCGTCACACTGATGACAATTCCGTTTTGGCTTCGCGTGGTATCGCCACCAATCAAAGCACAACCGTACTGATCCGCCAGCGCATAGAAACCGTCGGCGAATCGTGCAAGCCACTTCTCGTCAAACGTTGGTAGCGCCAGACCCAACAGACAAGCCAATGGCTGGGCGCCCATCGCCGCCAAATCGGATAGGTTGACCGCAAGCGCTTTATGTCCGAGCAGATAGGGGTCAACATCAGGGAAGAAGTGACGGCCCTCTAGCAACAAATCTTTGCTTGTGGCCAATGCGAGGCCGGGCCTGATCTGAAGTAATGCACAGTCATCTCCACCTCCAAGCATCCCGCGTGGAACGGGGCGCTTGAAAAAGCGAGAGATGAGGTCGAATTCAGATCCCACGAGCGCCCTTAGCGGCGGACAGCGGCCCGAAGCTCGGTCGAGCGTACTTCTGCGGCGAGTTTGTCCAGCACGCCGTTGACGAACTTGAAGCCGTCCGTCCCGCCAAATGACTTGGCAAGTTCGACGGCTTCGTTGATCGCGACGCGATAAGGAACGTCAATCTGGTGAACCAGTTCGAAACTCCCAATCAGCAAGATGCCATGCTCAATAGGGGAGAGTTCGACCAGAGGCCGATCCACAAAAGGCGCAAATTTCTCACGCAAGGCAGGCGCATCTCTCATGGCGCCGTGTAGCAAGGTTTGAAACCAAACCACATCGGCCTGTTCGAATTCGTCTTCGTCGCGCAAATGCGCCTCAATTTCGCCGGCATCCTGCAGGCTGTCCGTCCCGCGCACCAACCAAGCATAGAGACCTTGAAGCGCGAGTTCACGCGCACGACGACGCGCGCTACGTGGCGGCATCGCGGCTGGATTAGCGTCTTGCTGGGGCTTGTTCAAGATCGTCATCCTCTTCTTCGTCGTCTTCGTCAGCCTCGGGCTCAAGCGCTGCGACTAAGTTGGCCATCTCAACGGCACACTGCGCGCAATCCCGACCTTTATCCGCTGCGCGGGCTTCGGCTTGCTCATCTGTTTCGGTCGTCAGCACGCCATTGGCGACTGGAATGCCTGTTTCTAGCGCAACACGGGCAATCGCGGAGGCGCTTTCGTTGCTAACAATTTCAAAATGATAGGTCTCACCACGAATCACAGCGCCCAAGGCAATCAACGCATCAAACTCAAATGTCTCCGTCATGCGCGCAAGAGTCACACCAAGCTCCAAGGCACCAGGCACTGTGACTACCATAATGTCGCGCTCGTCAACACCAAGGCTTTCAAGCTCTTGGAGGCAAGCATCAAGTTCGATCAGGCCGATGTCTTCGTTGAATCGGGCACGAACGATTCCGATATGCAGGCCCTCTCCATTCATGTCGGGGGTCAGGGTATATGGGCTCATGATGTGCTTCCTATGTGTTGCGGGTGGGAGGTGTGTGATCGTAGCCGGTGACGTCGAGACCGAAGCCAGGCATGATGCTCGGCATTTTGCGGGGTCGTGCCAACAAACGCATCTGTCCGACTTTCAGGTCGCGCAAAATCTGCGCGCCCATTCCGTAGGTGCGCAGATCCATTCGGCGGGGCTCACGTTTGAGTGGCACAGGAGTTTGACTCTGCCAGGCAGTCATTTGGTCAAAAAGCTGTGTAGAAGATCCTTGGCAATTTAAAAACACCATGACGCCCGACTCAGAAGCGCGGATGGCTTGTAAGGCCTCAGACACGCCCCAGCTGTGACCGGGGCTTTCAACATCAATCAAATCCAGGATCGAGGTCGGCTCATGCACGCGTACGAGTGTTTCACGCGTCGGATCCACATCGCCATGGACCAACGCAAAATGCGGATTACCCGCGACGGTATCGCGATACGCGATCATCTTGAACTCGCCCCAGGGCGTCTGCACTTGACGCTCACTGAGTCGTTCAATCACAGACTCGTGTTCATTACGATACTGAATCAGGTCGGCGATTGTGCCTATCTTTAGGTTATGTGTTTTACCGTACTCGATCAGATCAGGTAAACGCGCCATCGTGCCATCAGGTTTAAGGATCTCGCAGATGACAGCGGCCGGTGTCAACCCTGCCATCGCGGTCAAATCACATCCTGCCTCGGTATGACCCGCACGCACTAAAACGCCGCCAGGGACTGCACGGAGTGGAAAAATATGTCCTGGCTGTACGAGATCCTCGGGCTTGGCATCTCGAGCAGCGGCGACACGCACCGTCCGTGCGCGATCTGCGACAGAAATGCCCGTTTCCACCCCTTCGGCGGCTTCGATGGAAACAGTGAAATTTGTACCGTAGGGAGTGCCATTGCGATTGGACATCAAGGGCAATTCAAGCTGACGACAACGCTCTTCGGTCAGTGTCAGACAGACAAGACCTCGTCCATGCGTCACCATAAAATTAATGGCTTCAGGTGTCACAAAGTCAGCGGCCATCACGAGATCTCCCTCGTTTTCACGGTCTTCTTCATCAACCAGAATGACCATACGGCCCATTTTGAGCTCGCTAATGATCTCTGTCACAGGCGATATGGCAGCGGCAATGCTACTGTCGAGTGTAGAAGCAAGTGAAGAAGCAAGTGAAATTTTGGCAGACATGGTGGATGTACGTTCAGGCACGTGTAAACACCTATTATAGAATCCCCGCGATATTCCATGCCGTAGGGCCCCTAAAGTCCCCACTCCCTCCCTTGAACCTATGCAACCGCTCAAACAATTTTCCGCACAACAGGCTTCAAATATTCGCTTTGTCCTGTGTGACATCGATGACACGCTGACAACAGACGGCCGCTTACCGAGCGGTGCCTACGTCGCGCTAGAGCAACTCACCGAGGCGGGTTTCGTTGTGATCCCGATTACGGGTCGTCCGGCAGGCTGGTGCGACCATATCGCACGATTGTGGCCTGTTTTTGCTGTGGTGGGTGAGAATGGTGCCTTTTATATGCGCTACGACCACCCAGCTAAACGCATGATCACCCATCACTTTGCTGCGCCGGCTCAACGGCAGATTAATCGTCAAAAGTTAAATTATCTATCGAGTGAAATACTCAAGCAGGTCCCAGGGTGTAGCCTTGCGAGCGATCAGAACTACCGCGAGGCAGATCTGGCGATTGATTTCTGTGAAGATGTTGCACCTTTGGACGAGACTGCGGTACAAAGGATCGTGAGTCTGTTTGAGCGTGCAGGCGCCAAAGCAAAAGTCAGCTCGATTCATGTGAACGGTTGGTTTGGTGACTATGACAAACTGTCCATGACGAAAACGCTTTTCGCACGTGAATGTGGTTTGGATTTGCATGAACAGCTCGAGACTGCGATTTTTATCGGCGACTCTCCCAATGATGAACCGATGTTCAAATTTTTTGACTTTTCAGTGGGGGTCGCGAACATTCAACACCAACTTCATCGTCTAAAGCATCCGCCTAAATTCATCACGCCTTCCAAAGGAGGGCAAGGATTTGTGGAAATGTCAGAGCAGCTACTTCAGGCAAGAGGCGGTCGGTCACAAAACTAGAAGCCTGAATGGCAATTGCCACCAACGGCTCAATTTATAGGAGAGGCGACATGTCCGAACAGGAACTGAAGCTTCATGTACCCCACGAGTCGCATCAGGCTATTGCGCGACCGCTAGAGCGCGGCAAGTCGACTACGATCCAAATGCGCGCCCTGTATTTCGATACCCCAACCCGCGAGCTTGTAGGTGCGCGCATCGCGCTCAGACTGCGCCTAGAGGGTACGCAATGGGTGCAGACGCTAAAAATGCCCGGCCAACATAGTCTGTCGCGTCTCGAGATCAATCAAGACCGGCCTGATGCCACACTCGACCTTAGCATTTACGATGGTACGCCTGCTGGCGAAGTACTGTCTCATTTGAAACAACCTCTGAACGTTTGTTATGAAACGGATGTCCATCGCCTCTTAAAAGAAACCCGTACAAAGGCTGGTGTGGTGGAGATTGCTTTTGACCGTGGCTGGATCAAAGCTGGCGCGCTTCTGCTGCCCCTCTCAGAAGTGGAGTTTGAACTCAAACGGGGTCGGTTGGCCGCGGTTTTTGATCTTGGTCGACGGTGGCAAAAGAGATTTGGTCTCGTTTTGGACTTCCGCAGCAAAGCCGAACGCGGTGATCGTCTCGCACAACTCGCGCAAACACTTCAGTTGCTGGAGGCGCGTGCGATCACAGATGAGCGTGCCAAACAGCAACTGGCAGCAGAGCGAGCAAAACACGTTGCTGATTTTTGGAACCCGCGAGGGTCGCAAGCAGTATCCATGCAAGAATCCACACGCCTGCAAGAGGCCTCTCATAGTCTGGCTATGGTGATGTCGGAATGCCTTGAACAAATCGTCCGCAATGCTGCTTTTTTGTGTGAAGTCGATACAGCAGGCATCTGCAAAATGGCCAACCCCGAGCACGTGCATCAATTGCGTGTCGGTATCCGCAGGTTGCGCTCAGCGTGGTCTTTTTTCGACGGCATGACCGAGCTGCCCAGCCCCGAGCTTCGCCAAGCCACCACGCAGCACTTTTCTCTGCTCGGCAGTACCCGTGACAATGATGTACTGCGTGACTTTATTGTGCCATTGCTTGAGAAGGCCGGGCTACCGCCTCTCATTTGGCCTGACGCTGTCTCAGCGGATGAGGGTACGGAGCTCGTTCGAACCACAGCTTTCCAAGGCTGGCTTCTCGATCTGCTTGAGTTCAGCGTCACTGCTGCCGACTCACGCATCCCACCAACGCCACTTCAAACGACACCTCAACCGCCTCTGGATGCACTGCAATCAGGCGCGCAACAAGACTTTATCTTTCCACGTGCGGTCAAGGAACCACCACTTAAGCCTCTTTTAATCAAAAAACTTAATAAATGGCATCGTCAAATTATTAAAGATGGGCTGACATTTCTTGAACTGGAGATTGAATGTCAACATGCGCTACGCAAAAAATGTAAGCGCCTGCGCTATGCCATGCAGTTTTGTGAGTCACTGTTGCCGAGCGCGGTCTTAGCGCCCTATCGCAAACAACTTGCAGCGACCCAGGACATTCTTGGAGAAATGAATGATCTGTATGTGGCCGGCCCGCTATTTGCTGAGCTAAGACAAACTCAACCACAGGCCTGGTTTGCTTCGGGCTGGATCTCAGCGCGCTTGCAAGTACTGAGTCTTGAGGCGGCACAGTCTTTTAAGGCACTCGCCTCGACTCAGCCGCCATGGAAATAGCGTATCAGCCAACAACTGCTGCGGCGAATTCCGACGCGACAAATGGCTGCAAGTCTTCAATCTTTTCGCCAACCCCAATCCAATACACGGGCACAGGCCGCACACCCTGACTCCCCGCGGCCACGGCGGCGAGGGTGCCGCCTTTAGCTGTGCCATCGAGCTTTGTGACGATCAAACCTGTCAGACCAACGGCAGCATCAAACGCACGGATCTGCGCCAACACATTTTGGCCTGAGTTACCGTCAACCACTAGCAGTACCTCATGCGGCGCTGTTGGATCCGCCTTAGTAATCACACGACGGATCTTTTTAAGTTCATCCATCAGATTTAATTGTGTTGGCAAACGACCGGCCGTGTCGACCATCACGATATCCATGCCACGCGCGCGACCGGCGTGAACGGAGTCAAAGGCAACAGCAGCCGGATCTGCGCCCTCTTGTGCAATCACATCCACATTATTCCGAGCCCCCCACTCCATAAGCTGCTGGCGCGCGGCGGCGCGAAAGGTATCGCCCGCTGCGAGCAAGACACGCGCACCTTCGTTCTGGAGTGCAAAAGCAAGTTTGCCAATCGAGGTGGTTTTACCCGCGCCATTGACACCTGTGATCATGACCACGAGTGGCTTAACACGACCCACATCGAATGGTTTTTCCAACACGCGCAAATGCTCTGTCAGCACCTCGCGCAGGGCTTGTCGTACACCCTCTGCATCTTCAATTCGGTCGCGCTTGACGCGCAAGCGTAAGGCTTTTAGTAGCTGCTCGGTAGCCTCTACACCCGCATCCGCCATGATGAGCGCCGTTTCAAGCTCTTCAAATAACGCCTCATCGACGCGTACGCCCACAAATATGCTGCCAATGCTTTGGCCTGTTTTTGCCAGACCACCACGCAAGCGCGCGAGCCATGATGCTTTTTTCTCTTCGGTACGTGTGGGTTCTATGACCTCAACGATCTCTTCGATGGCCGGCTCTAGGGCCTCGATACTAGGCTCGACAGTGGCCTCGTGGCGCTCTGGAGGCGCTGGTGCAAGCGCTGGTGCAAGCTGCTGCTGGATCTCCAGTGGCAGCGTCGGCTGCGGTATCTCTGACGGCTGCGGTATCTCTGACGGCTGCGGATTCACTACCGACACCGCCGGGATGACCGTACCGGCACCGCTCAGTGCAGCCGCAAAGGCGCTGCGTCTAAAGGGCGTGGGATGGACTGTTACTGTCGCTATCACGGGCGCGGGTATGATCTCGGCCGCGGTATGGGGCTGGGCCGAGGCGCCCGTCTCGGGTACGATCAGCGCATCGGGGCCTCGAGTGCCGTCAGCATTGAGTGGCGATGGCTCTGCTCCTCGCTCGGCTTCAGGGGGGATGGACGTAGCTGGCTGAGCTTCAACCGAAGGCTCAGGAGTAATTGATTTTTTCTTGAAGAAGCGAAACATAGTGAAGAAGTATATTCGTATAGTTGCCGGTCAGTTTCGTCGGACACCCATTGAGGTGATCGAGGCAGAAGGTTTGCGCCCCACGCCTGACCGCGTACGAGAGACGTTATTTAATTGGCTAAATTATTTTTGGGGTGGTGAGTTTTCCGATAAACGGGTACTAGATCTGTTTGCCGGCAGTGGTGCTTTGGGGTTTGAAGCGGCGTCAAGAGGTGTCGCGCACGTCCAGATGGTGGAACAACATCCGCGCGCTGTCGCAGCACTGAGAATCATGCGCGACAAACTGGGCGCGAATACAGTGCGTATCCACGCCGGTGACGCTAAAACGGTCCTCGAGCGCCTCGAGGCAGCCAGATTCGATCTGATCTTCATCGATCCCCCTTTTGGCAAAAACTGGCTAGAATCCCTTTGGCCAGTATTGCCGGATTTGTTGGAACCCAACGGTCTTGTCTATATTGAAGCTGAAAAACCGGTTTTTATCCCGGACGGGTACAGGTTATTGCGCCAAGATCGCGCAGGAGCCGTACACTATCATCTCATCCAAATTGCTGCACTGCAAAAATGATCACTGCTATCTATCCCGGAACGTTCGACCCCATGACACGCGGCCATGAAGACCTCGTGCGTCGGGCTGCAAGCTTGTTTGACCGTGTCGTCATCGGCGTGGCACACAGCCGTAATAAAAAACCTTTCTTTTCGGTCGACGAACGTGTGGAAATTGCCAGAGAGGTTCTGAGCCACTATCCCAACGTCAAAGTCGCCAGTTTTGCGGGCTTACTCAAAGATTTTGTTCGCGAACAAGAGGGGCGGGTCATCGTGCGTGGTCTGCGCGCTGTGTCGGACTTTGAATATGAATTCCAAATGGCCGGCATGAACCGTCACCTGCTACCCGAAGTCGAAACCTTGTTTATGACACCGTCCGACCAGTACCAATTTATCTCAGGCACTATTGTCAGAGAAATTGCGGAGCTTGGTGGAGACGTGAGCAAGTTTGTCTTCCCGTCGGTCGAGCGTTGGTTACAAGCCAAAGCCAAAGAGCGCCGCGAACAAACCTCAACTGCACTCAAGGGCTAAGCGGCCAAGCTGCTTGACACGATCAGGCAGCTCAACCAACGCCCTGACTCAACCTGGATTGCTATGGCCCTGCGCATTACTGATGAATGTATCAACTGTGACGTGTGCGAACCAGAATGCCCGAACGATGCGATTTCAATGGGCGAGTTGATCTATGTGATCAATCCTGACGCTTGCACAGAGTGTGTCGGGCACCACGACGAGCCGCAATGCAAAGTCGTGTGTCCCGTAGACTGCATTGAGCTACATCCAGAGTGGCAAGAGGGGCAGGAAGCTCTCATGGCAAAATATCACAGGCTCACCGAAGCTAAAGCGGTCAAAGTCTAAACATCAACGCCTGTCGGAGCTTGGTGATGTTTGGTCAGATCTGGTGTGCCAGCTGAGAAAGATAGCGTTTGCGATGGACTATGCCGTCGGCCAATCGACTGGTTTTGCCTCCGGATGAAGCTTGACTAAGCGACATGGCTGTCCGGCCACATTTGTCAGCCAAGTTGCTGTCACCTCACCCTCATCGACAACAATCACTGACTGCTGACCCACCTGCACCGTGCGCTTGACGCTGTCATCGTCCTCGATCACATCAAGCGGAATATCTATCCGCAACATTCCAGGCGCGCGCATCACCAGCGCACCCAGCTTCAAGTCTGTGGTCACTTGCGCAAGCGCCGCGCAACGCGCGACACTCAGCCAATGATCGTTTATATCCACGACGAACCAGCGTTGGTGGTAGTCAGCTGCTTGCCGGCGATCGATACCGGCGCAACCCACTACGGGAAAAAAAACTGTGTTCGATGCTGTCGCTGAAGTCATGTGTCGAGCGGTCCATTTTTGAAAGGATGAGGAGTACTGTTTGTTTATTTGATTCACTCCGACTACATGTAGTCTATCCCAACACAAAACATAAAACATAAAACGCCTCAAACACTTTGGCACCCTCACCCAAGAAAAAGCAGACCGAGGGTTTCCCCGATCAAAAACCAGGTTGACAGGGACACAGGCTAATCGTCATATTGCGTTATAAACAAAAACACTGCTGTCCGGTTTAACCGTGTTAATTTTTAGTAAGAACTAATACTGGCGTGGCCTAGAGGTCGATTTTATTTGGTGCCGATTTGAACACAGATTATTCATTTTTGGTTAATTTCCTA
>Ga0105050_10001620_pt1 | contig 33592 bp, 39 predicted proteins | sample FRY01_FD_78088 | JGI IMG/M metagenome (GOLD analysis project Ga0105050, IMG submission 78088) | Freshwater microbial communities from Lake Fryxell liftoff mats and glacier meltwater in Antarctica - FRY-01 | ecosystem: Environmental > Aquatic > Freshwater > Ice > Glacier meltwater ...
CGCCGCCACTGCCCACCATAAATGGTGTGGTGGGCAGTGGCTCCTTTATACCCCAGGAGCCGCGTTCAGGATAAGACAAGCGCGTTGGGCCGAGAGCAGCGCCCAGATCTCTGCCGACCAATGCTCCAGACCCGCGACAGCCGCTGCATCGGCAGATAGAGCGCAATGCCGCAATGGCCATTTTCCAGAAGCCCCGACACTGCCTCTGGCGTGGCGGTTTCATCGACGTAAGCCAGTGGCGTGATCCAGCTGTGGGTGGCGGCAAGCTCTGCCACATGCAGATTGTTGGCAGGATCAATGCCTTCGGCCTGATAACCGACCACCAGCGCATGTCCGATTCCGTGCTGCTTGCGGAGCGCTGTGTAGGCATCGAGATCGGATACAGACCCTAACGGAGAGGGTCCATTTTGCCAGAACCCGTGTCGAAACAGATGGATATGTGCGTCGGCAATCATTGTGCCAGCGCCGCCATGATCAGTTCTGCGGCATGCAGGCCGTTCAACGCATCTTCTGCGGTCACAGGAGCCGCAAGGCGCCCGTTCCGAATGCCGGAGAGAAAACAGATCAGTTCTGCGCGCAGCGGATCAGGCTCGGTTCCCGTCTCTTCCCGTCGGCTCTCGGTTGCATGGATCGCCAGATGGGATCCGGTGACGAGTTCGATGCTGCCTTTGGTTCCGATAATCTCGACCCGGTCCTCGGGCAGACCTGCGGGATGCAGCCATCCCGTGCGCAAATCCCAGAGCGCGCCGCCGTCGGAGAGGAGGCGGGCAGCCGTAAAGCACGCTCCTGCAGGTCGCCAGGCCATGGCCGAGATTGCCACGCCGCCATCGCACCACAATGCAAGGTCGATGTCATGGATCATTGTCATGAAGACGGGATCGACGTCCGGGTAGGTCGCCACATGGCCGCTGTCGCGATAGCGCCGCGAGGTGAAATGCAGCATGTCGCCGATCTCGCCACTCACCAGTATCTCACGCGCCCGGCTGTGCGCCGCAGAGAAACGCAGCACATGGCCGGGTAGCAGAAAGGCCCTGCTCTGGGCCTGCGCGTCCAGAAGCGCCCGCATCGTAATGCTGTCCGGTGCCACCGGTTTCTCTACCATAACCGGGATGTTGCGGGCGAGAGCGAGTGTTGCCAGCGGCGCATGGGCCTGCGCCGGACTGGCCACGATCACGCCGTCAGGCGCGAACTGCTCCAGCAGCGGCTCGGCATCGGGCCCGGATGCTGCCAAATGATAGCGGGAGGCGAGCAGGTTGCGTCGCGCGTCGCGTGGTTCGGCCAAGGCAATTGACAGGTCCCTGCTGACCAGACGCTTGAGATGCTCTTCGCCAAATGCGCCGCCGCCGGCGAGAAGGATTTTCAACCGACTGTTCCCGCGTGGCCCGTTCCCCCGACCGGTTCGTCTGCGGTTCCCTCAGCGCCAGCGCCACAGACGAGTGCGCAGATATGACCGCTTTGCGAGAAGGTGGCATGGCCCGAACGGATCGCCGCAACCGCAGCGGACCCCGCCAGATCGGCCGCAATTCCGAACTCGAACCAGAGCCATTCCGCCGCGGCCTGCATCGCTGAATCCGGCAACAGAACCACTTCGGCGACGTTCCGTTGCGCCAGTTCCAGAATTCGCGCATCGGTCTGGCGGCAGGACATGGTCGGGATCCGGCTGGTGATTGCGGGCAGTTCTACCGGATACCCCGCGTCGAGACTAGCCTTGAGGGTTGGCGAGCCTTCGGGTTCCACCGCGATGATCCGCACCCCCGGCCGCAGCGCCTTGAGCGCGGTGCCGAGGCCCGAGATCAGCCCGCCGCCGCCGACAGCGATCACGACGGTGTCCATCTCCGGCACCTGTTCCAGCAGTTCGAGCCCGAGCGTGCCTTGCCCCGCCACGACCAGAGGATCGGCGAAAGGATGAAAATAGTGGGCGCCGGTGGCGGTGGCATGTGCCAGTGCGGCCATGTTGGACTGGCTCCAGTCCGCGCCTTCGATCCGCACCTCCGCCCCCCAGCGCCGCATCTTGGTCACCTTGGCGGGCGAAACGCCAGCGGGCACAAAGATGACGGCGGGCACCCCGGCGGCATGCGCCGTGCGCGCCACGGCAAGGCCATGGTTGCCGCCCGACGCGGTGACGATACCGGCGGCGGGCAGCGGGTCGGTTGCACCCAGCAGCCGGTTCATGGCTCCGCGCGCCTTGAAGGAGCCGGTCACCTGAAACAGCTCCAGCTTCAGGGTGACCTCGGCTGTCAGCGGCAACGGGTCCTGCGTGCCGCTGACGGCGAGGACCGGCGTCCGGCGGATATGAGGGCGAATGCGGGCCTCTGCCGCGCGGATATCCTCAAGGTCGATCATCGGGGATCACAGGGCGAGGCGACGACAAGGCAGCAGTTGCCGGGTTTGACAAGACCGGGGTGACGGCGGGCAAAGACCACGCCGTCGGCCTCATAGTGCAGGGTGACGGGGGGCCGGGTCATATCCCAGACCGTATGGATGCAGCCTGCCGGCTGACCGGCGGAAACCCGGGTGCCATTGAGGTGAAAAGGTTCGAACACGCCCTCGCAACTGGCATAGACATAGGCGCCGGGTCCCGCCAGTTCCAGAAATGCGGGCATCGGACGCGGGTGGGGGGCAGGCTCATCCAGAACGCCCAGATGGCGCAAGACATTGCGAACGCCCTTGCGGCAGATCGCCAGGGCATCGAGCGAAACCGTGCCGCCGCCGCGCATCTCTGTCCCGACAGTCACCAATCCCTGACGGCAGGCGGTTGCCGTCGCTGTGCGCTGATCGCCCATGTTCGAGATCACCACCGACCAGGGCGCGTCGAACGCCGCAACCGCGGCAAGATTGCGGGCATGAAGAGCCGGATCGACGCTCGGTTCGACAATGGCGCTGGGAAGAATGTCGAGCGACGACCCTCCGGAATGCAGGTCGAGGAACGCGTCCGAGATCGGAAATATCCTTCGGCTGACAAAGGCGGCGATCTGCTGTGTGATGCTGCCCTGCCCATCGCCGGGCCAGACGCGGTTGAAGTTGAGGCCGTCCACCGGCGATGTCCGCCGCGCCGCCCGGACCGCATGGATGTTGTTGGCTGGCATCAGGATCAGCCGCCCCTGAACTTCGGCGGGGTCCAGTTCGCGCGCAAGTTCGGCGATGGTGATCGGCCCTTCGTATTCGTCGCCGTGATTGCCGCCTTCGATCACGACCGTCGGGCCGGTGCCATTGGCGATCACCGCCACCGGCACCTGGGTCACACCCCATGCATCTTCATGCGGCGAATGGGGGATGCGTATGAACCCGGTCTGTCGCCCCGGCGCATCGAAATCCACCGTGCAAAATGCGTTGCCTGCCGGTGCGGCGTGCGGGTCGTGTTCGATCGTATTCATTGGTCAGGGTCACATTCTGGTTTGTTGCGGATCTGAGCGATACGGGCGGACATGGCCGCAGTCTCCGGAGGAAGCAAGGCGGCGATCCGCATCTGGCTGCGGAACACGGCGCCGGGTGGCAGTGTGATAATCTGACCATTCCGCCGAGCAGCGGCGCGGCCGTCCGGCATGGCGGTGGCGGGCAGGACGAGACCCAGCGCCTCCATGTCTCCGCCCCGCGTCATCCAGCGCACGGCATGCGGCAACTCCGCCGGGCGGTAACTGACGGCATCCCCTTGCCCGTCAGCATGGCGCTGCAGGACATGGGTCCAGCCGTCCGCGCCGGCGGGCAGGGCCATGGTGGCGACCATCTCGGGCAGGATCGGCCCCGGCTCGATCCTGCGGTGCCGTGCCGGGTCCGTGCGCAGCATGTCATGCCGGGCGCGCACCGGATCTGGCGTCGCCTCGGTCAACGTCGCCGCCCTCAGCACCAGATCGCGCCGGTCATCGGGCAGGGTATCCAGCAGATACGCGCCATCGACGGGCCGGAAATTGATATGGGCGAGGTAGGCAAAAGGCAGGGGCAGGGGGCCGCTGTTCTCTACTGCAACTTCGGCAGTGATCACGGCGCTGTCCTCATACAGGCGCACCCTCGGCCGGGCGGTGAAGTCATGCCCAAAGGCCAGACGGTCCCGCGCGCGGCCTGTCAGGTCGACAAAGGCCCTGCCGCCCTCGGACCCAAAGACCAGTTGCGCGCTGTCATAGGGCAGGTTCGGAAGCTCGCCGTGCAGCGGGTGGTCGTCGTCCGGCCCCGGATTACCCATCGCCGTGCCGCCGCAATGGATGAAGAACGCGCCATAGGTCGCCAGATACTCCCGTGTCGGCAATGGCTCTTCAAACGGGCTGCCCATCGTCAATCGGCGCCCGTGAAAGACCGCATCCCAGACCTGTTGGCCCTGATATGGCAGCCAAGTTACATGCCCAAGGGTGTTGTGCAACTCGATGGCCGCCACGCCAGACGGGTAGCGAAAGGCATGGGCGTGCAGGCCCGCATGTTCGGCGATCAGCCGCTTTTGCGGGGTGAACATGTCCGCAAAGAGATGCAGAACACTCATGCCAACCTAGGCGCCCGGTCGATCCGGTTGGACGCCACCCGGTGCCCCATCCGGCGAAAGAGATCCTCGGACGCACCGCACACCGCGGCGAATACTGCTTTTTCGTCTGCTGTGGTCATTTGTCCCCCATCCAGCACCACCTTGCCATTGATGATGACCCAATTCACCGATTTAGACTGCGAGGTATTTAACAGTTTGGAGGCAAAGCAGGCTAAGCTACTGTATTATAACATTTAGAGCGGAAGAATGCTGTGAGCCTTCGCAGTATAGTTGATCATGCTGGCACCTCGCGTGCTGCGTCCATCAGGCGGCGCATTTCGCCAATGGCCGGGATCAGGCCGCGAAAGATTGCTTCGCCGATGATGAAATGGCCGATGTTGAGTTCGATCACCTGCGGGAATGCGGCGACGGGGGCCACGGTTTCGTAGGTGAGGCCGTGGCCGGCGTGGACTTCGAGCCCGAGGCTGTCAGCATAGGCGGCCATGTCGCGCAGCCGGATCAGTTCTGCGTCGCGGGCATCGAAATGGCCGTCGTGATGCGCGTCGCAATAAGCGCCGGTGTGCAATTCGATCACCTGCGCGCCGATCCGGTGCGCGGCCTCGATCTGCCCCCGGTCGGCGGCAATGAAGATCGAGACGCGGCAACCGGCCTCGCGCAAGGGAGCAATGAAATGGGCCAGCTGGTTTTCCTGCCGCGCCACCTCGAGCCCGCCTTCGGTGGTGCGTTCCTCACGCTTTTCCGGGACCAGACAGACGGCATGGGGGCGATGGCGCAGGGCAATGGCCTGCATCTCGGGTGTGGCGGCCATTTCGAAGTTGAGCGGCAGGGTGAGGTCGGCCATGAGCCGGTCGATGTCCGAATCGCTGATGTGGCGCCGGTCTTCGCGCAGATGCGCGGTGATGCCGTCGGCCCCCGCCTCTTGCGCCAGCAGGGCGGCGCGCACCGGATCGGGATAGGCCGAGCCGCGTGCGTTGCGCACGGTGGCCACATGGTCGATGTTCACACCCAGCCTGAGCTTGCCTTGCGCCATTTCGAGGCCTTTCCTATGTTTTGCACGCCGAAGCTAGTCCGGTTTTGTGGGCTCGACAGGCGCATCGGCAGGTTTTGCCTTGAGCTGATCGAGTTTGGCGCGCAGCGATTTGCGCCGTCGGTTCTGATAGGCCGCAATCAGCGGCACAGTGAGGTAATAGACCACCGTGGAGGCGATGATGCCGGGAATGACGCCGCCGACCAGATAGGGCACGAACACCTCGTCATAGAACACATGCAGACGGTGCCAGTTGGCAACCTCGTCCGAGAACATGGCCGAGAAATTATGCCAGAGATCGCTGCCTGCGCCGGCGAATTTGGCGCCAAGCGACGCTTCGATATCCTCGCGCGGGCGCGAACCGAGCAGGAAATGCCCGGTGTTCAGCGCCACGACGCCGATTGGCACATAGGTGAGCGGATTACCAAAGAATGTCCCGAGCAGGGCGGCGAGAATATTGCCGCGCATCACCATGGCGACCAGGGCGGCCACGATGAAATGCAGCCCATAAAAGGGGGTCCAACTCGCAAACACTCCGGCCCAGACCCCGCGCGCAATTTTTTCCGGCGTGTCGGGCAGGCGGCGGACCCGGTGGCGGACGTAGTAATAGGCACGGCCCCAGCCGCCGCGCGGCCAGAGGAACTGCTTGACCACTTGCAGAACGGATCGTCTGTCCCTGCGCTTGAAAACCAAAAACCTATGCCTCTCTTACCATCACAACCGCACCGGCCCGGCGACGGACCGGTTGGGATCCCGAAAGCGTCCGATCGAGGACACGTTGCTCTCTGCTTCGAGCGCTGTCATCACCCGGTGCAGGTGTTCGGCATCCCGAAGGTCAACATCCACCAGAAGCCGGTAGTAATCCGGTTTGCGGTCGATGAAGGACAGGTCCGAGATATTGGCTGACTGCTCTCCGATCAATGTGCAAATGCGCCCAAGCACGCCAGCGTCATTGGTGATGGTCAGATCAAGGGTCACGGTATTGACCGCGCGGTGGGTGCCTTCCTGCCAGTGCAGGTCGATCCAGCGGTCGGGCTGTTCTTCGTATTCCACCAGCGCGAGGCAGTGGATCGCGTGCACGACGACGCCTTGCCCGCGAAAGGTGATGCCCACGATCCGCTCGCCCGGGACCGGCTGGCAGCAGGGGGCGCGGCGGTGGCTGGTGTCGGGGGCAAGACCCACGACGGCGCGGAGTTCGTCCACCTCTTCGCCGGGGCGCTGCGCCAGATCGGGGTAGATCGCCCGCACCACTTCGCGCGAGGTGATTTCGGCGCTGCCCAGACGGGCGAGGAGTTCGTCCACCTCGTCGATGGCGAGCGCTTTGGCAGCGGTGCGCAACGCCTTTTCAGTGGCCTTTTTGCCGACGTTTTCAAAGGCGACGCGCGCCAGTTCGCTGCCCAGTTTGATGAAGCGTTCGCGGTCCTCTTCGCGCAAGGAGCGCCGGATCGCGGTCTTGGCGCGTCCGGTGACGGCAATGTCGATCCATGTGGCCTGCGGGGTCTGCCCCTCGGCGGTGATGATTTCGACCGATTGTCCGTTTTTGAGCCGGGTCCAGAGCGGCACGCGCAGCCCGTCTACTTTGGCCCCGACGCAGGCCGAACCGATCCGGGTGTGGATCGCAAAGGCGAAATCGATGGGGGTGGCGCCGCGCGGCAGTTTGATCACGTCACCCTTGGGCGAAAAGCAGAAGACCTGATCCTGATACATCTCGAGTTTGACAGCTTCGAGAAATTCGTCGTGATCGTGGTCCTCGTCGAAACGCTCGGTCAGGGAGGCGATCCAGCGCACCGGATCGACGGCAAAGCGGTTTTCGACGCGTTCGCCGTTGCGGTAGGACCAGTGTGCTGCGACGCCAGCCTCGGCCACTTCATGCATTTCGCGGGTGCGGATCTGCACCTCGACCCGTTTGCCGTCGCGTCCCGACACGGTGGTGTGGATCGAGCGGTAGCCGTTCGATTTGGGCTGGCTGATATAATCCTTGAACCGCCCCGGCACCGCGCGCCAGCGTTGGTGGATGGCGCCCAGGGTGCGGTAGCAATCTGCCTCTGACCCGGTGATGATGCGGAAACCGTAGATGTCGGACAGGCGGGAAAAGCCCTGGTCCTTTTCCTGCATCTTGCGCCAGATCGAATAGGGTTTTTTCGCGCGGCCAAACACTTCTGCCTCGATCTCGGCCTTGTCGAGTTCGAGCCGCATGTCGGCGGTGATTTTCTGGATCACGTCGCCGGTTTCGCGTTGCAGCGTGATGAAGCGCCGGATGATCGAATTGCGTCCCTCGGGATTGAGCACGCGGAAGGACAGATCCTCAAGCTCTTCGCGCATCCACTGCATCCCCATGCGCCCGGCGAGTGGCGCATAGATATCCATGGTTTCGCGGGCTTTTTGTGCCTGCTTTTCCGGCTTCATCGACTTGATGGTGCGCATGTTGTGCAAACGGTCGGCCAGTTTGACCAGCGTCACCCGCAAATCCTTGGACGTGGCCATGAACAGTTTGCGAAAATTCTCGGCCTGTTTGGTCTGGCTCGAATTGAGCTGCAGGTTGGTCAGTTTGGTGACGCCGTCGACGAGTTCGGCGATGTCGCGGCCAAAGCGTTTATCGACTTCAATGAACGACGCCTTGGTGTCTTCGATCGTGTCATGCAGCAGGGCGGTGATGATGGTGGCATCATCCATCTGCTGTTCGGCGAGGATCATCGCCACGGCGACCGGATGGCTGAAGTAGGCCTCGCCCGACTGGCGGTACTGACCTTCGTGCATGGACATGCCAAAATCATACGCGTCACGGATGAGCGGCTGATTGGTGCGGGGGTTGTAGGTCAGGACCAGTGAAATAAGGTCGTCAGCAGTCTTCATCCGGTCCCGCGCCTGTTGTTTTAGGCCGGTCTCCCGGCTTATCTGTGACCTTGCGCTTCCATCAACTCGCGCAGCAGACGTTCCTCGGACATGTCGTCATGGGCCGGGCGGTCCACTTCGGCACCCATGAGCAGCGCCATCGAATCTTCTTCGGGCTCGTCAACTTCGATCTGAGTCTGGTGCGACTGGATCATCCGTTCGCGCAGATCATCGGCAAGCTGGGTTTCGTCGGCGATTTCGCGCAGCGACACGACCGGGTTCTTGTCATTGTCGCGCGCAACGGTGATCGGCGAACCGGCAGTGATTTCGCGGGCGCGGTGTGCAGCGAGCATGACGAGTTCAAAGCGGTTGGGGACCTTGTCCACACAATCTTCTACGGTTACGCGTGCCATCGGCTACTCTCCCATTTGCGGGTGTCGGTCCGGCGCCTTGTCGGGGCCACCGGAATGAAAATCTGGGCAGGCAAACCAGTGGCGGCCTGTCACAAGAACCGACTTCTTAAGGGCTCCAATGGGGATTGACAAGCGGATTTGCTTTGGCTTTCGCTGGTGGATCGGGCCGAAACCGCGCCAATCCACCTTATTCCAGCGCGACAATCCCGGCGCGGTCGGCGGCGGGCAGATCGGCAAGCATCCGGCCGACGCTGCGATGCAGAATCGGGTGGACCCAATCAGGCGCCACCTCGACCAGCGGCACCAGCACAAAGGCGCGGTCCTGCAGGCGCGGATGTGGCAGGACCAACGCATCCGGTGCTCGCAACTGTTGCTGCACGGCGGGCAGGTCGCGCCAGTGGTCATGCGTGGCCGCATCGGGCAGGATCAGATCGCCCAGTGCCAAGAGGTCGAGGTCGAGTGTCCGACTGCCCCAGCGCGCATCGCGGGCGCGGCCATGTGCAGCCTCGATGGCGTGAAGGCGCTGCAGGATTTCGCTGGCACTCAGCCGGGTTGCGACGCAGAGCGCCGCATTGGCGTAGTCCGGCCCGGTTCCGGCCGGAAAACAGGGTGTTTGCCAGATTCTGCTCTGCGCTGTGATGATGCCGATACTTTCGCCGATTTCAGTCACTGCCTGGCGCAACATGGCATAGGGAGGGCCTGCGTCGCCGTTCAGATTGCTGCCCAGCGCAATCAGTGCCGGTAATGTGGCGGCAATCTCTTGCTCATCGGGTTGTCGCATGTCACGATCCTCTTAAATTAGAAGCACGGTCCGTCTATCCCGCACCACTCACCCACTCACGGACATCGGCGGCGGACGACGATTGAAAGGAAGAAATTATGTTTTATCGGGACGAGCGGCTCGCGCTCTTCATCGATGGATCGAATCTTTATGCAGCGGCGCGGTCGCTCGGATTTGACATTGATTACAAGCTGCTTCGGCAGGAATTCATGCGGCGGGGCAAGCTGCTGCGCGCATTTTACTACACGGCCTTGTTGGAGAATGACGAATATTCCCCGATTCGCCCTCTGGTTGACTGGCTCCACTACAACGGCTTTACCATGGTGACCAAGCCCGCCAAGGAATATATCGACAGTCAGGGCCGTCGCAAGGTCAAGGGCAACATGGACATCGAACTCACCGTCGATGCGATGGAGTTGGCACCGCATGTCGATCACATTGTGTTGTTTTCGGGCGATGGCGATTTCAGGCCGCTGGTCGAGGCGATCCAGCGCAAGGGCGTGCGCGTGTCGGTGGTCTCTACCATCCGCAGCCAGCCGCCGATGATTGCGGATGAGTTGCGCCGTCAGGCCGACAATTTCATCGAGCTTGAGGAACTGCGCGATGTGGTGGGCCGTCCGCCACGCGACCCGCGCCCGGCGCGCGACGACGCAATGGCGGAATCCGAGGCCGAATAAGCCACAGACAAGACAAGCGGCCGGGGCAAATTGCCCCGGTTTTGTCCTGCGCCGTCTGGACGGGTGCCTTGTCCTGCCTTAACTCTGGCTCCGGACCGGAGGCGCTATGACCAAACCACCACTGACATTACATCTGGCTGCGCCGCGCGGATTTTGCGCCGGTGTCGACCGTGCGATCAAGATCGTCGAACTGGCGCTGCAGAAATGGGGTGCACCGGTCTATGTGCGCCACGAGATCGTGCATAATCGCTACGTCGTGGACGGGCTGCGCGCCAAGGGGGCGGTGTTTGTCGAGGAACTGTCGGATTGCCCGCCGGACCGCCCGGTGATTTTCTCGGCCCATGGGGTGCCAAAGGCGGTGCCGGCAGAGGCGCTGGCCCGGCAGATGATCCATGTCGATGCGACCTGTCCGCTGGTGACCAAGGTGCATAACGAGGCGGCGCGTCATCATGAGAACGGGTTGCAGATGATCATGATCGGCCATGATGGCCATCCCGAAACGGTGGGCACGATGGGCCAATTGCCGGTGGGCGAGGTTCTGTTGGTCGAGACGGTGGCGGATGTGGCCAGTGTCGTGGTCCGCGATCCGGCCCGGTTGGCCTTTGTTACGCAGACGACCCTGTCGGTCGATGATACTGCCGATATCGTGGCGGCGCTGCAGGCCCGGTTTCCTGCGATCATCGGGCCGCACAAGGAAGACATCTGCTACGCCACCACCAACCGGCAAGAGGCGGTCAAGGCGATGGCCCCGCTTTGCGATGCGATGCTGGTGGTGGGGGCGCCGAATTCGTCAAACTCCAGACGATTGGTCGAGGTGGGGAGCCGTGCGGGGTGTCCTTATGCGCAACTGGTGCAGCGCGCCGCAGAGATCGATTGGCGCGCGCTTGAGGGGATACGGTCGGTCGGCATCACGGCAGGTGCCTCGGCGCCCGAAGTGCTGATTGACGAGGTGATCGACGCATTCCGCGAGCGCTTTGAGGTGACCGTGCAGATGGTGGTGACGGCGCAGGAGAATGTCGAATTCAAGGTGCCGCGCGTGTTGCGCGAACCGGTATGAGGACGATTCCGCCGGTTGCGTTGCTGCTCGGTCTGGCCGGGCTGGTGCCGTTTCTCTGGGGTGCGCTGACCGTAATCCGGCCGGAACTGGCGATTTGGGGGACCGAGGTGATAGGTCCGCGGTTTGTCGGGCCCTATGTGCAGTTGTTCTATGGCGCGGTGATCTTGGCCTTTATGTCCGGTGTGCTCTGGGGCTTTGCCGCCAAGACCGAGGGGCCGCGCGCCAGCATCGGCTATGCCCTGTCGGTCCTTCCGGCGCTGTGGGCGTTTTTCATGACGGGCGGCGGGCCGGTAACTGCGGCGATGAACCTGATCATCGGGTTTATCGGGTTGCTGGCGCTGGATTGGCATTTCTGGAACGCGGGACTGGCTCCCAAGTGGTGGCTGCAATTGCGTGTCATATTGACTGCACTCGTTCTGGTGAGCTTTTTGCCGATGGTGGTTTGATGCCGGCGTTGTTTGCCTATACCGACGGGGCTTGCAGCGGCAATCCCGGACCGGGGGGCTGGGGCGTGCTGCTGGTGGCGCGCGAGGGTGACCGCGTGGTCAAGGAGCGTCCGCTATCCGGGGGTGAGCCGCTGACCACCAACAACCGGATGGAGCTGATGGCAGCAATCAGCGCGCTGGAGGCGCTGGACCGCGCCAGCACGATCACGGTGATTACCGACAGTGCCTATGTGAAGGACGGCATCACCAAATGGGTGCATGGCTGGAAGCGCAATGGCTGGACCAAGAAGGGCGGGCTGAAGAATGCCGAGTTGTGGCAGCGTCTGGATGCGGCGGCGTCGCGCCACAAGGTGACATGGGAATGGGTCAAGGGCCATGCCGGGCATCCCGAGAATGAGCGCGCGGATGAGTTGGCGCGGCAGGGGATGGCGCCGTTCAAACCGGGTGTGGTGATCCCGTAAGGTGGGTTTAAACCCACCTTACTTGCAGAAACCCGGATCATGCGATGCCGCGTAAGGTGGGTTTGAACCCACCTTACTGTCTCAAATCATTCCAGATGATCGCCAAGTGTGAGGCCGCGCATCGCCTCTGCCACAGGCATTGCGCGGCGGCCTTCGCGCTGCACCTCGGTGATCTCGACCGCACCCTTGCCACAGGCAATGGTGAACCCGCCCAGCACCGCCCCCGCCGCGCCCGAGCTTGTGACGACCCGCGAACGCAGCATTTTGACCCGCTCCTGCCCGATCATGCACCATGCCCCCGGAAACGGTGACAGACCCCGGATCAGCCGGTCAATCTCGACAGCTGAGCGTGACCAATCGACCCGCGCCTCGGTTTTGTCGATCTTGCTGGCATAGGTTACGCCTTCGTCCGGCTGCGGCACCGGGGTCAGTGAGTCCAGATCCACCAGCGCGCTGACAATCTGGGACGCGCCAAGGGCTGCCAGTCGGTCATGCAGGTCGCCGGTCGTTTCTTCACTTCCGATATCCAGCGTCGCGCGCTGCAGGACCGGGCCGGTGTCGAGCCCGGCCTCCATCTGCATGATGCAGACGCCGGTCTGTGCATCGCCCGCCATGATCGCCCGGTGGATCGGCGCGGCACCGCGCCAGCGCGGCAGCAGGCTCGCGTGAATGTTCAGGCAGCCGTGGCGCGGCGCATCGAGGACCGTTTGCGGCAGAATGAGCCCGTAGGCGACGACGACGGCGATGTCGGCCTTGAGGGCTGCGAACGCGGCCTGAGCCGCTGCGTCCCGCAGGCTTACCGGATGCCGGACCGGCAGGCCAAGTGCGGTGGCGCGCACCTGCACCGGGCTGGGCCGGTCCTTTTTGCCGCGCCCGGCGGGCCGGGGTGGCTGGCAATAGACGGCGGCAATCGCGTGACCGGCACTGACCAGTGCGTCGAGCACCGGAACCGAAAAATCCGGCGTTCCCATGAAGATGATCCGCATCAGCGCAGCTTTGCCGCGCGGCGCAGCAGCATGTCGCGTTTGACCCGGCTCAGACGGTCAAAGAACATCTTGCCGTCCAGATGGTCGATCTGATGTTGCACGGATGTGGCCCAGAGACCGACCATTTCCCGGTCCTCCGCCGTGCCCTGTTCGTTCAGGAACCGGACCGTCACGGCGCGGGGACGACTTACTTCGGCGGAGAGTCCCGGCAGATTGGGCGAGGCTTCGGAATGGCTGCGGGGGGTGACGCTGGCGTGCAGCACCTCTGGGTTGGCCATGCGGATGGCTTGGCCGCGCCCCTCGCTCGCATCGACCACGGCGAGACGTAGCGGGATGCCAAGTTGCGGCGCGGCGAGGCCGACGCCGGGCATCGCCTCCATCGCGTCGATCATTTCGGCCCAGATGGCGCGAATGTCATCGGTGATGTCGGTGACCGGGGCGGCGAGCTGGCGCAGACGTTTGTCGGGCCAGAGCAGGAAGGGCCGGGTCACGTGGCGGCCGGCGCGGGCGGATAATCGATGCAGAGGATGCCGTCGAGATGGTCACGCTCGTGTTGAACGCAGACCGAGGCGATGCCCGAGAAACTACCCTCGTGCCAGCGGCCGTCCAGATCCTGCCAGTGCATTTGCACGGTCTCGGGGCGCTGCAGGCTTACAGTCACGCCGAGGATCGACAGGCAGCTTTCGTCGAAAAGCTGCCAGGTGTCATTTGCGGCGATGATCACCGGATTGACAAAGACCTGTGGCAGCGGCGCGCCATCCTTCCAGGTCGTGTCAGTGACAAAAACCCGTTGCGCCACGCCCACTTGCGGTGCAGCGAGGCCACGGCCGGGCGCGGCATACATCGTCTCGAACATATCCTCGGCCAAACGGCGTAACGCGGGGCCAAAGTCGCGCACATGCTCGCATTTGACGCGCAGGGTGGCATGGGGATGCTGCAGGATCGGCAGGATCGCCATGTCAGTCCCGTGCCTTTTCGCGTTTCAACTTGACCATCTTGCGGGTGATCATCTGGCGGCGCAGCGGTTTGAGATAGTCGATGAAAAGCTTGCCATCCAGATGGTCGATCTCGTGTTGCACGCAGGTGGACCAGAGGCCGGTGAAGTGTTCCTCGTAATGCGCGCCGTTAAGTCCAAGCCATTGCACCTTGACCTCTGCCGGACGCTCGACCTCGGCATATTGCTCGGGGATGGAGAGGCAGCCTTCGTCATAGATGCTGAGTTCATCGGAGGACCAGACGACTTCGGGGTTGATCAGGACCATGGGACGCGGGGCGGCCCCCTCTTCCTTGACGCAGTCCATCACCATCACGCGCGACATGACACCGACCTGCGGCGCGGCGAGGCCGATGCCGGGGGCGTCATACATCGTCGCGAGCATGTCATCGGCCAGCCGACGAATATCGTCGGTGACGGCACTCAGCGGCTTGCAGACCATTTTCAGGCGCGGGTCAGGATGGATCAGGATCGGGCGAAGTGTCATGGCATGGATTTATGTGATGGGACGGGCGCATGCAATATCGTGCATGGGGTTGCGCCGCCCGATTGGATGGTTAGCTTCGCGCACAAATGGAGACGGACATGAGCTTTGATACCCCAATCGACCGGCGCGGCACCCATTGCACCAAATGGGACATGATGGAATCCTATTACGGCGTCTCGGCCGGTGACGGCATTGCCATGTGGGTCGCGGATATGGAGTTTCGTCCGCCGCACGCTGTGCAGGTTGCGCTGCAGCAAATGGCTGACCATGGAATCTATGGCTATTTCGGAGATGACCGCGCCTATGTTGAGTCGATCCAGTGGTGGATGCGCGAGCGGCATGGCTGGGACGTGGACAAGACTGCGATCTTTACCACGCATGGTCTGGTCAATGGCACCGGGATCTGTGTCGATGCCTATACCGCGCCCGGCGACGGTGTGGTGCTGTTCACCCCGGTCTATCACGCCTTTGCCCGCATCATCAAAGCAGCGGGGCGGCAGGTTGTCGAATGTCCGCTGGTCAATAATGCCGGGCGCTACGAGTTCGACTTTGCTGCCTATGATGCGCAGATGACCGGCAATGAGCGGATGCTGATCCTGTGTTCGCCGCATAATCCGGGTGGGCGGGTCTGGAGCCGGGGCGAATTGATGGCAGTCGCGGCCTTTGCCAAGCGGCATGATCTGGTGCTGGTGTCGGACGAGATCCACGCCGATCTGACCATGCCGGGCCAGACCCATATCGCGATGACCCGGATCGACGGGATCGCGGAACGGCTGGTGATGATGACGGCCACCACCAAGACCTTCAACATCGCGGGCGCGCATATCGGCAATGTCATCGTCCCGGACCCGGACCTGCGCGCGCCTTTCGCGGCGCGGATGATGGCGTTGGGGATATCGCCCAATTCATTCGGGTTGCATATGGCGACCGCTGCCTATTCGCCCGAAGGTGCGGCATGGGTGGATGAGCTGCGCCTCTATCTTGATGGCAATCGCCGGGTGTTCGATGCCGGGGTCAATGCGATTCCGGGGGTCGCGTCGATGGCGCTCGAATCCACCTATCTGGGCTGGGTCGATTTTGCAGGCACCGGGATGAACGAGGCGGAAGTTGCCCGGCGCATTGAAAAGGATGCGCGGATCGCGGTCAATCACGGGGCCAGTTTTGGCACCGGCGGGGAAAGTTTCATGCGGTTCAATCTGGGCGCACCGCGCGCAGTGATCGTGGAGGCGGTGGAACGGCTGCAACAGGCGTTCAGCGACCTGCAATAACCCGCGTCAGAACAGGCGCGGGATCAGGGCCAGCGGCGCATCATCAGCGCGGACAAAATCGAGTGCTGCACGGTCGGCCACGGCCGTGTTCCACTTGAACTCGTAAATCCGCTCGCCCTGCTCTTCGCGCGACGTGATGACGAGGCATTGGTACAAATGCCTGCTGCCGTCATAAAGATCGACAAAACCGCGCAGCGGCGGCGCATCGCGGGCGTCAAGCGCAAAGCCGCCATCCCAGAGGCGCAAGATCCGGTGAATGCGGTCACCGTCATGGATACAAAGCCGATTGGAGCGGCGCAGCATCGCGACCCGCGCTTCCTCGAGCCCCTTGCGAACGGCTTCGGGTAGATACTCCGACATCACTCACCTCACTTCCCCGATGACAAGCATCTGACAGGTGCAGGTAAAATCAAGTTAACATTTGGGCGATGTGCAGGAAAAATGCTGAAATACCGGTGTTTAGCCCGCGTTGACGCGAGGGCGCAACACATGGGGCTTGGCCGGGTCATAAAGTGCGGAGTCCGGAAAGCCATGCGAGGGGGCCAACGCAGGCCCCACGAGAATCAGTGCGGTGCGGGTGATCTTGGCGCTGCGCACCTGCGCGTGGATGTCCGCCAGCGTGCCGCGCAGGATCAACTGGTCTGGCCAACCTACGCGGTAGACCACTGCCACCGGGCAATCGGCGCCATAAAACGGGACCAACTGCCGCTCGATCTCGCGCAGCGCGCGGATGCCCAGATGGATCGCCAGCGTGGTGCCGGAGCGGGCAAAGTTCTCCAGCGTTTCGCCGGCAGGCATCGCAGTCGATTTCATCGACATGCGGGTCAGGATCAGCGATTGCGACACTTCGGGAATGGTCAGTTCCTGGCCCAATGCTGCTGCGGCGGCGACATAGGCAGGCACGCCGGGAATGATCTCGTAGCCGATCCCATCTGCCTGTAGCCGTCGGATCTGTTCGGCGATCGCACCGTAGAGCGATGGGTCGCCCGAATGCACCCGCGCCACATCCTGGCCTTTGGCATGGGCGGCGAGGATCGCGGCATGGGTGTCATCGAGGGTCATGCTGGCCGTGTCCAACACCAGTGCGCCGGCTGGCGCGCCCGCCACCACCTGTGGCGGCACCAGCGATCCGGCATAAAGGCAGACCGGGCAGGCGGCGATCAACCGCGCCGCCTTGAGCGTGAGCAGTTCTGGGTCGCCGGGTCCGGCACCGATGAAATAGACGGTCATTGCGCTGCCTCTTCCTGCATCTTTTGGCCATAAATATCCCGGGGGGAGGCCGCAGGCCGGGGGGCAGAGCCCCCCTCTGTTTCATCAGGAATCTGGGCAGAGCCCCCCTCTGTTTCATCAGGAATCTGGGCAGAGCCCCCCTCTGTTTCACCAGGGATCCGGGCAGAGCCCCCTTCCGCCGCCAGATCACCGTCGATCTTGCGGGCATAGCCGCGCGGGGTGTACATGCGCAGCCCGGTGCCAAGTTGGGCGAGCCGCGACTGCGACGATCCGACCAGAACCACGGTCAGCATATCGACCTCATCCACCTTCAGATCGGCAAGGCGGCGATAGCGGAGATGTTCTTCGGGGCGGCCCAGCGAAGAAGCGAGCATGACGGGCGTATCGGCCGGGCGGTGTTGCAGCAGGATATCGCGCGCCTCTGCCAGCAAAGTACGGCGGCGCTGACTGACCGGGTTGTAAAAGGCCACGACGAAGTCGCCCTCGGCAGCGGCGCGCAGACGGCGCAGGATATCAGCGCGCGGGGTCAACAGATCCGACAGCGAGATGGCGCAGAAATCATGCCCAAGCGGCGCCCCGGCACGGGCCGCCGCCCCTTGCAGGGCAGAGACACCCGGCGAACAGATCACCTCGACCCGGCGGGCGGCGTCAGTAACGCCCAGCGCGTCCGGCCCGCGGTCAAGCAGTTCGAACACCAGCGCACCCATCGCGTAGATGCCGGCATCACCCGAGCAGACCAGCGCGACATTGCGCCCCTCGCCCGCGCGTTCCAGTGCATAACGGCAGCGGTCTTCTTCGCCACCCAATGGAAAATCCGATCGCATCTTGCCATGCGCCAGCGGCCCGAGCAGATCAATATAGAGGCCGTAACCCACCAGTTCTTCGGCCTGCGCGACAAGCTGGGACACTTCCGGGGTCCGCCAGCTTGCCTGCCCCGGCCCGATCCCCACCACCGACAGCCGCCCACGCGACCGCCCGTTCAGCACGGTCAGGGGTATCGGCGCAAGGGCGAGCGCACAGGTCGCATTGGCCGATTTGCGCTTGCTGATGAAAAGGCTCCCCTGCGCGCCGACCTGCGCCAGTGCCGCACCTTCGGCAACACCGTGGCAGCCGACTTCGGCAAAAACCACTTTCGAGGGTGTGGCGAGGCGAGGCGTTTCAGCCTCAAGTGCCGCTGCCGCAAAGAGCCGCAACGGCGCGCCGATAGACCGGGCCAGATCGAGGATCGCGGGTTCATCGCCTTTCAGATCAATCGAATTGACCGAATGGATCGCAGCCGGTGACACACCCGCCTCGGCGAGGGCTGCCGACACCAGCGCGGCCAGTTCCTCAGGCGGACAGTTGCGCGCACAGCCCAATCCCAAGGCCACGCGCTGTGGCGCGAAATGCAGATGCGCAGGTCCGGTCGCGACCGGTTCCATCGTGCAGCTGATCCTCAGCGCCTCACCGCGCGGCAGGCCGGACAGCCACGCCGCCTCTCCCCGCACATCGGCGCCACCACCTGACAGCAGAGCGGCCATCGCGCCCTTTGCATCCTGCGGATTAACCAGCCGCCAGCCCGCAGGCGGTGCATCGAGCGCCACGCCCAGCGCCACATCGCCCGCCGTGGTCACGGCGGCGACGGCCCCCAGCGCTTTGGCGATCTGCTGCGCCAGCCGGTTGGCCCCCCGGTGTCCGCCGAGGAGCGGCACCACGACTGCGCCATCGTCGCTCACCGAGATCACCGGCGGCTCTGTTGTCTTGTCGGCCAAAAGCGGAGCCACGGCGCGGATCAGGATACCGCTGGCACAGACCCCGACGACCGGCACACCGGCGGCAAAAAGGTCGCGAACGTGATCGAGCGCATTGGCAAAGAACGCATCCGCCTGATCGACCCGACCTTGCCGCCCATGTACCTGCGCACCAAGGATCGCTGCTATGCTATGCGCTACAGCCTCGCCAGAGCGCGACAGCGCCAGAACCACCGGAGTCACAGCCATGGATCGGCCCCTTTTGTCAGCAGGATCATCGAGAAATAAGGCGCAGTTTCGGGCGCATCGGCCAGCGGCAGCACCACCTGATCGGGCAGGGTCGCGCGGGCCACGTAAGTGGCGTGCTGCGTCAGGCCGAGCCCGGCAATCACCGCCCGGATCTTGGCCATATGGCGCCCCAGCTTCATGATCACCACCGATTCCGCCCCGGCGATGCGCGCGCGCAATTCATCCTCGGGCAAGGGGCCGGGCAGCACGGTCAGCCGTTCGTTGCGCGCGACCAATGGCATCCCGGCGCTGGCGGCACAGGCGGTCAGCGAGGTGACGCCCGGCACCACCTCGACCCGGTAACGGGTTGAAAGCCTGGCAAAGAGATACATGAAAGAGCCGTAAAAGAACGGATCACCTTCGCAAAGGCACACCACGTCATGCCCGGCGTCCAGCGACGCGGCGATGCGTGCGGCACCGGCATCATAGGCGGCCTGCGCCGGGGCGCGCTCAAGGCTCATCGGCACGTCCATGACGATTTCTGTGGCCCCGGCCGGGATCAGGTCGGCAGCGATGGCACGGGCAAAGCTTTGCCCGCCCGCCAGCGTCGGATAGGCCACGACGGCGACCCCCGCGATCAGGCGCGCGGCGCGCAGGGTGATGAGGTCGGGCGCGCCGGGGCCAAGGCCGACACCGTAAAGCGTGCCTGTCATGCTTGCCTGCCTTGCGTTTCAATCTGGCCCAAATACTCCCGCCGGAGGCCGCGGCCGGGGAACCCGTGTTGCCCTGTGATAGCTGTCACCGTTTCACCAGCGACCATTGCGTCACCGGCATCAGCGGCCGCCATGCGGTAAGGCCGCCGACCGGCCCGGCCCGGTTGATCTGCAGTTTCACCAATTGCCCGCCATGCGCCTTGTGCAGCGCGATCAGTTCGGCCTCTGTTTCCAGCGTCACCGCATTGGCGACGAGCCGTCCCAACGGGCGCAATGCGGTCCATGCAGCGTCAAAGACCGCTGGTGTCAGGCCACCGCCGATGAAGATCGCGTCGGGCTGTTCCAGCCCCGCCAGCGCCGCCGGTGCCTCGCCGTCGATCAGCCGCAACTGGGGCGTCCCCAATGCCAGTGCGTTGGCGGCGGCCATGGCCCGGCGGTCCGCGCGCGGTTCGATCCCGATCGCCCGCCCATAGCGGGCGGCGCGCATCCATTCGATCGCGACAGAGCCGCAGCCGGCACCGATATCCCACAGTAGCGCGCCGCGCATCGGCATCAGTTTGGCCAAGGTCACCGCGCGCACCTCTTGTTTGGTCATGGTGCCGTCGGATTGAAACAGCGCATCGTCGAGCCCCGGCACCCGTGGCAGCAGCGCCGCGTCGGGGGCGGCAATGCATTCGACCGCGAGCGTGTTGAAGGCTGGGACCTGATGGCTCCATTCGGCCGCGGTGCCGTCAAAGCGCTGTTCCTGCGCCCCGCCCATCGCGGCGAGCACGGTCATCGGCGAACGACCAAAGCCGCGCGCGGTCAGAAAATGGGCGATCTGCGCGGGCGTATCCGCGCCGGTGGTCAGGATCAGCAGTTTTGCATCGGGCTGGATGAAGGCGATCATCTGTTCGACGGGCCGCCCATGCACGGTGAGCGTCTCGACATCGGGCAGCGACCAGCCGAGCCTTGCTGCGGCGAGTTGGAAGGCGGAAAGCTGCGGGTGAAAGATGATTTCGGCGGCAGGGATGCTGCGCCCGATCCGCGCGCCGACCGAGAACCACAGGGGGTCGCCCGTCACCAGCACCACGACGCGGCGTCCACGCAGACCCATGATCGTCTCGATCATCGCGTTGAAGGGGGATGGCCATGCGATCCGCTCGGCCTTGACCCTGTCGGCGAGCAGGTGGTGCCGGTCGCCGCCCATGATGACCTCGGCCGCCTCGACCAGCGCGCGGGTGCTGGGCAGAAGCCCGTCGAGCCCGTCTTCGCCGATGCCGACGATATGCAGCCAGGGATCAGTCATCGCAGGCGGCCAGCAAGGTGTGAAAAGCGTCGATGTCGATATGCCCGCTACCGGTCCGGGCCAGAAAGGCGCGCAGGGCCTGTCGCGCCGGGCTGTTGCCGGATTTGCCTGCGCCATATGCGTGGCCGTGCGCCTTCATGTTGGCACGGGCGCCGGTCAGACTGAGAGGGGCATTCGGCCCTTCGGTGACCTCATCGGCGTTGTGATCGTCCTGCCCGTCATCTTCCCAGCCGCAGACAGGGCAGAGCTCGTAGGTGGCCCGCGCGGTCAGGACCGGCAGGCGGCAGCAGGGGCAGAGATACCAGCCCTGCATCCGCGGCGCGGTGGTAGGGTCGAAAGCCTCGAGCCCGGTGACATAGCCGCGCAGCAGGGCGGCGACGGAAGGCTTTGCAGCGGGATTTGGGATCGGCACTGCGTCGGGATCGGCGTCAGGCTTTTCGGTGGGTGTGTCGCTCATGCGCTCTCTCCCGGCAGGGGGGCGGTCAGGGGTGCGGCCAGGGGTGCGGCCAGGGGGGCGGCGAGGGCGTTGACGGCGGCCGAGGCCATGGCAGAGCCACCTTTGCGCCCGCGCAGGGTAATGTAATGGCAGTCGCGCGGATGCGATGCAAGTTCGGCCTTTGATTCCGCTGCGCCGACGAAGCCGACCGGAAAGCCGAGGATGAGCGCGGGGCGAGGCCAGCCTGCGTCGATAAGTTCGAGCAGGTGGAAAAGTGCTGTGGGCGCATTGCCGATGGCCACGACCGCCCCTTCGATATGCTCGCGCCAGAGCGTCACGGCGGCGGCGGAGCGGGTGTTGCCGATGTCTGCCGCGATCTCGGGAGTGCGCGGGTCGTTCAGCGTCACGATCACCGGGTTGGCGGCGGGCAGGGCGCGCCGGATAATCCCGGCGGCGACCATTTCGCAATCGCACAGGATTGGCGCGCCAGCGGCAAGCGCGGCGCGCCCTGCCGTGGCCGCACCCGGGCTATAGGCCAGCCGTTCGGCGATCTCGATCATGCCGCAGGCGTGGATCAGCCGCGTCATCACCGGCTGCATCGACACCGGAAAACGCTCCAGCCGCGCTTCGGCCCGCACGGTGGCGAAGCTTTGCGCATAGATTGCGGCGGGGTCTTTTTCGTAGGGGCGCAAGGATCGGGCCTTTGGGAATGCAAGAAGCCCGGCGGCCTCCGGCGGGGAATTTGAGGAACCAAAGAAATCAGGGTTTCTTGAGAGATTTCAAGGCTGAGAGCGGGCCAAGCGGGTGGGATGCGTGGGGGTAGGCGGCGTGGACGTGGTCATGACCATGATCCTGCGCGGCAGGGTGGAAATGTCCCTGACCATCGCCGTGGTCGTGCCAGTGGCCGTGGTCGATGTGGGCGACATGGCCGTGCGGTTGCGCAGCAGCCTGATCGCGCAGGCGGCAGAGCCCCGTGCAGAACGTATCGCAAAGGTCGCAATCGGCGACGTTAGAGCCGGGGGCAGAGGCGCCCTGACCCTCGACATGGTGGTGATGGCTTTCCTGTACCGCGCCGACTTCGGCCTCGAATCCCAGCACCTGCACCCGATATTTGCACATGGCGCAATTGGGCGGCGGCACTTCGCCCACCTGTTCGGTGATGCGCTCGGCAAAGGTTTCGAGCACCTTGGGATGGTCGCCGAGATAGGGCGCCTTGACGAACTGGATGCCGGGATATTCGGCGGCGACCTGATCGGTGAAGCCGTAGATCCTGTCGATCAGGATGCCGGAAAAGAGGAAATAGGGGAACACGATGACGCGCCGGTAGCGCAGCCGCGCGACGTGTTGCAGGCAGGGTTCGACCAGTGGGAAGGTAACGCCGGAATAGCCGACCTCGCACCAGCCAAATCCCATGCCTTCCTGAATCATCCGCGCGACCTTGGACACATTGCCATTGGCGTCTGGATCAGAGGCGCCGCGCCCGATGACAACAAGGCAGGTGTCATGCAGCGCCACCTCGCCCAAAGTCGCGTTGGCACTGTCCACCGCCTCTTGCACGCGGGCGGCAGCGGCGGCGATCATCTTGGGATCGACGCCAAGTTCGCGGCCATAGCGCACTTCGACCCCGTGCTGCGCAGCATAGGTGTTGAGCACGGTCGGAATGTCGTTTTTCGCGTGCATCGCGGCAAAGAGCATGCCGGGTACCGCCAGAATCCGTTCGCACCCGGCGTGGCGGAGCCGGTCGAGCCCGTCGCGGATGACAGGGTTGGCGAATTCGAGATAGCCGTAGTCGACCATCCAGTCGGCAGGCAGGAAACCGGGCAGTTTTTCGGCCAGAACGGCGAATTCATCGACCGCAGACTGGCTGCGCGAGCCGTGGCCGCAGATCATGACGCCGGTTTTCATGCCATTATTCATGCTGGTTTTCATGCTGGGGCCTCATCGTCGTTGGCAGGTTCCGGCGGCTCATCGGCGTTGGCGTCCTTGGTCTTGGCCCCTTTGAACGCACCCCAGAGCCCGACCAGCACAGCCGCACCGATGGCGGCCCCGGCGACCCAGTGGTCATGCCCTGCGACATCGCCCAGATGCCCGACATGGGCGAGTGCGGGGTTGCCGGAGAGGATCAGGGTCAGGATCAGGGCGGTGTGGCGCATCGGCAACCTCGGTCAGAATGGGGCCGGGAGGTCGCGCGGTTGCGCATCGTGACGATGTGCTGCCTTGGTCCCCGTTCGGGTCAACCGCCGCACCACCAACCTCTCTGGCCACATGGCTTCGTCTTTGGCTGTGCTATACTGGCGGGCGCTGCCGTGCAAACGGATATGCGGCATCCGGGCGGCGCGTGACGACATGTGCGCTGATGCAGGCAGGCTGCGCCCCTGTCGCTGTTGTGCGCGGCCCGGCGTGGCCTAGGTCAGGTGCAACACGGAAAAGGAGCGCAAGATGGGCCAGCTGGTTGACGGAACATGGCAGGATATCTGGTACGATACGAAGTCGACTGGAGGTGCGTTCGAGCGGACGACCACGAAGTTTCGTAACTGGGTGACGGCAGACGGCAGCGCCGGATCTTCGGGTGGGGCCGGGTTCACGGCAGAATCCGGGCGCTATCACCTCTATGTCAGCCATGCCTGTCCTTGGGCGCATCGCACCCTGATCTTTCGCAAGCTGAAGGGGCTGGAGCCGCATATCGGCCTGTCGGTCGTGCATCCTGACATGCTGTCGGATGGCTGGACCTTTGATACCGGTTTTGATGGGGCGACCGGCGATGGTCTGTTCGACCTGCCGTTCCTGCGCGACATATACCTGCGCGCGGACCGCCAGATTTCGGGCCGGGTGACGGTGCCGATCCTGTGGGACAAGGGACGCGGCACCATCGTGAGTAACGAAAGCGCCGAAATCATCCGCATGTTCAATTCTGCCTTTGACGCCATCACTGGCAATATCGATGATTACTGGCCCGCCAATCTGCGCGATGCCATCGCACCGGTGAATGACCGGATTTATGACACGCTGAACAACGGGGTTTACAAGGCCGGCTTTGCCACCACGCAAAAGGCCTATGACGCCGCCGTGTGGCCGCTGTTCGAGACGCTCGACTGGCTGGAGGCGCGGCTGGGCGACAAGCGCTATTTGATGGGCGACCGGCTGACCGAGGCCGACTGGCGCCTGTTCACCACGCTCATCCGGTTCGATCAGGTCTATCACGGCCATTTCAAATGTAACCGGGCGCGGATTGTGGATTATCCCGCACTCTGGGCCTATGTCCGCGAGCTTTATCAATGGCCGGGCGTGGCAGAGACGGTGCATTTTGACCATATCACGCGGCACTACCATTATAGTCACGAGACGATAAACCCGCACCGGATCGTGCCGATTGGTCCAAAGATCGACTATCTGGCGCCGCATGGACGGGGTAGGGAGCGGAATGCCCTCGGTGCGGTGAGGCAAAGGAGCAGGGCGCAGGCAGCCGGTCCGTAATGCGCCACCATCGCGGCCAGATCCTCTGGCGGGGTGCGGGTGGGCACAAAGGCGCGGGCATTGCCGCTGACCGAAAAGATCGATCCGTCAGAAAAGAAGGTGGTGTCGGTCACATAGATCACGCTCGTCTCAGGCAGCCGGTAAAGCGCGTAATCGGCCACGGCGAGCGCGGAGCCTTTGGCAAGGATAAGATCAAGGATGAATCACGTCGAATGGGGTGTCGGAAATCATCTCGATTGCCTGATCACCGGATGCGGCGATGGCGACTTCTGCCCCCTGACGTTCAAGGTGGCGCCGCCAAAGCTGCGCCAGATCGTCCGTGCTTTCTACGATCAGAACCTTCATGTCGCCTCCAGCCGTGCGCTCCCACGCCACGCACACGCTATGTGCGAACCAATTTGAACTGGAATTGTTCCTGTGTCTCGCATGTTTTTCGACAAAATGTCGCTACCGGACAGTCGACCGGCGAAGATTGCCGAGTTTGCGGCTCGACCCTTGTGCAATCGGCTTGAATCCGCTTGAACCGCCACACAACCAAAAGGGCACTGCGCGCATGACAAGCTGGATCACCATCTGCGACACCTGCAAACGCGAGGGGTGGGAATTGACCGGGATGGAGCGGACGGATGGCGAGTCGCTGGCCGGTCTGATCGAGGCTGCGGCGGCAGCGCATCCCGAATTGCGCACGCGCCGCACGTCCTGTTTGATGGGTTGCACCCATGGCTGCAATGTCGCGGTGCAGGGCAAGGGCAAGCTGAACTTTACGCTGGGACGGTTTGAGGCCGAGCCGGAGGCCGCTGCCGGGATCGTCGCCTGGGCCGCGCTGCATGCGGCGAGCCCGAGCGGGCAGGTGCCATACCGTGAATGGCCGCAGGCGGTGAAGGGTCATTTCGTTACCCGCCATCCGCCGCTGCCGGAGGAAGAATGACCCTCGCCTCTCCGACTCGCGATCATGGCGGCGGGATTGATGCCGCGGTGGCGCGATGGGGTGGCGCGCGGGCTGGTTGGCTCGACCTGTCCACCGGGATCAATCCAGTGCCTTGGCCGGTGGCGCCGATAGCCGCTGACGCATGGACGGCCTTGCCTGACAGCGGTGCGATGGACCGGCTTTTGTCGGCGGCGCGCGCGTTCTGGAATGTGCCGGATGGTGCCAGCATCATCGCCGCCCCCGGTGCCTCGGCTCTGATTGCCCGCCTGCCGGGACTGATGCCGCCGGGGCGTGTGCATATTCCGGGGCCGACTTATAACGAGCATGCTGCTGCCTTTGGGGCGGCGGGGCATGATGCGGTGGATGATCCCGCAGCCCCGGTCTGCGTCATGGTGCATCCCAATAATCCCGATGGCCGGGTCTGGCCGGACGCGGGAATAGGCAGGCGGCTACTGACGATCATTGACGAAAGCTTTTGCGATGTGATGCCGGAGCAGAGCCATGTTGCCGATGCGGCGGCGCCGGGCGTTGTGATCCTCAAGAGTTTTGGCAAGTTTTGGGGGCTCGCCGGGCTGCGTCTGGGGTTTGCCATCGGTCCCGCTGACCTGATCGCGCCGCTACGCGAGGCGGTGGGGCCTTGGCCAGTGTCGGGTCCGGCGTTGCAGGTTGGCGCAGAAGCACTCGGCGATCAGGCATGGGCTGTGGCCACCCGCGTCAGGTTGGTGGCAGATGCGGAGCGGCTTGACCGGCTTTTGGTGGCCAAGGGCGCGCGCGTGCTGGGCGGCACCACACTGTTTCGGCTCTATGCGGTGGAGGATGCTGCGCTTTGGCAGGACCGGCTGGCGCGCGGTCATGTCTGGAGCCGCCGGTTTGACTATGCCCCCGGCTGGCTGCGCCTTGGTCTGCCTGCACCGGAGCGCTGGGCGCAACTGGAGGCGGCGTTGTGAGCATCGCTTTTGCGCTGGTGCTTGCCATGCTGGTTGACGCGGCGCTGGGCGAGCCTCGCTGGATCTGGGACCGGGTACCGCATCCTGCCGTGATGATGGGCCGGGCAGTGGATGCGGTAGAGCGCCGGTTGAATGCGGGCGATCAGCGCAGGCTCAGGGGCGTGCTGGCGCTGCTGCTGCTTGTGCTGGGGGCGGGGGTGTTTGGGCTGGTGCTGGTCTGGGTGCCGGGGACATTGGTCGAGGTGATTGTCGGCGCCGTGTTGCTGGCGCAGAAGTCGCTGGTGCAGCATGTCCGTGCTGTGGCCGATGCCTTGAGCCTGTCGGTGGGCGATGGACGCCGCGTGGTGGCGATGATCGTGGGCCGCGATACCAAGGCAATGGATGGTCCTGCCGTGGCGCGCGGTGCGATCGAGAGTGCCGCCGAGAACCTGAGTGACGGGGTGATTGCGCCTGCCTTCTGGTTTCTGGTGGCGGGGCTGCCCGGCCTGCTGATCTACAAAATCGTCAATACCGCCGATAGCATGATCGGCCATCGCACCCCGCGGTTCGAGGCGTTTGGCTGGGCAGCGGCCCGGTTTGACGACCTGCTGAACCTCATTCCGGCGCGCCTGACTGCGCTGCTGATCTGGCTGGGCGGGGGCGTGTCGCTGTGGCATCGTGCCGTCGGGGTGGCGATCTGGCGGGATGCCCGCCTACATCGTTCGCCCAATGCGGGCTGGCCGGAGGCAGCGATGGCGCAAGTGCTTGATGTGGCGCTGTCGGGGCCGCGCAGCTATGGCGGGCAGATGCGGGACTTTGCCTATGTGCATGGGCAGGGACTGCGGGACATCGGCGCGAAGGAGATTGATGCGGCAGTCAGTATGCTGTGGCGGACGTGGGGGATCGGGTTGGGTTTGGTGGCGGTGGTGGGAGTTGTGGAACTGCTGCTCTAGCGACTTTTGCCATCTCTGACCCTTAGGTTCAAAGGTGCCCGGCACCGATCAGGGCGCTCTCCAGTGGAGAGCGGACCGGTGCCTTGCCCGCAGGCGAATGCCGCAAGGCAACGACTTTGCCGAGCTTGGAAGCACGATTGCAATCGGGGCGGGCCTGACGGGGCGGGCGCAACGCGCCTGCCGGGGGCAGGCAGGCGCGTCCCGATTTGTCTGGTGACAAATCGGGGAAGGAAGAACGCTCCGTTACCGGTTCGCGCCCGGCACCCAAAGCACGTCGGCGCGGCCGTCTTCGTTGGCGATCCGGGCGGCGACAAAGAACCAGTCGGACAGCCGGTTGAGGTATTTCACCGCCGCGACATTGACCGATTCCATCGTGGCCAGTTCCACCACCAGCCGCTCTGCCCGGCGCGAGACGGTGCGGCAGATGTGCAGATGCGCGGAGAGGGCGGTGCCACCGGGCAGGATGAAACTGCGCAGCGGGGTCAGCACTTCGTTCATCGTGTCGATCTCGTTTTCCAGCCGGAGCACCTGCGCCTCGGCCATGCGCAGCACGGGATACTTCGCTTCGGCGTCACGCTCCATTTCGGGTCGGCAGAGGTCTGCGCCCAGATCGAACAGGTCGTTCTGGATCATTGCCAGTTGCGCATCCATCGGGCCGGTCGCATGCAGCCGGGCAAGGCCCACCGTCGCGTTGGTTTCGTCCACGGTGCCATAGGCGCTGACACGCAGCGCATATTTGGCGACACGCGCGCCGTTGCCGAGCGCGGTTTCGCCGTCATCGCCGGTCTTGGTGTAAATGCGGTTCAATACAACCATCAGCTTGCCCCATCCTTGCGCAGCCAGACATAAAGCAGGATCAGCGCCACCGCGACCGCCTGCGCCGCGATCCGGTAGCGCATGATCCGGTTGGCATGTTTGGCGTTGAATTCGCCGCCCTTGCCAAAGGTGCCAATCCCAAAGAGCAGGATTCCGGCGACCAGCAGCACGGCAAAGACGACAAGCAGAAACAGGGGATCATTGAACATGGGCGCTCCTTTGCGGTCCTGCCCGATGTAGCAGGCCAGCGTCGAAAGGCCAGAGCGCAATGCCGGATCAGATGCGCGCGACCAGCCGGTCCTGCGCCCATGTGGGCAGGAGCCGCTTGAGAATCCCCACGATCCATGTGGGTGTCGTGACATAATAGCGCGGGTGGGGTCGGGGCGATTCCAGCGCGTGGATCAGTTTTGCCGTCACAGCAGAGGCGGGCAGTTCGAAACTGTCGGGGCCCTTGCTCTTGTAGAGACGCAGCCTGAGGCTGCCATATTCAGCAGAGCGCGCCGAATTGACCGTGTCGATCCAGCGTTCGAAATGCGGGATTGAATTGGCCCGGATCCGCGAGGTGATCGGGCCGGGTTCGATCAGGATGATCCGGATGCCGGTGCCGCGCATTTCGACGCGCAGCACATCGGTCAGACCTTCCATCGCGAATTTCGTCGCGACATAGGCACCGCGCCATTTCATTCCCACCAGACCCAGAACGGAGGAGCAGTTGACGATCCGCCCATGGCCCTGCGCGCGCATCACCGGGATCACCCGCCGGGTCAGATCGTGATAACCAAAGAGATTGACCTCGAATATCGCGCGCAAAGCGTCGCGCGGCAAGTCCTCGACCGCGCCGGGTATGCCGAAGGCACCGTTGTTGTAGAGCGCGTCGAGCGTGCCGCCGGTGGCGGCCAGCACTTCGGCCAAGGCACGGGCGATGCTGTCGGGATCGGCGTAGTCGAGTTGCGGGCTCTCGAATCCTTCGGCGATCAGGCGGGCACAGTCCTCGGACTTGCGGCAAGTGGCAAAGACCCGCCAGCCGCGTGCGCGCAGCCCATGCACCGCATCATAGCCGATGCCGGATGACGAACCGGTGACCAGCACGGACCTGCGATGGCCGGATGTCATCGGCATGGCGCCAGCGTCACGTGGATCAGCCGCTTACAACCGTGAGTAGCCGCTCTGCCACCCAGCCGGTCTGATCGCTTTCGATCAAACGGAGCCCGACCCAGCCGGTGTCGTCAAATTCAAGGACCTCGGCCTGAGTGCCTTGCGTCGATGTGTCGACGACGGCATAATCCGTGCCCGGACCCGACCGCATGTTGACGCGGTCGCCCGCTACCTCGCGCAGGTCAAGGGTCGCCGGAGCCGGTGCAAGGGCGACTTCGGGTTCTGCAACAGGCTCTGCCAAGGTTTCAGGCTGGGCCAAGGCTTCAGGCTGGGCCAAGGCTTCAGGCTGTGTCACCGGTTCCGGTTCTGCCACGACCGCAGCAACGGCTGCCGCGATGTCATCTCTTGCGCCGTCTGGCACGACTATGGCGGACTCATTCTGTATCAGCGGCAGGGTCAGCCCGTCTTGCGCCGCCGTTGCGGCCACCTCTTCGAGCGAGACGAGCGTTGCATTGTCGGCGCGGGTCGCGATCTCGGGTGCTGCTTCGACCTCAGCCGCCGCAATTGTCCGGGATTCAGGCACAAAATCATTGCCGCCCGAAAGCTCGTAAAACGCCCAACCCATCATCAGGAAAGACAAAACAATAAACCGACCCACGGCCACACTCCAAAGATTCGACAAATCGACTTTCGATTACTATACACCAGTTCATCGGTCACGGGGCAGCAGAAAATTAATGACTGGCTGTTGCGTCAACTGCGCTTTACGGCATTTGTTCCCAAAGCTACACCAGCCCTATGAGTGATAGCGTGGACGACCCCAAGATCGGCCCTGCGGATGATCCGCTTGGCACCCCCGGTCTGACGACCGAACCGCTGAGCCGTGCCATTGGCGAGCGGTATCTGACCTATGCGCTGTCCACGATCATGCACCGCGCCCTACCCGATGCGCGGGACGGGCTGAAACCGGTCCACCGCCGCATTCTGTTTGCCATGCGGGAACTGCGGCTGTCGCCTACGGGCGGATTTCGCAAATCAGCCAAGATCAGCGGCGATGTCATGGGCAATTATCACCCGCATGGTGACGGCGCGATCTATGACGCGATGGCGCGATTGGCGCAGGATTTCAACGTCCGCTATCCGCTGGTCGACGGGCAGGGGAATTTCGGCAATATCGACGGCGATAACCCTGCCGCCAGCCGCTATACCGAGGCCCGGCTGACCGCCGCTGCCGAGGCGCTGCTGGATGGGCTGGCGGAGAACGCGGTCGATTTCCGGCCCAATTACGATGGCACGCTGGAAGAGCCGGTGGTTCTGCCTGCCGCATTCCCCAATCTGCTGGCCAACGGGTCGAGCGGGATTGCCGTGGGCATGGCCACCAATATCCCGCCACATAACCTGCATGAGTTGATCGACGCCTGCCTGTATCTGATCAAATCACCGGCTGCGGCCGATGATACGCTGCTGCAATTTATCCCCGGCCCGGATTTTCCCACCGGCGGCGTGCTGATCGAACCGCCCGAGAGCATGGCCGAGGCCTACCGGACCGGGCGAGGGTCGTTCCGGCTGCGCGCGCGCTGGGAGATCGAGGATCTGGGGCGCGGTCAATGGCAGATAGTTGTCACCGAAATCCCCTATCAGGTGCAGAAGTCCAAGCTGATCGAAAAGCTGGCCGAGATCATCCAGCTGAAAAAGGTCCCCCTGCTGGCCGATGTCCGCGACGAGAGCGCCGAAGATGTGCGCATCGTGCTGGAACCGCGCGCCCGCACGGTCGAGCCGGACATGCTCATGGGCATGCTGTTTCGCAACTGCGATCTGGAGACGCGGTTTTCGCTCAACATGAACGTGCTGATCGACGGACTGACGCCCCGGGTCTGTTCGCTCAAGGACGTGTTGCGCGCTTTTCTGGACCATCGCCGTGAGGTGCTGTTGCGCCGGTCGCAATTCCGGCTGGAAAAGATCGACCACCGGCTTGAGGTGCTCGAAGGCTTTATCATCGCCTTTCTCAACCTCGACCGGGTGATTGATATCATCCGCTATGATGACGAGCCGAAATCGGCGCTGATGCGCGAGGATTGGGCGGCTGATCATCCGCGCGCGATGTCGGAAAAGGATTATGTGCCGCCCGCGCTGGCGGAGGAGCCGTCGCTGTCGGATGTTCAGGCCGAGGCGATCCTGAACATGCGCCTGCGGTCATTGCGGCGTCTGGAAGAGATGGAACTGCTGGCCGAGCAGGAAGCGCTGATGAAGGAACGCGCCGCACTCGACGATCTGATGTCGGGTGAGGGGCTGCAATGGGGCCGTATCGCGCAGGAATTGCGCGAGACGCGCAAGACCTTTGGCAAGGACAGCCCCGGCGGCGCGCGCCGTACCACCATCGGCACCGGCGCTGCGGTCGAAGATGTGCCTTATGAGGCGATGATCGAACGCGAGCCGGTGACGATTGTCTGCTCTCAAATGGGCTGGGTCCGCGCGATGAAGGGTCATGTGGCCGCCGGCACCGACCTCAAGTTCAAGGATGGCGACGCGGGCCGTTTTGTCATCCATGCCGAAACCACTGACCGGCTGCTGATCTTTGGCGCGAATGGCCGGTTCTATACCGTGATCGCCGCCAATCTGCCCGGCGGGCGTGGCATGGGAGAGCCGCTGCGCCTGATGATCGACCTGCCCAATGATGCGGCGATCGTGGCGATGTTCATTCACAAACCCGGCGGCAAACTGCTGGTCGCCTCGACGGCTGGCGATGGCTTTGTCGTGCCGCAGGACGAGGTGGTTGCCCAGACCCGTGCGGGACGGCAGGTGCTCAACGTCGGCGACGGGGTTAATGCGCTGATCTGCGCGCCGGTGCTGGGTGATCATGTCGCGGCGGTCGGTGAAAACCGCAAGATGATCGTATTTGCATTGGATGAACTGCCCGAAATGGGGCGAGGCAAAGGCGTGCGGTTGCAAAAGTACAAGGACGGCGGGCTGGCCGATGCGCGTGTGTTCGTTTTGGCGCAAGGGTTAAGCTGGAAAGATACCGGCGGTCGCACAAGAACGGAACCCGATCTGAGCGAATGGATCGCGAAACGGGCCGGCACCGGGCGGATGGCTCCACGCGGGTTTCCGCGCGACAACCGGTTCAACTGAAGGCTCAGGGATTGAGCAGCGTGCAGGTCAAGACCGGTTCCTGCCCGGCAATATCGGCCACCGGCCCATCGATGAAGTCGCAATCGATCAGGTTGTCCTCATGGGTCCGCCGGGCGGTAAAGATGTTGATGTTGATCATCGGAGTGATCACGTCGCCAAGATTGGCATTTGCAAGATTCGCGCCAAGCGTGATCGTCTGATCGAATGGAAAGATCGTCAGGTCTTCGCCGCCCAGATAGACCAGACCGACCTCGTCGACCGGCACTTTCGGGTCCGCGGGTTCGCCGTAATACCAGGCACTGACAATCACCATCTCGCCGCGGGTGGTCAGCGTGGCGCGTGTGGCGGGGTCAAATCCCAGACCGAAGGTGATTGTGGTGTCCTGTGCCTGCGCGGCACCAGCCCATCCGGTCAGGACGATGAGGGCCATGCTTGTGCGTTTCATTCCATGCTCCTTTTGCAGGCGGGTGTCGCCGCCAAACCTGATCAGCGCATCGTTCACGGCCTGCAGGACACGGTCAATTGCGATCCGGTTGCAGATGCTTGATTCCTGCCGGTGCAGCGGGTAAACGCGCCGCCGTGAAGTGGCGGGCCAGGGTGGCCCCGACCCAGTTTCCGGACCTCGCAAGGAGCCCACCATGGCCAAGGCAAAGTTTGAACGCAACAAACCGCATGTGAACATCGGCACGATTGGCCATGTTGACCACGGCAAGACGACGCTGACCGCAGCGATCACGAAGTATTTTGGC
>Ga0105050_10001622_pt1 | contig 33553 bp, 31 predicted proteins | sample FRY01_FD_78088 | JGI IMG/M metagenome (GOLD analysis project Ga0105050, IMG submission 78088) | Freshwater microbial communities from Lake Fryxell liftoff mats and glacier meltwater in Antarctica - FRY-01 | ecosystem: Environmental > Aquatic > Freshwater > Ice > Glacier meltwater ...
AATTGCCAGCAAAGCCATCACCACCACCTGACCGCGCAGGTACTGGCCAAGCACCGCGTGGGTGTCGTTCAGAAAACTCTGCACCTGCGGACGCCAGCGCGGCGGGATCAGACCCTTGGTGCGCTCGATCAGGCGCGCCCAATCGAGCAGCAGGTAATAAGCCACGATGGGCGCGAGCACCAGGTTGCCAAACACCGCAGCCAGCGCGCTGCCGCCGATGCGCAGCGAAGACAACACACCGCCGATGAGATCGCTCTCGTTTTCGGCGATCAGCTTGCGCAACCAGCCGCGCACCTGGTCGACGTCGATCTGCAAGTCGATCCCGGCGCGCAAAGCCAGCGGCAGCAAGGACTCGTTGATTCGGTCGAGCAGCAGCGGCACCTGCTCCTTGAGCAAAGGCACCTGCTTGGTGATCACCGGCACGATCAATAGGAACACCGCTGCCAATATCAGCGTCAGCAGAAAAATCGCCACCCCCGCGCCCAGCCAGCGTGGGATGTGCCGGGCATGCAGCCAAGCCACCATCGGCTGCAATATGTAAGCAAGACCCGCAGCAAGCAAAAACGGCATCAACACTGGCGCCAGCAGGGAGAGCAGCAGCCAGCAGACCACGGCGATGGCGACCCAGGAGGCGATGCGAATCTGATTCGGTGTGAAGGTCATGGCGGATGGGACGAAAGACCGAGAGGCCGACGCGGCCCTTAAAATCCAGGGCAAATTCTATTCTGCGCATCCCAATCGCTCCGCAGGCGGTTCCCAGGAGCCGCCGCCCCGTATCCGGCCCCGCGCCGCCAACGTTGCCACCACATGATGTCCAGCAGCCAAAAACCCCTTTCGTACAAAGACGCTGGCGTGGACATCGTCGCAGGCGATGCGCTGGTCGAGCGCATCAAACCGCTGGCGAAGAAGACGATGCGTGAAGGCGTGCTGGCTGGCATTGGCGGTTTCGGTGCGCTGTTTGAGGTGCCCAAGCGCTACAAGGAACCGGTGTTGGTGAGCGGCACCGACGGCGTGGGCACCAAGCTCAAGCTCGCATTTGAATGGAACATGCACGACACGGTCGGCATCGACCTGGTGGGCATGAGCGTGAACGACGTGCTGGTGCAAGGCGCCGAGCCACTGTTCTTTCTCGACTATTTCGCCTGCGGCCAGCTCGATGTGGACACCGCTGCGGCTGTCATCGGCGGCATCGCCAAAGGCTGCGAGCTCAGCGGCTGCGCGCTGATCGGTGGCGAGACGGCCGAGATGCCTGGCATGTACCCGACCGGGGAATACGACCTGGCGGGCTTTTGTGTCGGCGCGGTGGAGAAGTCAAAGATTCTTACTGGCCAGGGTGTGAAGCCGGGCGACCTGGTGCTGGGCCTGGCCTCGCACGGCTTGCATTCCAACGGTTTTTCGCTGGTGCGCAAATGCATTGAACGCGCCGGAGCTGGTCTGCCCACCCTGCTTGACGGCCTGCCGTTCAAACAGGCGGTGATGAAACCGACCCGCCTGTATGTGAAGAACGTGCTGGCTGCGCTGGCGCAACACGACATCAAGGCCCTGGCCCACATCACCGGCGGCGGCCTGCTGGAGAATATTCCGCGTGTGCTGCCCGAAGGCAGCGCCGCACACCTGACAAAAGGAAGCTGGCCGCAGACCGAGCTTTTTGCCTGGCTGCAAGCCACCGCTGGCATCGACGACAGCGAGATGAACCGCACCTTCAACAACGGCATCGGCATGGTGGTGATCATGGCCGCCGAAGAAGCTGCTGCCTGCGCCGCTACGCTGCGCGGTTTGGGCGAGACGGTGTTTGAGATCGGCGTGATCGTCGAGCGCGGTGCGGGCGAGGCCGTTGTGCTGGGCTAAAGCGGGTTGCCAGAGGCCCGGTTGGCTTGCGCCTGGCTGTGGGCGCGCGCCAGCTCGGCAAGCAGGCTGGGGCCGGGTGCGGTGGGACGAGCCCCCATCCCAGCAGGCAACAAACAGCCCAGCGTCAATTCAATCAATGTCTTCTGACATCACCACCCGCAGCCCCGGCTCGCCCGCCAGCGCGGCTTGCAGCAACTGGTGGGCGATGCGCTCGGCCAGCACCACCCGGTAGCGCGCCGGCAGCAGCGGGCGCAGCCACTGCAACACCACCACCCCCAGCCGCTCGCCGGGCCTCGGCTCCTGCCGATCGCCACCGATCAGACCGGGTCGCACGAAGGTGAGTGAGGGATAGCCCAGGGTTTGCAAATCGCGCTCCAGCTCGCCCTTTGTGCGCGAATAAAACACCCGCGAGGTGGCGTCAGCCCCCAGGGCGGAGTTCAGCGCATAGGCGTTGGCGCCATGTTGGAGTGCGATCTGTGCCACCCGCAGCGGGTGGTCGTGGTCCACGCGGCGAAACGCGGCCTGCGAACCGGATTTTTTGATCGTGGTGCCCAGGGTGCAGATCACCGCGTCCACCGCCCACCAGTCGGCATCCACGGCCAAGGCGTCGAAATCAACCACTGGGTTGTGCAATTTGGCGTGCGGCGGCAGCAAGCGGCGCGTCGGCGCAACCAGCTGCTGGACCTGCGGGTGCGCCAGCGCCTGGCGCAACACGCTTTGCCCCACCAGACCGCTGGCCCCGACCAGCATCAATCGCTTCATCGTGTGTCCTTGCCCAAAAAAACGATTGTGCCCCTGTGCGCGCAGGTAAGGTGCACAAGCCCGAGGCAGACGATCCATGAAAAAGGCCTCCCGCAGGAGGCCCGTTCTCATCGAGGAGAAGCGATCACTGCTTGCGCGCAGCGATCACCTTCTCGGCCTTGGTCACCAGATCGGTACCGATCTGCGCTTTCCACTTGTTGTAGACCGGACGCGTCGCCAGCACAAACGCATCGCGCTCGGCTGGCGTGAGCTGCGTCACCGTCACACCCATGGCGGCGATGTCTTTCAACAGCGGCTGGCCGGGCTCATTCAGGCCTTTGCGGGCAATCACGATTTGCTGCTTGCCGGCCTCGACCGCTGCTTCGCGCACGATTTTCTGGTCAGCCGGCGTCCAAGATGCCCAGATGTCTTTGTTGACCACGAACACCAGCGGATCGGCCACATAGCCCCACATGGTCACGTTTTTCTGGCCCACGTTGTGCAACTTGGCAGCGGTGAAGATCGACATTGGGTTTTCCTGACCGTCGACCGCGCCGCTGGCGAAGGCCGGCTGGGCATCGGCCCAGCTCATCTGAGTCGGGTTAGCGCCGAGTGCTGTGAAGGTGTCGAGAAACAGCGGTGAACCGACCACACGGATTTTCAGGCCCTTGATGTCTTGCGGTGTGCGCACCGGGCGCTTGGAATTGGTCAATTCGCGGTAGCCGTTTTCGCCCCAGGCCAGCGGCACCACACCGGCTTTGTCGAGCATGGTGAAAATCTGCTTGCCGACCTCGCCTTGCGTCAGCGCATCAATCGCTGCGTAGTCGGGCATCAGGAACGGCAGCGAAAACAGGTTCAACGACTTGACCTGCGGCGACCAGTTGATGGTGGAGCCCACCGCCATGTCGATCACACCCTGGCGCAACGCGCTGAATTCGCGGGTTTGATCGCCCTGGATCAGGGACACGCCCGGGTACAGCTTGATGTTGATGCGCCCCTGGGTGCGCTCCTTCACCAAGTCGGCCCAGATCTGGCCGCCCTTGCCCCAAGGAAAGGCGGTGCCCACCACCAGCGACATGCGGTACTCGGCTTTGTAAGGCTGGCTTTGGGCCATGGCGGTGGCGGGCAAGGCGGCCATCAGGGCAGACAAGCCAGTGGCGGCCAGGGTGGCCAGCAGGGAACGACGCATCTTCATGGGAACAGTCTCCGTTATAGGTAAAAAGAACAGCAACGCGGGAAACACTTTACAACGATCAGTAGCCCAGCTGAGTGGGCAGCCAAAGCGCCAGTTGCGGCCAAGTCACCACCGCCACGATCACGACAAACATGGAGGCCACCAGCCACTTCACCCAGCGCACCGTGTCCTCCATGCCAACGCGAGCAATCCGGCACGACACCATCAGATTCACAGCGATCGGCGGCGTGAACTGCCCCAACGCCACCAGCAGCGTGAGCAGCACGCCAAACCAAACCGGGTCCCACTGGTAGTGCTGCATGATGGGCCACAGCAGCGGCACGAAGATCAGGAAGATGGACACACCATCGAGCACCATACCGACCAAGATCAGCAGCAAGATCAACAGCATCAAGACGCCGTACTCGCCGAGCCCCGAGTTCACGATGGCATTCGCTACCGGGTCGATCACGCCCAGCGTAGAGAGCGAAAACGCAAAGATGCCGGCCAACGCCACCACGATCAGGATCACCGCCGAGAGCTCGCCCGCGTCGCGAAAAATCGAAAACAAATCGCGAATCCTGATGGTGCGGTGAATCACCATGCCCACGAACAGACCGTAAAACACCGCCACCACCGCCGCCTCGGTGGGCGTGAACCAGCCGGCCCGCATGCCGCCCAAAATCAGCACTGGCGCTACCAACCCCCAGCTGGCTTCGCGCAGGCTGCGCCAAAACGGCGGGCTTGGCAAATCAGACTCCAGCCGCCCCATGCCATGGCGCCGCGCCAGCCAGAAACTGGGGATCATCAAGGCCAGACCAACCATCAAGCCCGGAATCACACCGGCGGCAAACAGCGCCGGCACCGACGCGCTGGGCACCAGCACCGAATAAACGATGAAGGCGATCGACGGCGGGATCAGGATGTCGATGGCGGCTGCGGCCCCCACCACGCTGGCAGAGAACGCACGCGGATAACCAGCGCGCGACATGGCCACGATCATCACGCCGCCCACGGCCGCCGCCGTGGCCGGGCCAGAGCCGGAGATACCGCCCATGAACATGGCCACCGCAATCGCCACGATCGGCAACATGCCCGGACTGCGACCCAAGATGGCGATGGCAAAGTTCACCAGCCGCGCCGCCACTCCCGAGCGGTCGAAGATGGTGCCGACCAGCACAAACATCGGGATCGCCAGCAGCGGGTACTTGCCCAGACCGGCGTAGAAATTCTGCGGCACAGCCAGCAGCCCAAACCACTGCGCATCGGCATTCGCCAGCGCGATGCTGGCCGCACCAGCCAGGCCCATCGCAGCCCCAATCGGCACGCCCGCCAACATCAGCGCCACGAAGGCGGCAAAGAGCAGGGTGGCGATCATGCAGGGGCGTCTTTCTGACGCCAGCGCCGGATCAGGAGACCCAGGGCGCGCAGCGTGATGGCCGAGGCAATGATCGGCAGCCAGATCGAATACCACCACTGCGGAACGCCGATGCCGGGCGAGGTTTCGCCGTAACGGTAGTCGTCCCACACCAGGCGCACGCTCAGCACCACCAACAGGCCAAACAGCAGCGCCACCATGCAAGCGCCTAGCAGCGCCAGCCGGCGCTGTCGCGTGGCTGAGCCTTTAGACGAAAAAATCTCGATGCGAATGTGGCGGTCCCGCGCCACCGCCGCTGAGCCGGCCACCATGGTCAGCGCGATCATCAGAAACACCGAAAACTCTTCGGTCCAGGCAAACGAGCTGTTGGTGAAGTAGCGCACCACCACATTGGCAAAGGTGATGCTGGCCAGCAGCGCCATGATGATGACGGTGGCCCAGTCTTCGATTTTCAGCGGCACAGCGGTCACGACATCCTGCGCTGGGTGGTCGGTCGGAGCCACTGGCGGCGGCAGTTGAACAGCGGGTTTGTCCATGGAGTCGGTGCGATGCGGTGGCAGCGAATGGGCTGAGTGGGGCTCGTGGGCGCGGTCAGCCCAGCATGGACCGCACGGCAGCGGCAATGGCGTCTGCGCCGATGCGCGACTGCGCCTCCAGCACCGGCGCGTAGCCAACCGGGATGCGCGGCGCGCCCAGGCGGCGCACGCGACAGCCGGTGGCTTCGGCGGCGGTGGCGACGATCTCGGCGCCAAAGCCCGCCACCTGCACCGCCTCGTGCACCACCAGCAGCCGACCGGTTTTGGCGCAAGACGCCAGCACCTGCTCGCCGTCCCAGGGCCAAATGGTGCGCAGGTCGATCAGCTCCACGTCGATGCCTTCAGCCGCCAGCGTTGCGCAGGCCTGCTCGCATATCAGCGCCTGGCGGCTCCAGCTCACCAGCGTCAGCGCCGAGCCTTGGCGGCGCACCGCCGCTTGGCCCAAGGGCAGCGCGATGGATTCGTCCACCGGGCCGGTGCTGCCCCACAGCGTCTTGTGCTCTATGTAGATCACCGGGTCGCCGCACTGCATGGCCGCGCGCAACAGGCTGTGGTTGTCCTGCGGCGTGGACGGGCAGACCACCACCACACCAGGCAGGTGGGCAAACCAGGCTTCGAGCGACTGCGAGTGCTGCGCCGCTGACGCGTCCCAGATGCCGCCCGGCATGCGCGCCACCAGCGGCACCCGGCCTTGGCCGCCAAACATGAAGCGGTTTTTGGCCGCCTGGTTGACGATTTCGTCCATGCTGCACAGCGCAAAGTCCACCACCCGCATCTCGACCACCGGCCGCATCCCCGCCAGCGCCATGCCCACGCCGGCACCCATGATCGCGGCCTCGCTGATCGGGGTGTCGATCACGCGCTGCGGTCCAAACTCGCTTTGCAAGCCGGCGTATTGACCGAAGATGCCGCCCCGGCCAATGTCTTCGCCCAGCACCACGACACGTTCGTCCGCCGCCATTTCGCGGCGCACCGCGAGCACAGCGGCTTGGGCGTAGCTGATGGTCTCCACACTGGCTGCGTTTTCGGTCTTCAAAACCATCTGCCGTCTCCCGTGGTCTGCACATCTGTGTAAGCGGCTTCGACACCGGGCCAGGGCGCGGCACTGGCAGCGTCCAGCGCGGCCTGCACCTCGGTGGCAGCGGCGTGGTCCAGCAGCGCGAGCTCGCGCAGATCAAAGGCCAGCGCCTGAGCGGTTTCGCGCAGTCGCGCAATGGGGTCTGTCAGCAGCGCGGCTGCCAGCTCCAGCGGATCGCGGTAGCCTGCTGGGTCGACCGACACATGGCCTTTGACACGGTAGGTCAGCGCGTGCAACAGCAGCGGGCCCTGGCCGGCGCGCACCTGCGCCACCAGCGCAGCCGCTGCTGCGTGGACCGCCAACGCGTCGTTGCCATCCACCTGGGTCGCTGCGATGTCCATACCCAGCGCGCGCGCCGAGGCACCAGCGCCAGCGGTCATCGGTCCGCTGGCGGTGGTGGCGCTCCAGCGGTTGTCTTCGCAGACGAACAACACCGGCAAGTTGTAGACACGCGCCCAGTTCAGCGATTCCAGGAACGGACCGCGGTTGATCGCGCCGTCGCCAAAAAAGCAGACGGTGATCGAGTCACCAGCAACGTCGCCGTCGGCCTGGCGCTGTGCCTGCTGAAGTTTTTGCGCGTGCGCAGCGCCCACTGCGATCGGCAGGCCGGCTGCCACGACGCCGTTGGCGCCCAACATGCCAACCGAAAAATCCGCGATGTGCATGGAGCCGCCCTTGCCGCCGTTGAAGCCGGTGGCCTTGCCAAACAGCTCGGCCATCATGCGGGCCAGATCGGCGCCTTTCGCCAGCGTGTGGCCATGGCCACGGTGGGTGGAGGTGAGGTAGTCGTCGGGCCGCAGATGGGCGCACACCCCGGCCGGCACCGCTTCCTGACCGGTGGACAGGTGCAGCGGGCCGCGCACCTGTGCAGCGCCGCCAGCGCTCTGCCCGTAGGCACTGACACCGCCCTGGCTGGCTATCTCGGCTGCGTTTTCAAAGGCCCGAATGCGCACCATGGTGCGGTACAGGCTGGTCAAGGTGTGGATATCGGCCATGGGCTTTCAACGCTTGAAGCAAAGCGAGCGGTGCAAGCGGAACGCCAAGCGCCGAAAAACTGACCCGAGATCCTAGCACCCGCCTGGTGCGTTTTTGGCCAGACAACAAACCGGCGATGCACCGCAGAACCTCACAGCGGCCAGCCGTGTGCGCCGGTCGCAGGCCACCGCCGGCATACAACGCCAGCGACCACCTGGGTGCGCACGCACCCAGTCAGAAGAACCGGTCAGCTCAACTCGCGCCGCAGCGCATGCAGCCGCTGCTCGATGGCGTCTCGATCGAGCGGGTCGTCGGTGTGCGCCACATAGCGCTCAAGGTCGCTCACCGCGAGCCGCTTGTCACCCATCTCGGCCCGGGCCAGGCCTCGGTCGCGGTACTCGGACCAAGCATCGGGCAGCAGGATCAGCAACCGGTCTTGGACCGCGATCAACCGCAACCAGTCTTCCTGGGTGCGGTGCAGTTCTTTGAGGTTGCGCAGCATGCGGGTGAGGATTTCGCGTGGCTGTGCGGCTTGCAGATACAGCCCCACTGGCACGTCGAAATCGTCGATCAGGCCGTTGCGTTGCTTGTAGGGCTCCAGCCGCTCCGACAGTTCTTCTCGGCTGAGCGACTGGCCGGTGACCGGGTCGATCACCACCTGGCCGCTGGGCAGGTTGACCTTGACCATGAAATGGCCGGGGAAGTTGACGCCGCGCGCATTCAGGCCCAAGCCCTGGGCCAGCTCCAACCACAGCACAGCCAGGGTCACGGGAATGGCGCGACGTGTTCGCAGCAGCACATGGAGGTAACTGTTGTCGGGGTCGTAGTAGTTGTTGATGTTGCCGCCAAACCCCATGTCGCGAAAGAAAAAGTGGTTCAGCAGACGCAGGCGCTGCAGCGGCTCGGCGGTGTCGGCGCAGCGCCGCCTGACGCGGGCGAGCAGCTGGTCCACACCGCCGAGCGCCTGCTGCAGATCAAGCTCGGGGTATTCGTCCTGTGCAATCGACGCAGCGGCTTCAAACAAGGGCAACTGGTGGTCGTCTCTGACAAGAGACGCGAAATAGCCCAGCGGGGTGGCGGCAGACCAGTCGAAGGAAAAAGACATAACAAGCCCGTGGACCCGGACCGCTTGGGCCCTACTTGCGAACAAAGTGGCGCAGTTTCACACCAGACAGCAGCAGCGTGAGGAAATACACCCCCACTGCCACCACAACAAAAAGTAAAAGCAAGCCTACACGCTGGAGCGCGTGTCCGTCAAAGTTCAGCCAGTTGACCCGCGCTGTGGCCCACATCAGGAACACCGCCAGCAAAGCACTGGCCGCCACCACCTGCAGCGCAAAACGCGCCCACCCGGGCGACGGCGTGTAGGCACCACGCGCCTTCAGCCCGAGCAGCAACCACAGCGCGTTGACCATCGCCCCCAGCCCGATCGCCAACGCCAGCCCGGCGTGGGCAAAGTAGGGCACCAGCAGCAGGTTCAGACACTGGGTGAGCACCAGCACCACGATGGCAATCTTCACCGGGGTGCGAATGTCTTGGCGCGCGTAAAAACCCGGCGCCAGCACCTTGATCGCGATCAGGCCGATCAAACCGACGCCATAGCCCATGAGCGCGGTTGCGGTCTGCTGCACATCGCCGTCGGTGAATGCGCCGTAGTGGTACAGCACCGCCACCAGCGGCTGGGCAAAGGTGAGCAGCGCCACCGCGCTGGGGACCGCCAGCAGCACCACCAGCCGCAACCCCCAGTCGAGCAGTCCGCTGTAGCGCTCGCTGTCATTGGCAGCCTGGGCCGAGGCCAGTTGCGGCAGCAACACCACGCCCAACGCCACGCCCAGCAGCGCGGTGGGAAATTCCATCAGACGGTCGGCGTAGGTGAGCCAGCTCACGCTACCGGGTACCAGGTGCGAGGCGATCTGGGTGTTGATTAACAGCGATATTTGGGCCACGCTCACGCCGAGCAGGGCCGGCAGCATAAGCGTGGTGACGCGCCGGGTGCCGGGGTGGTTCCAGGCGCGCTTGAAGTCCGACCAACCCAGCCGAACCCGAGGCAGCAAACCCAGCCGGTGCAAGGCGGGAATCTGCGCCCCCAGTTGCAACACACCGCCCACCAACACGCCAAACGCCAACGCGTAAATGGGCTCGATGCCGAGGGTTTCGAGCCAGGGCGCGCCCCAGTAGGCCGCCACGATCATGGCCAGGTTGAGCAGCACCGGCGTGGCCGCGGGCACCGCAAAACGCCGCCAGGTGTTCAGAATGCCAGCCGAGAGCGCCACGAACGACATGAAGGCGATGTAAGGAAACATCCAGCGCGTCATAAAAACCGCCGCCTCGAATCCTTGCGGGCTTTGTTGCAAGCCGCTGGCCATGGCCCAAACCAGCACCGGCGCGCCGGCCACGCCGAGCACGCAGGTGAGGGTGAGCGCGTACGCCAACACGGTGCCGATCTGGTTGACCATTTCATGGGTGGCCGCATCGCCCTCTTTCTCGCGCACAGCGGCCAACACAGGCACAAAGGCTTGGCTGAACGCGCCCTCGGCAAACAGGCGGCGCAGCAAATTGGGGATGCGAAAGGCGACGTTGAAGGCGTCGGTCAGCGCGCTGGCGCCAAAGGTAGACGCCATGAGCAGCTCGCGCGCCAGACCGGTGATGCGCGACGCCAGCGTCAGCAGCGAGACCAGGGAGGCGGATTTGAATAGCGACACGGGCGTGAGTGTAAGAGAGCCCCCGCTGCCGCCTGCAGCGGTTTCCCACCTTTGCAGAGCGTGTCCTGCTGGTGCACCCCATGCTAAAATAGCAGGCTTTGCTGGCAACATCTCCAAACACCGAAGGAACGACATCATGGCAACCAAGCCGAAGAAAAAAAACCCCCGTCTCGCCTCTGGCCGCAAACGCGTCCGTCAGGACATCAAACTCAACGCAGCGAATACCTCGTTGCGTTCCAAATACCGCACCGTGGTGAAGAACGTCGAGAAGGCCGTGCTGGCCGGCGACAAAGAAAAAGCCACCGAGCTGTTTGCCAAGATGCAAAAAGTGGTGGACACAGTGGCCGACAAAGGCATCTTCCACAAAAACAAGGCAGCGCGCGACAAAAGCCGCCTGTCTGCCAAAGTCAAGCACCTGGCCACAGCCCCCGCTGCTGCCGCTGCCTGACATCTCACACGGGCCTGACCTCGGTCAAGCCCACAGCCCGGACCCGCCAGGGTCTGCCGTTTGAAACGGGTGCGCTGCCAGCAAAAAAAGCAAAAAAGCCGTCGCAAGACGGCTTTTTTGTTGTCTGCGGTTCTTTGACTGTGCTCAGGCGCTTTGGTCGGGGGAAAGCGGCAGGCGCTCCGGCAACAAACAGCCCTCCACCACCTGCAACAGGTTGTCCCGCGCAAAGTGCATCACGAAGTCCCAGGCCATGGGTTCGGCGTCGCGCAGGTCGGTGTGAACAACCACGCATTTCACGCCGTTGATGGTGTTGGGCACGCACCAGGGCGAGTAGCTCAGGTGGCTGCCGGGGCTGGCGCCACCGGGGCGAAACGGACTCATCACGCCAGCCAGGCGCTCGGACCAGTCGCTGGGTCTGAAGGTACGACCGGACTCGGTCACACCCTGAATGAACACTTGTTTGGCTGCGGGTTGGGCCATCGGAGGGAAGCCTTCGGGTGGAGGGCGATGGAAAGAATTTCAGGCCCGGCCGCAGGGAGGATCTCTCACCTGAAACCACCCCTACAGTCTATCTTATATAAGACTTAAGATCAGGGAAAACCCGTATTTCAGGCAGGTGCAGGCTGCCAATACCCCAGCCGCTACCGTGCCAAAAAGCAAGTCAGCACACGCTGCCTTTAAAATCACTTGTTGACGGTCTACCCTGCTCCTGGCACGGTTGGGCCGCATTGTTTTGCCTTGTTTTCGGAGCCCTGCATGAACGCTGTCCACCACCTCATCGCCTCGCCGCATGTGATGAATACCTATGGCCGCCTGCCGATTGCGCTCTCGCACGGCAAGGGCTGTCGCGTCTGGGATGTGAACGGCAAGGAGTACCTCGATGCGCTGGCGGGCATCGCGGTCAACACCCTGGGCCACGCCCACCCCAAGCTGGTGCCCGCGCTGCAAGACCAGGTGGCGAAAATGATCCATTGCTGCAACTATTACCATGTGCCCGACCAAGAACGGCTGGCGCAAATGCTGGTGGAACGCTCGGGCCTGACCAACGTGTTCTTTTGCAGCACCGGGCTGGAAGCCAACGAGGCAGCGCTGAAACTGGCGCGCAAATTCGGGCATGACAAAGGCATTGAACGCCCGGAAATCGTGGTCTACGAGAAGGCCTTCCATGGCCGCTCCATCGCCACCCTCTCGGCCACTGGCAACACCAGGATTCAGGTCGGCTTCGGCCCGCTGGTCGAGGGCTTCATCCGCGTGCCGGTGAACGATCTGGCGGCACTGGAGCGGGCCACGGCGGGCAACCCCAACGTGGTGGCGGTGTTTTTTGAAGCGATCCAGGGCGAGGGCGGCGTGAACCCGATGTCGGTCGACTACATGCAGGGTGTGCGCGCCCTGTGCGATGCCCGCGACTGGCTGATGATGGTCGACGAGGTGCAGTGCGGCATGGGCCGCACCGGCAAGTGGTTTGCCCACCAGTGGGCCGGCATATTGCCCGACGTGATGCCGCTGGCCAAGGGCCTCGGTTCGGGTGTGCCGATCGGCGCGGTGGTGGCCGGGCCGAAGGCGGCCCACATCTTTGCGCCCGGCAACCACGGCACCACCTTTGGCGGCAACCCGCTGGCCATGCGGGCCGGGGTGGAGACCATTCGCATCATTGAAGAAGATGGTCTGCTGGCCAACGCCGAGCGGGTGGGTGGCCACCTCATGGCCCGGTTCGCCAGCGAATTGGACGGGCACTCCGGCGTGCGCGAGATGCGCGGCCACGGTCTGATGCTGGGCATTGACCTGACCAAGCCGTGCGGCGTCTTGACCCAGCGCGCCGCCGACGCCGGCCTGCTGATCTCGGTCACCGCCGACAGCGTGATCCGCCTGGTGCCACCGCTCATCATGACCACCGCTGAGGCCGACGAGGTGGCCGACATCCTGCTGCCTCTGATCCACGCCTTTTTGGCCGAGTGACATGGCCCCGAACGCCATGCCCATTCCCCATTACCTGCAGTTCAAGGACCTCAGCGCCGACACCTACGGCTACCTGTTCCGGCGCGCGGCTTTCATCAAGCAAAAATTCAAGGCGTTCGAAAAACACCAGCCGTTTGCCGACCCCGACCGCACGTTGGCACTGATTTTCGAGAAAGCCAGCACCCGCACCCGCGTCAGCTTCGAGGCCGGTATGTACCAGCTTGGCGGCTCGGTGGTGCACCTGACCACCGGCGACAGCCAGCTCGGACGCTCCGAGCCAATCCAGGACAGCGCCAAGGTGATCAGCCGCATGGTCGATCTGGTGATGATCCGCACCTTCGAGCAAGCGAAGTTGGAGAGCTTTGCCGCGCACTCTCGGGTGCCGGTGATCAACGGCCTGACCAACGAATTCCACCCCTGCCAGATCCTCACCGATCTGTTCACGCTGGCCGAATACCGGCCTGCTGCCAGCGGCTTGCCGCTGGATGCGATTCGCGGCAAGGTGGTGGCCTGGGTGGGCGACGGCAACAACATGGCCAACACCTGGCTGCAGGCAGCCGAGTTGCTGGGTTTCACCGTGCATGTGAGCACGCCCAGTGGCTACGAGGTGGACCCGGTGCTGGCCGGCATCAGCAACCGTGGTTGCTACAAAGTCTTCAAGAACCCGCGCGAGGCTTGCGCCGGCGCCGATCTGGTGACAACAGACGTCTGGACCAGCATGGGGTTCGAGGCTGAGAACGAGGTGCGACGCGCTGCGTTTGCACATTGGTGCGTGGACGAAGCCATGATGGCCGCCGCCAAGCGCGACGCCTTGTTCATGCACTGCCTGCCAGCCCACCGCGGCGAAGAGGTAACAGCCGAGGTGATCGACGGACCACAAAGCGTGGTCTGGGACGAGGCCGAGAACCGAATGCATGCGCAAAAGGCGCTGATGGAGTATTTGCTGCTTGGGCAGCTCTGAGCCACGCTCCATGCAGGGCCTGCTCGACGCCATCGCCCGCATGGTCAGAGTCACCGATACACAGCGCATTTTTCATGGGCGTGGCGGTCTGCACCCGGGCTGTGAGCAGTGGACGCTCGACGCCTACCCGCCGGTCTGGCTGCTGACCAGTTTCCGCCCGGTCAGCGAAGCCGAGCTGGCCACTGTTCACGACGCGCTCGCGGCCCGCTGGGCCGAGCTGGCACCGTGCGAAGCCTTGAGCTGGGTGCTGCAAACCCGCGCCGACGGCCGCACCGAAACGCGGCTCGTTTGCGGCGCCGTGCCCGAGCCGCACGAGGTGAGCGAAGACGGCGCGCGCTACCGGGTACACCTGCTGAAAGGCCAGAACCACGGTCTGTTTCTCGACATGGCCGAGGGCCGGCGCTGGGTGCGCGCAAACGCCGCTGGGCAGCAGGTGCTCAACCTGTTCGCCTACAGCTGCGCGTTCTCGGTGGCGGCACTTCAAGGTGGTGCCAAACAGGTGCTCAACATAGACATGAGCGCGGGCGCGATAGCACTCGGGCAGCTCAACCACGCGCTCAACAGCCTGCAAGCGGGCGCGCGTTTCCTGGTCCACGACATCTTCAAAACCTGGGGAAAGATCACCCGCGGTGGGCCGTACCACCTGGTCATTGTCGACCCGCCGAGTTTCCAGAAAGGCAGTTTCGTGGCGACGCAGGACTACGTTCGGTTGCTGCGCCGCCTGCCCGACTTGCTGCGCCCCGGTGGCTGGGTGATGCTGTGCCTGAATGCGCCCGAGCTCGACACCGCGTTTTTGCACGAGCGCATGCGCGAAGTCGCGCCCGAGCTGGTGTTTGAGCAGCGGCTGCCCAACCCCGCTGTGTACCGCGATGTGTCGCCCGAACGCAGCCTGAAGGTGCTGCTCTACCGCGCTCTGGACCTGTCCCAAGGCTGAATGCCCGAGCAACGTTTGCACCTTCCTCCCAGGCGAGCGCCAGGCAACCAGCGGCAGGTCTCCTGTGCCAAACAGAAGAATCGCCTGGCGAACAGAACCTGGAGCCCATTTGATTTGTTGGAATAAACCGACACCACAACGCGCCAGCTTCGCTACCGTTGGTGCCATGCCAAACATCTGGGACATCTCCCCACCCCTGCAAGCCGACACCCCGGTATTTCCCGGCGACACCGCTTACCAGCAACACTGGTCGGCTTCGCTGGGGCCGTGCTGCCCGGTCAACGTGAGCGCAATCACGCTCTCACCCCACGCTGGAGCACACGCCGACGCGCCGCTGCACTACGACCCGCAAGGGGCTGCAGCCGGCGCGCTGGATCTGCTGCCCTACCTCGGCCCCTGCCGCGTGATCCACGCCATCGCCTGCGGCCCGCTGATCGGGTGGCGCCACATCGAACACGCGCTGACCGATTTGCCAGCCCGGGTGCTGGTGCGCGTCTACCAGCGCATGCCCCAGACCCAGTTCGACCCCGATCTGCCCGCCTTCGCACCCGACACCATCGAGCGGCTGGCCGATCTGGGCGTGTTGCTGATCGGCACCGACAGCGCCAGCATCGACCCGGCACAGAGCAAGACGCTGGAGAGCCACCAGGTGATCCGCCGCCGCGGCCTGCGGGTGCTGGAAAACCTGCTGCTCGACGCCGTGCCCGAAGGCGACTACGAGCTGATCGCCCTGCCCCTGAAACTGATGACCGCCGACGCCAGCCCGGTCAGAGCCATTTTGAGAACGCCGCCATGAACCCCACCCCATCCACCACCGACGTCACCGCCATCACCCGGCAAGATTGCCAGGCGCTCGACACCCAAGACCCGCTGCGCCCCTTGCGCGACCAGTTCCAACTGCCGCCCGGGGTGATTTACCTCGACGGCAACTCGCTCGGCGTCTTGCCCAAAACCGCGCCCGCTCGCGTGGCCGACGTGGTCACCCGCGAATGGGGCACCGACCTGATCCAGAGCTGGAACAAAAACCACTGGTTCGCGCTGCCACAGACCGTGGGCGACAAGATCGCGCGCTTGATTGGCGCGGCACCCGGCGAGGTGGTGGCAGCCGACACCACCTCGATCAACCTTTACAAGGTGCTTTCGGCCGCACTCAACATCGCCGCCCTCGATGCCCCGCAGCGCAAACGCATCGTGAGCGAGCGCAGCAACTTCCCGACCGATCTCTACATTGCCGAGGCGATCTGCAAGGAGCGTGGCCTGGTGCTGCAGTTGGTGGAGCCCGAAGACATCACTGCTGCGCTCACGCCCGAGGTCGCGGTGCTCATGCTCACGCAAGTGAACTACCGCACGGGCGCCATGCACGACATGGCAGCCTTGACAGCCGCCGCCCATGCCGAGGGCATTCTCACGGTCTGGGACCTGGCGCACAGCGCCGGCGCGGTGCCGGTAAACCTGCACGACGCCCGCGCCGATTTCGCAATCGGCTGTGGCTACAAATACCTCAACGGCGGCCCCGGCGCGCCCGCCTTCGTCTGGGTCAACCCCCTGCACACCGACCGCTGCTGGCAACCGCTGGCCGGCTGGTGGGGGCATGCCGCACCGTTCGCCTTCACCCCCGACTACCAGCCCGCCCCCGGCATCACCCGCTACCTGTGCGGTACCCAGCCCATCATCAGCTTGGCCGCGCTCGACTGCGGGTTAGAGGCTACCCTGGCCGCCGAGCCGCTGGGCGGCATGGCCGCGCTGCGCACCAAGTCGCTCGCGCTGACCGATCTGTTCATCGCGCTGGTGGAACAGCGCTGTGCCGGACACGGCCTGGGCCTGGCCACACCCAAAGACCACGACCAGCGCGGCTCACAGGTCTGCCTGACCAAGAAGGTTGGTGCCTACGCCACCGTGCAGGCGCTGATCGCGCGCGGCGTGGTGGGCGACTACCGCGCTGGCGACGGCGGCCAGCACAAGGACATCCTGCGCTTTGGCTTCACCCCGCTGTACATTGGTTTTGAAGACGTGTGGCGCGCGGTGGAGCATCTGCGCCAGGTGCTCGAATCGGGTGAGTGGCAACAGCCAGAGTTCAACACCAAGAACGCGGTGACTTGAGAGCCCCCATGCCGTGCCCTTACCAGGACCCTGAGTCCACTGAACCCGCCTCGGCTGTTGAGGCCATTGTGTTGGAGGAGCACGCCCAGCTCGACTTCAGCCACGACATGAGCTACAGCGACTACCTGCAGCTCGACGCCATCCTCGGCGCGCAAAAGCCGCTTTCGCCCGCGCATGACGAGATGCTGTTCATCGTGCAGCACCAGACCAGCGAGCTCTGGATGAAGCTGTTGCTGCAAGAGCTGGGCGCCGCCATCAGCAGCATCTCGAACAACGACCTGCAAACCGCCTTCAAGATGCTGGCTCGCGTGTCCAAAATCATGGAGCAGCTGGTGCACGCCTGGGACGTGCTCGCCACCATGACCCCGCCCGAATACAGCGCCATCCGGCCCTACCTGGGGCCATCCAGCGGCTTCCAGAGCGCCCAGTACCGCTGCATTGAATTTGCGCTCGGCAACAAAAACGCCGCCATGCTCAAGCCCCACGCCCACCACAGCGCGCGCGCAGCGCTGGTGCAGGCCGCGTTTGTGGCGCCTTCGCTGTACGACGAGTCGCTGCGCCTGCTGGCGCGCCGCGGCTTGCACCTGCCCCCCAGCCACACCGAGCGCGACTGGACCCAGCCTTACACCGCAAGCGATGCGGTGCAAGACGCCTGGCTGGTGGTCTACCGAAACCCGCGCGAGCACTGGGATTTGTACCAGCTCGGCGAAGAACTCACCGACCTGGAAGACGCCTTTCGGCTCTGGCGATTCCGCCATGTGACCACCGTGGAACGCATCATCGGTTTCAAGCGCGGCACCGGTGGCACCGGGGGTGTGAGCTACCTGCGCAAGATGCTCGATGTGGTGCTGTTTCCCGAAATCTGGCGGCTGCGCACCGAGCTGTGAAGGCGCAGCAGGCGCTTGCGCAACCCGGCGCTACTTGCCCATCAGCTGGTTGAGTTTGTCGGCCTCAAACGACGCCTTGAGTGCCGCGCCCTCGGGCAGGCAGTCGCCGTTTTTCACACAGCCGTTGAGCTTCTCAATCGCCCGCCACAGCATGGCGATCTGCTCTTCCTGCGTGCCTGCGCTGTCGATCAAACCGCGCATGGCTTGTGACAGCGGATCGTCTTCCTGGGTGATGCCGTAGGCCTGGAACTTCGGCTTGTGCTCGGTCACATCGGGGCTCTCGCCGGTCTTGCTCGGGATGATGCGCGCTGGGATGCCAACCGCTGTGGCGCCCGCCGGCACCGGCTTGATCACCACCGCGTTGCTGCCGATCTTGGCGCCATCGCCCACCTTGAAACCACCCAGTATCTTGGCGCCTGCGCTCACCACCACGTCGCGACCCAGCGTGGGGTGTCGCTTGATGCCCTTGTATAGCGAGGTACCACCCAGCGTCACACCTTGGTAGATGGTGCAGCCGTCGCCAATCTCGGCGGTCTCGCCCACCACCACACCCATCGCATGATCGAAAAACACGCGCTCGCCAATCTTGGCGCCGGGATGGATTTCGATACCGGTGAAAAAACGCGCCAGATGCGAGATGAAACGCCCAAACCACTTCAAACCGTGATGCCAGCACCAGTGGGCCAGACGGTGCAGCCAGAGCGCATGCAGGCCGGGGTAGCAGGTGATGACTTCCCAGGTGCTGCGCGCGGCGGGGTCGCGCTCCAGCACACATTGGATGTCGGAGCGGAGTCGTTCAAACAGGAAAACCATAGGGTCGGCAGTCTATCGCTGGGCGCGCCCGGCCGCTTGAAGCATGGCCTTGGCAACGCCGCGCAGGATGTGGATCTCTTCTTCGCCGGGGGCAGCGCGGTTGAACATCTGGTTGAGCCGGGGCATGAGCTTCTTGGGCGCATCGGGGTCCAAAAAGTTGATCGCCACCAGCGCCTGTTCCAGGTGCTGCAACATGCCCGCGACGGCTTGTGCGTCGGCCGGTACACGCAGCGCCTCATTGGCAACAGGGGCAAAACCACCGAGCGCCTGGCGCCAGTCGTAGGCGATCAGCTGCACCGCTGCCGCCAGGTTCAGCGAGCCGAACAGCGGATCGGTCGGGATGCTCAGGCAGGCGTGACAGCGGTACACGTCTTCGTTGCGCATGCCAAAGCGCTCCGAGCCAAACAGAAACGCCACGCCGGTGGGGCGCTCACCGTCTGACCCCAGCAAGGCGCTGAAATGCCCACGCGGCGCACGGGTGGGCGGGCCGAAATCGCGCGGTGTCATCGCGGTGGCGCACAGGTGGCTCACGCCGTCGAGCGCTTCGTCCAGCGTGTCCACGATGCGGGCCTTGGCCAGCACATCGTTGGCACCGCTGGCGCGCTGGACCGTTTCTTCGCGCCTGAGCACATTGGCCCAACGCGGCGCCACCAGCACCAGGTCGTCGAAGCCCATCACCTTCATGGCGCGAGCAACCCCGCCCACGTTGCCGGCGTGGCTGGTCTGGATCAGGATGAATCGAGAGAGCATGGTTCCCCGCTGGCGCCGCTTCGCGTCACCCCCCTTAGGGGCCACACCAGCAGCCCGGCGACATCGGTTCTGCGGTGCGTGCTGGACGAGTCATCTCGCGCCGCAAGCGAATTGTTGGCTTCAAGTGAAGTCGTTAAAATTGTCAATTGTCGCCGCAGCATCGTCTCGGCATTCCCGCTCTTACCCGTTGTGCGGCCCTTGCTGGCCGCGTCAAGGCACACAACCCATGTCGACCAATCTCCACCCCATGCTCAACGTGGCCATCAAGGCCGCCCGTATCGCCGGCACGGTTATCAACCGCGCGGCGCTGGATGTGGAGTCGGTGCGGGTCTCGGTCAAGCAGACCAACGATTTCGTCACCGAGGTTGACCACGCGGCAGAGGCCGCCATCATTGACACCTTGCTCACCGCCTATCCGGACCACGCGATCTGGGCCGAGGAATCGGGCAAGAAGGCCGGGCGCCATGGCGGCGCCGACCACGTGTGGATCATCGACCCGCTGGACGGCACCACCAATTTCATTCACGGTTTCCCGGTGTACTGCGTGAGCATCGCGCTCATGGTCGGCAACCGGCTGGAGCAGGCGGTGGTTTACGACCCCACGCGCAACGACCTCTTCTGCGCCACCCGAGGGCGCGGTGCCTACATGAATGACCGCCGCATTCGCGTGGCCAAGCGCACCGGGCTGCGCGAATGCCTGCTGTCCACCGGCTTTCCATTTCGCCCAGGTGACACCTTCCAGACCTATTTGCAGATGATGGGCGAGGTGATGCCGCGCTGCGCCGGCTTGCGCCGCCCCGGTTCGGCCGCTCTGGATCTGGCCTATGTGGCCGCCGGCTTCACCGACGGCTCTTTTGAGGCGGGCCTCTCACCGTGGGACGTGGCCGCGGGGGCCTTGCTTGTGACAGAGGCTGGTGGCTTGGTCGGCAATTTCTCCGGCGAGTCCGACTTCCTGGAACAAAAGGAATGTCTGGCGGCCAACCCGCGCATCTACGGCCAGCTGGTCAGCGCCATCGGCAAATACAGCAAGTTCGCCAGCGCCGGCGACAAAGCCGCTGTGCGCCAAGCACGCGGCAAGCCCGCGATCGAAGAAAGCACCGCAGCGCCAAACGTCGGCGACAGCAGCAGCGACACCGAGCCCAGCCCGCCACCATTCTGAGCAGCCGACCAGCCGGAACTGCCCGACAAGCCCGCCCTTGAACGCCCCGCTGAACCAACACACCCCCATGATGCAGCAGTACCTGGGCATCAAGGCCGGGTACCCGAACACGCTGGTGTTCTACCGCATGGGCGATTTCTACGAGCTGTTCTTCGCCGACGCGGAAAAAGCGGCGCGCCTGCTCGACATCACCCTGACCCAGCGCGGCCAGTCAGGCGGCGCACCGGTGGTGATGGCCGGTGTGCCATTTCACTCGCTCGACAACCACCTGGCGCGCCTCATCAAACTCGGCGAGTCGGTGGCGATTTGCGAGCAGGTGGGCGACGTCGCCACATCCAAGGGGCCGGTGGAGCGCAAGGTGGTGCGCGTCGTAACGCCGGGCACGCTGACCGACGCCGAGCTGCTGCCCGACAAAAGCGAGGCGGTGCTGATGGCGGTGCACCCAGGCGCGCGCAGCGGGCTGGGCCTGGCGTGGCTGTCGGTCACGCAAGGCATCGTGTTTCTGGCCCAGTGCGAGAGCGACGCGCTGGCCGACTGGCTGGCTCGCATCGGGCCCAGCGAGCTGCTCTACAGCGCCGACGCCAGCACCGCGTTTGAGAAGCGCATCACCGGGCTGGCCGCACAGCCGCAAGCCGGTGGCGCGCGCACAGTGGCCATGTTGCGGCCAGCCTGGGCGTTTGACGCCGGGCTGGGTGAGCGCAAGCTGCGGGCCCAGCTGCAGGCCGCCAGCCTCAGCGCCTGGGACGCGCAAGACCTGCCTGATGCGCACGCGGCGGCCGCTGCGCTGCTGGAATACGCCGAACACACCCAGGGCCGCGCGCTGAGCCATGTGAGCAGCCTGCGGGTGGCGCGCAGCGACGAAGGGATCGACCTGCCATCCAACACCCGGCGCAACCTGGAACTCACCCACACGCTGCGCGGTGAGACCCGGCCCACGCTGTTCTCTTTGCTCGACGTCTGCGCCACTGGCATGGGCAGCCGCGTCCTGCGCAGCTGGCTGCTGGAGCCCAGGCGCGATCGCACCGAGGCGCGCGAGCGGCTGGGCGCGATTGCGGTGTTGCGTGATGGTCTGGGCGAGCCGCTTCGCGCCGCGCTCAAGGGCGCCAGCGATGTCGAGCGCATCACCGCGCGCACCGCCTTGCGCCAGGTGCGGCCACGCGAGCTGGTCGGTCTGGGGCTCACGCTGGGTCGAGCGGCGCAGCTCGCCCAGGCGCTGCAAAGCCAGCCCGACGCTTCGCTGTTGCAGCGCCTGTGTGGCGACCTGCAGCCGCCGGCTGGCTGTGCCGATCTGCTGCAGCGTGCGCTGCACCCCGAGCCGGCGGCTCTGGTGCGCGACGGCGGCGTGATCGCTGGTGGTTTCGACGCCGATCTGGACGAACTGCGCGCCATCCAGGACAACTGCGATACCTTTCTGCTGGCGCTTGAGATGCGCGAGCGCGAGCGCACCGGCATCCACAACCTGCGGGTGCAGTTCAACAAGGTGCACGGTTTCTACATCGAGGTGACACAAGGCCAGGCCAGCAAGGTACCGGAAGACTACCGCCGCCGGCAAACCCTGAAAAACGCCGAGCGCTTCATCACGCCAGAGCTCAAGGCGTTTGAAGACAAAGCGCTCAGCGCCCAAGACCGCGCGCTGGCGCGCGAGAAACAGCTTTACGAAGCCCTGATCGACGAGCTGCAAGCCTTCGTTAAGCCGCTGACCCAGGTGGCGCGAGCCATCGCCGTGCTCGACGCCCTGTGCGCGTTGGCCGAGCGCTCGCTGACGCTGAACTGGAACGCGCCACAGTTCGTCGCTGAGCCCTGCATCGAGATCCGCGCTGGTCGCCACCCGGTGGTGCAGGCGCGGCTAAACGAGACCAGCAGCGGCAGCTTCATTGCCAACGACACGCTGATGGGGCCCAAGGCGCGCATGCAGGTCATCACCGGCCCCAACATGGGCGGCAAAAGCACCTACATGCGCCAGGTGGCGGTGATCGTGTTGCTCGCCAGCATGGGCAGCTATGTGCCGGCGCAGACCTGCCGCCTGGGGCCAATCGACGCCATCCACACCCGCATTGGCGCGGCTGACGATTTGGCCAACGCGCAGTCCACCTTCATGGTTGAGATGACCGAAGCGGCGCAGATCTTGAACGCGGTCACGCCGCAGAGGCAGGCGCCGGGCCGCCCCAAGCTGCCCAACCCCCCTTGGGGGGAGGGCGCGGCGCAGCCCAGTCCAGGCGGCGCCTTTTCTCTGGTACTGATGGACGAGATCGGCCGCGGCACCTCCACCTTCGATGGCCTGGCGCTGGCCGGTGGCATAGCGGCGCATTTGCACGACAAGGCGAGCTGTTTCACCCTGTTTGCCACCCACTATTTCGAGCTCACCGAATTCCCGGCCAGCCACCGCGCGGCGGTTAACGTGCATGTGAGCGCGGTCGAAGGCAGCGGCAAACGCAGCGGCGAGGCTGGCATCGTGTTTCTGCATCAGATTGAACCCGGCCCGGCCAGCCGCAGCTACGGCATTCAGGTGGCGCGCCTGGCAGGCGTGCCGAGCGCGGTGGTGCAACACGCGCGTGCGGCTCTGGCTGCGCTGGAGACCCAGAGCGACCAGCAACGCAGCCAGGTCGATTTGTTTGCGCCACCACCCGCCAGCGCCGAGCCAGAGCCGCACCGGCTGCAACTAGCGCTTGACGCGATCGACCCTGACGCCCTGTCCCCGCGTGAAGCGCTGGAGCATCTGTACCAACTCAAGAAAATTGCTCGGAACCTCACATGACCTACTGCGTCGCCGTCAAACTCAAAGCCGGTATGGTTTTTCTCTCTGACTCGCGCACCAACGCCGGGCTGGACCAGATCAGCACCTTCCGAAAAATGATCGTCTACGAGCAGCCAGGCGACCGCTTCATGTGCTTGCTCTCGGCTGGCAACCTGAGTGTTTCGCAATCGGTGCGCGAAATCTTGCAGGTGGAAAAAATGGCCAGCCAAGATGGCGGCGCGCCGATCACGATCTGGAATGCCAGCAGCATGTTTGATGCCGCCCGCGTGTTGGGCTCAGCGGTGCGCCACGTCTACCAGCGTGATGGTGATTCGCTCCAGCGCGCCGGGCTGGACTTCAACGTGTCCATGATTTTCGGCGGCCAGATTCGCGGCGAAGGCATGCGCTTGTTTCAGGTCTATTCGGCAGGTAACTTCATTGAGGCCACAGCCGAGACGCCGTTCTTTCAGGTCGGTGAGTCCAAGTACGGCAAGCCGGTGCTGGACCGTGTGATCACGCCCGAGACGCCGCTGAACGAGGCGGCCAAGTGCGCACTGGTGTCGATGGACTCCACGCTCAAGTCCAACCTCTCGGTGGGCCTGCCGCTCGATCTGGCGGTGTACGAGGCGGATCGGCTCACATCAGACCGCATCACCTGCATCGACGAGCACAACCCCTATATGCGCATGCTGCGCGAGAGCTGGGGACAGAAGTTGCGCGATGTGTTCGACAGCATCGAACACCCGACCTGGGACGGCACCGCCACCACCGTTCCCCTGATGGGTGTCAGCGAGCGCCACCAGCCGCTGCGCAAGATCGGCCACAAGCACGAGAAACTGATTTGAGCGTTTGTCGCAAAGGCGCCGCCACGGCGGTGAGAACACAGCGCAGCTCGGGTACCGTGTGCGTTTGGGCCAGGTGCGAACCCCCATGTCCTTGATTGTTTTTTCCCACGGCAACAGCTTCCCCGCCAGCACCTACACCAGCCTGTTTCGCTCGCTACGCGGGCGCGGGCACGCGGTGCGGGCGGTGGAGAAGTTCGGCCACGACCCGGCCTACCCGGTCACCAGCAACTGGCCCCACCTGGTGCAACAGCTGGCCGATTTCGCGGCCCCCGAGATTGAAAAGCATGGCCAGGGCGCCTGGCTGGTCGGGCACTCGATGGGTGGGTTTCTGAGCGTGATGTGCGCCGCGCGTCACCCCAGGCTGGGCGGGCACGCGCTGCGCGGCGTGTTGCTGGTGGATGCGCCGATGCTGGGAGGCTGGCGCGCGCGCACGCTGGAGCTGATCAAGCGCACCCAGCTGGTGGGCTCGGTGTCGCCCGGCAAGATCAGCCGGCGCCGGCGCGACACCTGGCCCGACGCCCAAGCCGCGCTGGAGCACTTTGCCAGCAAAAAAGCCTTTGCCCGCTGGGAACCGCAGGTGCTGCGCGACTACATCGCCCATGGCACCCGCGACGCCGAGACGCCGCAGGGGCCTCGGCGCGTGCTCAGTTTCGAGCGCGAGGTGGAGACCGCGATCTACAACACCCTGCCGCACAACCTGGACCGCCTGCTACGCCGCCACCCGCTGGGCTGTCCGATTGGTTTCCTGGGCGGCACCGAATCGCAGGAAATGCAACAGGTGGGCATGGCGATGACGCGCAAACTGGTGGGCAAAAACCACCCCGACCGTCTGCGCTTGCTGGAAGGCTCGCATCTGTTTCCCATGGAGCATCCGCTGGAAACCGCTAACGCGATCGACCAGATGCTGCAGGCGCTCGACCAACAGCCATAGCCTGCAATTGGACCGGAGTTGCCGGGCAAATCTGGCCCATTGGATTGGCTGGCGTGGGTATAAAGATGGCGTGACCCGACTGATTCCACCCACCATTGCGCAGAGCCCGTCTGCGCTCGATCGGCTGCTCGCCTGGCAACCCGAGAAGCATGGGCTGGCCTGGCGGCTGGCGGTCGCTGTGCTGGCCACCGCAGCGGCGGCTTGGTTGCACACGGAAATCGCCCCGGCGCAATCGGGCGGGCGTTTCGTCACCCTGGCGCTGGCGGGGGCGGTCTTGTGTTTTTATGGTGGCCTGGCCGCCGGGCTGCTCAGCATTGTGCTCGGCACGCTGATCGTCAACTTTGTGCTGATCGCGCCGGCGTTGGGCTTCGCGTTTGGCGCCACAGCCGAGGCCTTTTGGCTGAACCTGTGGCACCTGATCACCCAGGCGGTGGTGGTGACTGCCATCTGGGGCCTGCAGCGGCAAAACCGGCAGCTGCGGGAGGCCGGCGAGCTGGTGCAGACCAGCCAGCAAGAGGGTCTCGCCACCTTTGAACACGCCGCAGCCGGCATGTTGCATGTGTCGCTTGACGGCCGCCTGCTGCGTGTCAACCGCGCTTTCTGCCAGCTCGTGGGTTACACCGGCGAGGCCTTGCTGAAGATGCGGCTTTCCGACATCACCGCGCCCGAAGACATCGCGCACGATGGGCGGCTGATCGCCCAGGCGCTCGCGGGCCAGCGCGACCGCTACTCGATGGAGAAACGCTACATCCATAAAAAGGGCCACACCGTCTGGGCTCAACTCACGGTGGCGCTGGTCCGCAAGCCCTCCGGGCTGCCCGATTACTTCATCTCGGTCGCGCAGGACATCGGCGCCGCCAAAACCGCTGAACAAGCGGTGCGCAGCCAGGAACGTTTGCTGCGCCAAGCGCAAGCCATTGCGGGATTGGCCAGCTGGGAGTGGGACGCCACCCACAACGAATTCCGCACCCTGGGGGATGCCCATCAGCGGCTGGGTCTGCCCCGCGCTGTCCATTCAGGCGCGGAGCTGAAAGCACACATTCCCCCCTCAGAATACGCCCGCCTGCATGCGCAATGGGTGGCGGCGCTCAAGGGCCTGCAGCCCTACAACACCAATTACCGCTTGCGACTGGACGGCAAAGACCGCTGGTTCACCGCCCGGGCCGAGTTCGAGCGCGACACAGAAGGCCGGGCGATACGCGCTTTTGGTGTCACGCAGGAGATCACCGAGCGCAAGCGCGCCGAGAACGAAATTCGCCGGCTCAACGCGTCGCTGGAACAGCGCATCCTGGAGCGCACCCGCGAACTCAAAGACGCCTATGACGAGCTGGAAAGCTATTCGTACGCGGTCGCGCACGACCTGCGTTCGCCGCTGCGCATCATCAACGGCTTTGCTCAGGTGCTGGAAGAAGACAAACCGAAGCTGGAGGCCACCAGCCGGTCCCACCTGAAGCGCATCAAAAACGCCAGTGCAAAGATGAGCGAACTGATCGACGGCTTGCTCAAACTGTCACAGCTGGGACGCGGCACGCTGCAACACGCGCCGGTGAATCTGGGTGCGCTGTCAACGCGGCTGCTTGAAGAATTCGCCCTCAACGAGCCCGGGAGACACGTGACATGGGAGATCGAGCCCGGCCTGCAGGTGCAGGCCGACCCACCGCTGATGGAGGCGCTGATGCAAAACCTGCTGCACAACGCCTGGAAGTACAGCGCTGCCGTGCCCCAGGCACACATCCGCGTTTTTGTCGACCTGGCCGACGCTGAGCCGCGCTATTGCGTGAGCGACAACGGCGCTGGCTTTGACATGGCGCGCGCCAGCAAGCTGTTCCAGCCGTTTCAGCGCATGCACAAGCCACACGAATTTGCCGGACTGGGCATCGGTCTGGCCACGGCCCGGCGCATCGTGCTGCGCCACGGTGGTGATTTGCAAGCGCGAAGCGCGCCGGGCAAAGGGGCAATTTTCTGCTTCACCATCCCCCGCGAGTCGGATTCAGCGCCCAGTTCGGGACACTGACGGCAGCCCTCACCGGGGCGCCTGCACAGCCTGTGCCGGCACTGCCTCTTGTGCCTCCGCCGGACCACGCGGGTCCATCTGCAGCACCACCTGCGAGCCCCCACCCATCACCACGAAGCTGGATTTCTCTTCGGTCGGTACCGCCGACGCTGCACGCAGGCGCTTGGCGGTGTACAGCGCCAGCAGCGCCATCACAGTGGCGAAATACAGCATCAGGCTGTCTGAGCCCACCTGGTCCATCACCACACCGGCCAGTGTGGGGCCGATCGCAGCACCAGTGCCATGGATCAGCAACAGGCCGCCGCTGAATTCCACCAGCCGACTGGAATCGATCACGTCGTTCACATGAGCCACACACAGGCCATAGATCGAAAAAATCAGGCCGCCGAACAGGATCGCCAGCGGCACCAGCAACGCGGGCGAAAACTGCGCCAGCACATAGCCCAGCACACAGACCGCGCTGCCCAGCACCACCACCCACAGCAGCACCAGACGGCGGTCGTGGCTGTCGGAGTAGTGGCCCACCGGCCACTGAAAGAAAGCCCCGCCCAAGATGGCTGCCGCCATGAAGCTGGCCACCTGTGCATCGGAAAAGCCCACGCCCTGCGCAAACAAGGCGGCCATGCCATAAAACGCGCCGGTGATCAGGCCCGATCCCATGGCCGCAGCCATGCCCATGGGGGAGGCCCGGTACAGGTTGCGCAAGCTCAGGCGCGGCGCGGAAACCGGCGCGGGCTCGGGCACCGGGGTCATGGTGATCGGCAGCAGCGCAAACGAAAACATCACCGACACGATGGCAAATGGCACAAAGCCCAGCCGGTCACCCACCAGAATCAGCCACTGGCCCACAGCCAGCGCCACAAAGTTGACCGCCATGTAGACCGCAAACAGACGCCCGCGCAAGGCGTTGGGCGCCAGCGCGTTCAGCCAGCTCTCGATCACGATGTACAAGCCCACCATGCAGACGCCTGTGATCAGGCGCAGCAAGCCCCAGAACCAGGGATCGATCCACAGCGCGTGCAGGATCGGCATGGTGGAAGCCAGCGAGGCCATGGCTGCAAAGGCACGGATGTGGCCCACCCGCCGGATCATCACCGGACACAAAAAGGTGCCCAGCACAAAACCGGCAAAGTAGGCCGAGGTCACCAGCCCCAGCGTGATGCTGGAAAAGTTGGCCAGGCCAGCGCGCAGACCCAGCACCGAAAACAGCAGGCCCACGCCCACGATCAGCAGCGCCACGCCGCTGAGCAGCGTGGACAGGCGCCACAGCAGAGGCCCCATGGCCGAATCGTTCATGTGTTTGACCCCAATAAGATCACGCAGTCCAGTCCACCCAGCCGGTGTAGGCGGTCACCAGAATCAGGCCGCCAAAGGCGATGCGGTACCAGGCGAAGGGCACAAAGGTGTGGTGGGCCACAAAACGCAGCAACCACCTCACACACACCCAGGCCGACAGCCACGACATCAACAATCCGGCGGCAAAAAACGGAATGTCTGCTGTGCTCAACAGGTCGCGGTTCCTGAAAATGTCATAAGTCGCCGCACCAAACAGCATGGGGATGGCCAGAAAGAAGCTGAATTCGGTGGCTGCCTTGCGGTTAAACCCCAGCAGCATGGCGCCGATGATGGTGGCGCCCGAGCGGCTGACGCCGGGCACCAGCGCGGTGCATTGAATCAGGCCCACTTTCAGCGCGTCTTGCCAGCGCACGCTGTCGACGTCGTCAACACGCGGCTGGACACCGCGAGTTTGCAGATGCTCGGCCCACAAAATCACCAAGCCTCCCGCGATGAACCCCATCGCCACCACCACCGGGCTGAACAGCACGCTTTTGATGAAATCGATGAAAAGCACCCCGGCCAGCGCTGCCGGGAAAAACCCAACGAGGATGTTGAGCGCGAAGCGCTGGGCCTGAGTCTGCGTGGGCAGCCCCACCAGCGTTTCCCACAATTTGGCGGCATACAGCGAGATGATGGCCATGATGGCGCCGGTCTGAATCACGACCTCGAACAACTTGATTTTTTCGCCCGGCATGTCAAGCAGCGCGGCGGTGAGGATGAGGTGGCCAGTGGAGGAAATCGGCAGGAACTCGGTAAGTCCCTCCACCACGCCCATGACGGCAGCCTTCAGCAGCAGCACAATGTCCATGTGGGATCCGCTGCATCCAGCGGCTCTCAAAAAAAAGAATCAGCAACAAAAACAGGCCAAGCCTTGGCCTGCTGGGTGGGGATGTTACCCGCTGCCCGAGCACGGATTGGGAGGGGGCGGCGTCAGCGCGCAACCGGATCGAGCTGCAGCTGCAAACCGCCTGGCAACACCCTCAGCGCGCTGGGCTGGTAACCCCAGCCTCGCGCGGCCTGCAGGTCTTCGGGCCTCAAACGGTGGATCACCAGGTCTTGCAGCAGGCTCTCGGCCAGCAGGGTGCCGAGCCGGTTGGCGCGGGACGCGTAGAGCGGTGGCACACCCGGCACATCGAAACCCTCAACCCGCACCTGGCTCAGGCGCACCGAGTTGTCGGCAGGCTCGAAACGCAGGCTGTAGCTCAGATCCAGCTGCCCCTGGAACAGGCGGGCACCCAGCAGCAACGAGCCCAGAGAATACGAAAACGCGGTGCCGATGCGGTTCTCGGCCGGCATGAGACGCACCTGGGGCGCGCTGAGCGAGACGTCAAACAACGCCAGGTAGCGGCTGCTGAAGGGGAACTGCCGGTTGATCAATTCGGCCAGCTTGGCCTTGGAAATCTCGACCGTGCGCGGGCCTGGTGCCAGCGCAGCGCAACCGGCCAGCAGCATTGATGCGAAGGCGCCGCCGTTGGCCAACAGCTGGCGCCTTGAGATGGCGTGGCTCATGAAAGCTCCCAGGAAAAGCCGCCGGGGTTGGCGGGCCTGAAGTTCATTGTAGAAAGCCACCCATGACAACAGCCCGACAGGCTGTATTGTTCACACCGACGAACCCATCGCCGACGCAAGCTCCCCACCATGAACCTCCCCAGCTCCCCCCCATCGCCTCAAGACGTGCTCGACTTCTGGTTCGGCGACGGCCTGCAGCGCGACTGGCCCAGCACCGACCAAGAGGCGCTGTGGTTCGGCGCCGCCGCCGAGCAAGACGCCACCATTCGCAGCCGCTTCGGTGCACTGGTGGAATCGGCTTTGAACGGAGGCCTTGTCGATTGGGAGGGCACACCGCCCACGCGCTTGGCGCTGGTGATCGTGCTCGACCAGTTCACCCGCAACATGCACCGAGGTCAGGCGCGCGCCTTTGCCGGCGACGCGCGCGCGCAGCAGCTGGTGCTGACCACATTGGCGGCTGGCGATGGCGACACCAAGAGCGAAACCCTGGCACGCGTGGGCTGCGTGTTTCTCTACATGCCGCTGATGCACGCGGAAGACCTCGCGCTGCAGGAGCGCTGCGTGGCCTGCTTCACCGCACTGCACGGCAACAGCCCGCCCGCGTTGCGCGAAAAACTGGCGGCCAACCTGCGCTTTGCCGTTGAGCACCGCAACACCATCCAGCGCTTTGGCCGCTTCCCGCACCGCAACGCCGCGCTGGGCCGCCAGAGCAGCGCGGACGAAGAGGCGTTTTTGAAAAACGGGCCGCGCTATGGGCAGTGACGCTTGAGGCCAGCGCCGCTTGCCGTTGAGCCCACGGTGCCCAGCAGCTGCCGCTTTCGCTGCTGGCAGCGGCGCCCCAGCGCAGCGCGCGGCCAAGCGTTCACACCCAGCCGAACTGCGCCCGCACATCCCGGGCGGTGAGGTTCACCGGCGCGGTCGGGGCCTGGGTGTACTGGCGCAGGTTGGGCGCGCTCACACCGCCGCCGTTTTGGCCGAGCACCGCCACCGCCTTGATGCGCCAGCCGCGTTCGCGCAGCGCGGCCACGTAGGTCTGGGCGTCGGGGTACTCCAGCAGGTCGGTCTTGTTGGCGGTGGGCGACAGGCAGAACAGCACCGCTTCGCAGCGCGAGCGCGCCACCTCGCACGCGAACTCTTCGACCGTGGTGCGGGTGTTTTGCAGCGCACCAGCGCGGGCGTAAAACCGCACCGGGCGCGAGCTGCCCTGCAGCTGAATCTCGCGCAAGCTGCGGTTGAAGCAGCCGCAGAGGCTGCGCACGATGGAGGTCTTGCGGGTGTTGGCGTTGCCAATCAGGATGTAGGCGTCCATCGGCAGGCGTCAGCGTTTCACGGCGGTGCCGCTGGCGGCCACCATCACCATGCCGTTGACCACGCCCTGTTGTTGATGCAGCTCAATGCCGGTTGGCGTGGTGGTGGTGCGGAGCAGAAAGCCGTTGGTGCTTTTGGAAAACCAGCCCATTGAAAAACTCCGTGCGTTGAATCACACCGCCATTTGGATGCGAGCGTATTGTGCCAGCGGGTTTTGGCTGTTTGACACTCACCACAGTGGCACCAAAGCGCCCTTTTGCACGCCCCAAGCGTGCTGCGCCATTGCCCGCGCCTCAAGCTCGTCATGGGTGACCAGAATGGCGGCCATGCTGGCCTCGCGGATGCGCTCGCGAAACTCGCTGCACAGCTGCTCGCGCAGCGTGGCGTCGAGTGCGGAAAATGGCTCGTCGAGCAGCAAGGCACGCGGCTGGGTGATGAGAGCGCGCGCCAGCGCCACCCGTTGCTGCTCGCCGCCGGACAGTGTCCAGACGCACGAATCGGCCTGCGCGCCCAGGCCAAAGCGCTGCAGCATCTCGCGCGCCCGCGCCCGCGCCCGCGGCAAAACCTTGCGCAGGCCCTGCTCCACCAGGCCAAACGCCACGTTGTCCACCACGTTCAGGTGCGCAAACAGCGCGAAATGCTGAAACATCAGCGCAAAGCCGCGCTGCTCCGGTGGCAGCGGGGTGATGTCGACGCCGCCAAACCACACCGTGCCTGCATCGGGCGCTTCCAGCCCGGCTGCGATCTTCAGCAGCGTGCTCTTGCCGCTGCCCGAGGCACCCAGCAGCGCCACGGTTTCGCCGGCGGGCACGCAAACGCTCGCGCCGGGCAGCAGCGGGCGGTGGTCCCATTGTTTGTGCAGGTCGCGCAGTTCAAGCATGGCGGCGGGGGTCCTTCAAGGTGTCGCGGTCTGGCCCTTCGATCAACGTGAAGGCCAGCAACGCCAGCGCCATCAGCAGACAGGCGAGCACCAGCACAGCGTCGAGATTGGCCGCGCCGGGCCGGCCCAGGCGCTGGTAAATCAGCGTGGTGAGGGTGGTCCATTCGGGGCGCGAGAGAAACAGCGTGACCGCAAATTCACCCAGCGCGGTGGCGGCCGCAAAGGCCATGCCCCGGCGCAGCACCTTGCCCACCAGCGGCAGGGTAACGCGCCACAGTACCCGCCACGGCCGCGCGCCCAGCGTGGCGGCGGCCTGCGCGTAGCTGGCGGGCAGGTTGTCCAGCGCAGCCATCAGCGACTTGGCCACGAACGGGTAGGCCAACAGCGCGTAAGCACCAATCAGCAGCGCAAGGCTCGCCGTCCAGCTCGGGTACAGCAGCAGCAGGCCAAACGCCACCGTCACCGGCGACACCACAAACGGCAGGTAGGCGGCCGCGCGCCAGAGCAGTGCCCAGGCGCCTTGCGTCGCTGTGGAACCGCGCGCCGCACCGGCGCGGTCGAAGGCGCGCACCGCCAACGCATGGGACAGGCCCAGGCCAGTGGCGAGTGTCAGCGCCATCGCGGTGAAGCGCAGCGTGTTCCACAGAGCGGCCAGGGTCTCGGGCTCGGCCAACAACGCTGCGCCCTGCCCTTGCCAGAACGCGCGCGCCGCCTGGGCAAGGATCGCGATCAGCGGCGCGGCACAAATCAGCAGCAACGCGGCCACGGCAGCCCACACCGCGAGCCACTGCGTCGCGCCGCGCGGCCGGGTGCGCGCAGTTGGCGTCACGCCGCCCGGCGCAGCCAGGCGCTTCTCCAACCAGGCGTAGCCCAGCGCCACCGCACCGGTGAGCCCCAGCATCCAGACCGTCAGCACACCGGCGGGGCCCAGCGCCAGCTCGTAGGCCACCAGGGTGTAGATCTCCACCTCCACCGTGGCGTAGCGCTGACCGCCCAGGATCAGCGCCAGGCCAAAGCCAGAGAAGCAATACAGAAACACCAGGCACAAAGCCGAGGCCAGCCAGGGCGCGATCGCCGGCCACTCCACCCGCCAGAAGGCGCGCCAGGGCGTGGCGCCCAGGGTGCGCGCGGCCACCACCCGCGGCGCGCTCACCTGCTCCAGCGCATCCACCCCGGCGCGCACCACCAGACACAGGTTGAAAAACAGGTTGCCGTAGAGCAGCAGCCAAGGCGTGTCTTCCAGCGACAACCCGGCCTCAGCCAGCGGCGCGCCGAGCCAGCCGCACGGCCCCCAGAGCGCCAGCACACCGAGCGCAGCCACCAGCGTGGGCACCACAAACGGCAGCATCAAGAGGCGCAGCACCAGCGCGCGCCCGGCAAACTCGCGCCGTGCCAGCACCCAGGCCACGGGCAAGCCCAGCAGCAGCGCCAGCACGCAGGTGATCGCGGCTTGCAAGAACGACCACACCACCCGCCAGCGCAGGTAGCCGTCTTGCCACAGCGCAAGCCAGCGCAGCGGCTCACCCGGCACAGCGCCACCCGCCAGATCACCCG
>Ga0105050_10001624_pt1 | contig 33507 bp, 23 predicted proteins | sample FRY01_FD_78088 | JGI IMG/M metagenome (GOLD analysis project Ga0105050, IMG submission 78088) | Freshwater microbial communities from Lake Fryxell liftoff mats and glacier meltwater in Antarctica - FRY-01 | ecosystem: Environmental > Aquatic > Freshwater > Ice > Glacier meltwater ...
GCCGCTGCACCTATGTCCATGAAAGCGGCGACGTGATCGAGGTGACGCCCGACACGGCGGCGTTCTTTCCGCAGGACTGGAAGGGCGTCTGCACCGTGCATGAGACGATCAAGAAAGTTTACATGATCCGCTGAGGCGGGCAGAGGAATGACGATGTTCGATGCAGCCACCCCAAGTTTTTACCTGACGCCGGAGTATCATTCCGCCAATGGCGCGCGCCGTGTGGCGACCGATCCCGCGACCTTGGCGCATGTGGGCGAATGGGCGGAGGTGACGGTTGCCGAACGGGACCGCGCGCTGGATGCGGTCCATGTAGCGCAGGGGGCATGGGCCCGGTTGGACGCCAAAACGCGGGCGGCGCATCTGCACCGGTTGGCCGCGCGGATCGAGGCGGCAGACTTTACTGAATGTGCCATTTTGATGAGCCGGGAAATGGGCAAGCCCTATCCCGAGGCGATCGGCGAGTTGGCCAATTGTGCGCCGGTGTTCCGCTATTTCGCTGAAATGGCGCGGGATGAGGCGGGCAAGGTGGCGGGCACGACGCAGGCCGGGTCGTTTCAATACGCACGGTACGAGGCGCTGGGCGTGTCTGTGCATATCATGCCCTTCAACTTTCCCATCCTGCTGATGTGCTGGACCGTGGCGGCGTCTTTGGCGGCGGGAAACGGCTGTGTGATCAAGCCGGCCGAAGCAACCACGTTGTGCACATTGGATTTCATGCGGTTTTTCAATGAATTGCCTGATGGTCTGGTTGCCTGCCTGCCGGGTGGTGCCGATCTGGGCCGCGCGTTGGTCGAGAGTGAGTGCACCCATGCGGTCGCCTTTACCGGGTCGGTTGCGGCTGCAAAGGCGGTGGCTTCGGCGGCGGGTGCCCGGCTGAAGCCTGCAGTGATCGAAGCCGGTGGCAGCGATCCGATGATTATTTGTGCCTCTGCCCCGATGGATGTCGCGGCTGCCGGTGCTGTCACTGGCGCGTTTCACATGAGCGGGCAGGTCTGCACATCGACCGAGCGGATTTATGTGGTGGATTGCGTCCACGATGCGTTTGTCACGGAGTTTGTGGGCCAGACGCTGCGTCTGCGCGTTGGCAACGGGTTGGAACGCAACGAGATTGGTCCGCTGGTGAGCGAGGCGGCACGGGCCAAGGTAATGCGGCTGGTTGCCGATGCAGTGGCCAAGGGCGCGCGGGTGGAATGTGGTGGCAGCGTGCCGGTAGGTCATGAGACAGGGTGGTTCTATGCGCCGACGGTCCTGACGGGCTGCACATCCGACATGGATATTCTGCACGAGGAATGTTTTGGCCCGGTGGCCGCAGTGGTCAGGGTTGCGGATTTCGATGCGGCGATTGCGGCGGCGAATGACAGCGCCTTTGGGCTGGGCGCGTCGCTGTTCACGACGTCGCTGGAGGAGGCGCTGGAGGCGACAGATCGGTTGCAGGCCGGGATGGTCTGGGTCAATAACCCGATGATCGACAATGATGCGCTGCCCTTTGGCGGCTGGAAGGCGTCGGGCATGGGGCGTGAGTTGGGGCGTATGGGGCTCGATGCGTTCCGCCGGTCCAAGATGGTGATCATGGATCATAAGCCGGTCAGGCAGGGGTGGTGGTATCCCTATCCAGATGAGTGGTTTCTGGATACCGGTGGCCGCAAGCATGTCTAGGAGTATGGCAATATGACGGGCATGGTCATCACGATTTTGGGTGGTGCGGGCATGATGGGTCAGGGGATCATCCGTGACCTGATCTCTGACCGCACGATAGTGGAGATTGCCGAGATCCGGGTTTGCGATACGGCCCGCCCACGGATGGAAGCGCTGCGCGCCGATCTGGCCGATCCGCGTATCAGCCTGCATGATCTGGATGTGACCGATCCGGCAACATTGGCTGCGGTGCTGGTCGGTGCCGATCTGTGCATCAATGCGGTGCCGACGATGGCCGGATATCAGATGGTGATCTTTGAAGCGGCGCTGATGGCGGGCGTCGATTATGTCGATCTGGGCGGGCTTGGCACCTATACGGTGAAACAGATGGCCTGGCATGACCGTTTTGCCGCGGCGGGCGTGACGGCGGTGCTGGGTGTAGGGTCTGATCCGGGCCTGTCGAATGTGATCTGCCGTGCGGTTGCCGACAGGCTCGACCGGATCGACGCGATCAACCTTTACTGGGCGGCGGAACTGGCGGGGCCGGAGAATCCGGTGCTGTGCCCGCCCTATTCCGTGTCGACCGTGTTGGCGGAATATGCCAATCCGTCGGTGCAATTCCTGAACGGGCGCCATGTGGAATGCGCGCCGCAGACCGGGGTGGAGGTGATTGACCTGCCCGCACCATGGGGTCGTTGCGCTTTCATGTATTCACCCCATTCCGAGCAACTGACTGTGCCGCTGGCCGATGGGATCCGCGACAAGGGGATTCGCGAGTTTACTTGGAAGCTGCACTTGCCGCATCGTGAGCATGAGGCGTGGGTCGGGCTGGTCAAGGCTGGCTTTGGCGAGATGGACCGGCCGGTGACGGTGGGCGGTGTTTCGGTGCGCCCGATTGATGTCCTCAACGCGGTGATCACGCGGAATATGGCCGAGAATGCTGCAAGCATCCCGCAACAGCAAAGCAACGAGATTCATTTTGCCATCGGGCGCGGCCTGATTGATGGCAGGCCAGCCACGGTGCGTTGCGAAGTCGTGCTGCGCCCCGACCCGATCTATGACGGCTATGTCGATGCGGGCACTTCGATGAATGCCTCTATCGCGGCGCAACTGATCCTGCGGGGGCCGCGTCGTCCGGGCGTATTTGCACCCGAAGGGTATTTTGATGTCGAGAGCTATTTTGCCGAGGGCCGCAAGCGCAAGTTTGATATCGCGTTGACGGTGGCCTAAGGTTTCAGCGATTGCGCGATCCAGAGAAGCCGCGCGGGCGGGACGAGGCCGAGGTTGTAGAAATTGTGCCCGTCCACATGCGGTGCTGTCTGTGCTACCCGGTTCTGCAGATCGCCTGCATCGGTCAGATTTGGGTGGAAAAGCTGGAACCCGGCGATGAGGGATTTATCCGGTCCCAAGGCGGACCGGGTGCGCGCCATCAGGTCGTTGATCCGCGTGGGTGCTGTGACATAGGCGCAGTGCAGAATGCCGTCGATATGCGGGATGATGGCGGGCAGGTCGATGCCGCCTGCCCATGTCCCCTCGGCGTCGATGAGCAGGAGTGAGGTGTCGGGATGGGTGACCGATTTGATCTGGGCAATCAGCGAGGTGACCGGTTCGTGACGCCATTGCAGGTAGGCCAGAATGGCGGGGAACGCGGCAAAGGCATTGATCCCCTGGGATGGGAAATCGGGGAATTGCGCCTGCGGCAACGCGCGGGCAAAGGCAGCGTCGAGCCGGCGCGCCACCTGCACCTGTGCCGCTGCCGCGTCAACCCCGGCGGCTGTGGCGCGGGTCAGGCAATGCGGGCAAAAGCAGATGCCGAGCAGGAAATCATCCTCGGGTAATAGCCCAAGCCCGTCTTTTTCATGGTGGTAGCCATGTGAAAACCCCATAAAATCAGGGCTTTCCAACTCAATCCGGTCGGGGCGGTAGGTCTGGCTGATCTCGGCCACCATCGTGGTTACATAGGCCCGGGCGGCGGGGCTGCTGGGGCAGAGGCCGTAGAAATGCGGATCACCATGGGCGGTGCGCATGACGTGATCCGGATGCGCCATGCCGAGGCGGGTGTTGTGCAGGCAGACCGTCCAGCAGGAAACACCGGGCCCGCCCGAGTCGCGCCGGGTGGTCAGTGCGCCGAGCATGTCGCCCTCGGTTTCGACAATATCGGCGACGAGAGGGGTCATTTCATGCCCCTGCCAGCGCGCTGGGTCGGGTCGGTAATAGACCGTCCCATCCTGCGGAAAATACACCCGGCGGCGCGGGTTGCCGGGCTGCAGGAACCGGCCAGCGTGATAAGAGGTGGCGAGGCTGACCATGTTCAGACCGGCATCGGCGATCCGGCCCAATGCGGTATCGAGCCCGATGTCATGCAGGTCCCAGGGGTAGGCCCAGATCGACTCCTGACGGGTCATCCGCGCGCCACAGCGTCGTGCCAGTGCCCGCCGATCACCAGCCCCCGCGCCGTCAGCCGCTGCGGATGTTCGACCAGAACCCCGGTCACATCCTCAAGCGTGATGGGGTTGTCCTCAAGCGCGATGATGCTCGCGTCGCCCGCACTTCCCAAGGCGAATGTACCCAGATCGGGGCGGCGGATCGCGGCGGCGGGGGCGGTGGTGGTGGCGCTGATGATTTGCGGCAGCGAAAGGCCGAGGGCGTGGAATTTGGTCATCGTGCGCAGCAGGTCATAGGCGGGGCCGTCGATGCAGAGCGCGTGAACGTCGGAGGAAATAGTGTCGGGCAGGAACCCGGCATCGACCATGGTTCGCGCGGTCTGCCACGAGAACGATCCCATGCCGTGCCCCACGTCAAATAGCACGCCTCGGTCGCGGGCGAACAGAACCGCCGCTTTGATCCGACCGTCGCCATGCGTCGGCGTGTTGGGAAAGGGCCGGAAACAATGGGTCAGCACATCGCCGGGGCGCAGCCTGTCCACTACCGCCTCGTAGGTCGGGGGTGGTTCGTCGATATGCACCATCAGCGGCAGGCCGGTCACATCGGCCACGTCGAGCGCCACATCGAGCGGCATGATCCCGGTGGGGCCGGAGGCGTGGCGGCCCACGCGGACCTTGATCCCGATGATCATGTCTGGATTGGCCAGCGCCACCTCTGCCGTCTCACGCGCCGCCATCAGGCGGAAATCATGGCTTTCGCCCACCATTATCGTCTTGGAAAACGCATAGATCCCGGCGAAGGAGACATGCAGATAGACCAGCACCCGGCTGGTCGCCGCTTCGATCACATGTTTGCGGAACCCGGCGAAATTGCCGGGACCGGCGCTGCCGGTATCGACGCTGGTGGTGACTGCGCTTTGGCGGGCGTAGTCATCGGCATCGACGCCAAGCGAGGTGCCGCCCCAATAGACATGGGTGTGCAGGTCGATCAGGCCGGGGGTGATGATATTGCCGGCCACATCGCGGCGCGTCGTGCCGGTCAGCCTGTCGCCAAGGCCAGAGACCTTGCCTTGGGTGAACCCCACATCGGTGATCCGGTCGGTCCCAGTCGAGGGGTCGATGACATGGCCACCGGTCAGGACAAGGTCATGGGGTGGTTGGCTCATGGCAGGGTCACTTTTATTGCGGGACGGGCGGGCGGCGGTCGCGCCAAGGGGTGGTTTCCTCGAGCTGGGTGCCGAGCGCAAGTAGCGTCGCCTCGGCCCCCGGCCGTCCGATCAGTTGCACCCCGATGGGCAGGCCGGTTGACCCGACGCCGAGCGGGACCGACATGGCAGGCTGACCCGAGATGTTGAAGGGAAAGGCGAAATCAGCGTCGGACCAGAGCGCGTTATAGGCGTCGAGATCGGTCATCGACATGTCGTAGTAACCCACGGGGCGCGGCGGCTGCGTCAGTGTCGGGGTGACGAAAACGTCATAGGGCCACAGGTCCTGCACGATGTTGCGACCCGCCTGCCGGACCGCCTCGATCCGGTTGGCATGATCGGTGGCCATGGTGGCGCGGCCGCGCTGGATGATGGCCCATGTCACCGGTTCCACATCCTGCGGCGTGACGGCGCGGCCCACGACGGTCTCCATGTAGTTGAACATGTTGGCCGTCTCGACACAGGTCATGTCGGTATAGGTGCGCCAGAGTGCGGCGGCGTCGAGCGGCATGTCATGCTCTTCAACGTCATGCCCGAGCGCTGTCAGGATGCGCGTTGTCTGGTCCATGACATGACGCACATCGGGATGCAGCGGGTTGCCGTTGGGGGGTGTTACGGTAAAGCCGATCCGCAGCTTTGCAGGCGTGCGTTTTGCAAGTTCGGCAAAGGGCGCTGCGGGCGGATTTACCGGATAAGCCTCACCCGGCAGCGAGCCTGCCAAAGCGTCGAGATAGGCGGCGGTGTCGCGCATAGTGCGGGTGACGCAGAGGAAATAAGCGCCGCCAGCCCAATAGTCGGCAAAGGGTGACAGGCTGACCCGTCCCCGCGTCGGTTTGAGCCCGATGATGCCGCAGTTGGAGGCCGGGATGCGGATCGAGCCCGCGCCGTCAGAAGCTTCGGCAATCGGGACCATGCCGGTGGCCACCGCCACGGCAGCGCCACCGCTGGACCCGCCGGGGGTGACACTCGCATCCCATGGATTGATCGTCGGGCCATAGAGTACCGGCTCGGTCGCGATGCTCCAGCCGTTTTCGGGGGCGTTGGTCTTGCCCAGCAGCATCAGGCCGGAGGCTTTGATCCGCCGCGTTGCCTCGCTGTCGGCAGGCGCCTTCAGATGCTTGAGGAAGCGGGACGAATTTGTCGCGGGGATGCCTTGCCAGTTGGTTGCGAGTTCCTTGAGCAGGAACGGCACCCCGGCGAGGGGCGCGCTACGGTCCACCGATTTGGCCGTTTCGCGACCGATGTCGTAGAGCTTGCAGATTACCGCGTTGAGGGCGGGGTTCAGGGCTTCGATCACGGAGATGGCGGCCTCGGCCACTTCGCTGGCAGAGACATCTCCCGCGCGGACATGACCCGCGAGGGCGGTGGCGTCAGAGGTCTTGTAAAGGTCCAGAATGGAGGCGGACATTGTGCGCTCCTTTGGGTTCAGACGAGGCTGATCGTGCGTTCCTCAAGAATGCTTTGTTCGGCGGCGAGCACGATGCGCAGCGAGTTCACCGCAGCATCCATCGACTCGGTCAGGTCCAGATCCTCGGTGATCGCCTTGAGGAAGAACGCCTGTTCGCGGTCGCAAAGCTCCTGATGGCCGGGTTCATCCTCCATCGACAGGATGTCATCCTTGCGGGTGAAATTCTTGTCTGCACCAACGTCGGCGTAATGGATGCGGATCGCGTCGGTCTTGGTATGTTTGTCGATATCGGCGGAATCCGAAAGTTCGGTGCCCGCGCGCGCCTCGTCATTTGGTACGAGCGAGACGGACCCTTTGGGGCCGACCACGTCTTTGACGAAGAACGCGGTTTCGGACATCATCGGGCCCCAGCCGGCCTCGTACCAGCCGACCGAGCCGTCATCGAAAGTGACATGCAGGTGGCCGTAATTCTGTTTGTCCGCCTCACCCCAGAGCGACGCACCGATGCCGTGGACGCGGACCGGTTTGGCTTTGGTCAACTGGCACATCACATCGACATAATGCACGCCGCAATCGACGATCGGGATCAGGCTGTCGATCAGGTTCTTGTGCCAGTGCCAAGCAGCGCCTGACGATTGCTGATTGAGGTTCATCCGCATGACCAGCGGTTTGCCAAGCGTCTGGCCGACTTCGATGAATTTGATCCACGAGGGATGGACGCGCAGGATATAGCCCAGCACCAGCTTGCGCCCGGTTGCCCGCGCCTTGGCAACGACGGCTTCGGCCTCGGCATTGGTGGTGCCGATGGGTTTTTCCATGAACACATGCGCACCGGCGTCCATCGCCTTGATCGCATAATCGGCATGGGTATTGGGCCAGGTGTTGATCGACACGGCATCGGGTTTGAGCGCCGCGAGTGCCGCCTCGTAATCTTCGAACAGGGGGTAGCCTGCCAGTTCACCGGGGATCGTCTTGGATTTGATTGTGCGCGAGCAGAGCCCGACGATCTGAAACCCCGGATTGCGGTGATAGGCGCTGGCATGGCTTGCGCCCATGTTGCCCAGACCGACGACGAGGACCTTGACTGGTGCCGACATGATTCTCCCCCTTTGATATTCTTGGGTAAGGTGGGTCTAAACCCACCTTACTTTGCATTTGCGGGACCGCGCTGGCCCCGTGGTCTGGCGTAAGGTGGGTTTGAACCCACCTTACCTGTCTCAGATCGACTGATCGAACATTGTGGCGCGGATCGCTTCGACATCGACAGCTGCCATCTCTTCTGACAGTTCTGCCGCCGCCGCATCTGCCTTGACCTGTTCCACGTCGAAATCATTGGCACCGGGGATCAGATCGTTGGAGCAGACATCGGCGGCCTGAATCGGCGTTGCGTTCTGGCCGATCTCTGCCGAGAGGTCAAAGAAGGTCTGCCAAGACGCCATGTCATGCCAGCCCCAGCCCTGCCGGTTTTCCCAATCGCCCCGGAACACGTTCATCTGTTGCAGGATCGAGGTGGTGCCGAGTGCCGGGCCGACGTTGGACCCCAGCGTCGGAAACTGGTCGAACACCATCTGCACCGCCGCGCGCGGGTTATGCTCGGCAAACTCCATTCCCATGGCCCAGCCGCGCAGGTATTGCGCGAGAAACGCCTTCTTGTCCTCATCTTCAAGATCGGCTGCCCGGATGACAAAGGTGTTGGCGGGCAGTGGCGAGTTTTGCACGCCGAGCCAATATTCAAACTCGAGCCCGGTGGCGATCCATTCAGCCCGCAGCCCTTCCCATGCCAGCGCAGCGTCGCCCTGACCACCGGCCAATGCGGTGCCCCATGTGGGCCAGCCGGCCTCGACATAGGTGATGGTCGAGATATCCACGCCCTGTGCTGCCAGCATCGGATCCACGATCGGCTGCCATGCGGCAGAGCCGAGCAGGATGGTCTTGCCTTCGATCCCCTTGATGTCCGCCGGACCCTCGCCCTTGCGGAAGGCCAGAGAGAAGGTGTCGCGTGCGCCCATGTGGAACACGGATTTGAGGTTCATCCCTTCGGACAGCCCGAAGGAGAACACGCCCGGGGAGGGAAAGCCCATGTCGGCCTGTCCGACATCGACGAACTTCACCGTAGCAGTACCGTCCGATGGCCCCGGCTGCATATCGACATTCAGATCGCCGAAATAGCCCATCTTCTTGCCGACCCAGAAGCCGTAGTCGTCCAGCACTTCGAGCGTGCCGCGCGGGCTGATCCAGGTGAAGGCCCGGTCATAGGGTGCGGCCAGCGCGGGCCGGATTCCCATGCCCATTGCCGCGACACCGCCAGCACCCACCTGCAACAGCCGCCGACGGCTGAGTGCGGGGGTTTTTGTCCACAAAGTCATTGCATTACTCCCTGATTGTATTTGTTGATCTACCGGGTTTGCGGCCTCACGCCTCCCAGCTTGCCCATTTCTTGCCGACGAGGAAAAAGAACACATAGATAAGGATGCCGAGGGTCGAGAGGATGACGATCACCGCAAAGAACTCGGCCATGTTGATCATCGAGGAATAGGTGGTCAGCCGGTTGCCCAGCCCGAAACCGCCGCCGACCATTTCGGCGCCGACCGCAGTCAGCAGCCCAAAGATCGCCCCGATCATCAGTCCCACAAGGATCATCGGCAGCGCCATGGGCGCGCGGATTTTCCAGAATATTTGCAGCGTGCTGGCCCCATAGGACCGCGCCAGCGCGATCTTGGCGCTATCCACCCGCCGGAATCCTGTCGCCGCATTGATCATCACCATTGGCCCGGAGGCCAGCGCCACCGCGATGATCCGCGGTTCGTACCCAAAGCCGAAGCGCAGGATCAGCAGCGGCACCAGCGCCAGCATCGGCGTGGTCACGAGGATCAGGATATAAGGTGCTATGATCTTTTCCGCGAAGGGAAATTGCGTGATCACCGCCGCGAGGACCAGCCCGATGCTGGCCCCAAAGGCGAAACCGCCGAAAAGTTCGATCAGCGTATGCCCCAGATGCGGCAGGAGCAGCGGCATTTCCTTGACCAGCGCGCGCGCCACGGCGGAAGGACGCGGCAGGATGTATTCCTTGACCTCGAACCAGATCAGCGCGATTTCGATGGTGCCGATCACGATGATGGCCGTGATGATGATGGCGAGGATTTCGGCGCGCGTGCGTGACCCGCTGCCCGCCGCGAATGCGGACATGTTGTTCAGCCCGACCTTGCCGCCGCCGCTCGATTTTTTGAATTCGGGGATGGCGTTGGACATGGTTTACTCTGCCGCCGCTGCTGTAGGTTTGATGCCGTAGATGTCGGCCTTGATCAGGTTGGTCAGATCGAACACCGGTTTGCTCGCCATGGTTTCAAGACTGCGGGGCCGGACGAAAGGCACGGTATAATCCGATTGCACCCGACCGGGCCGTTTGGTCAGCACGATCACCCGGTCAGAGAGGAAGATTGCCTCTTCGATGGAATGGGTGATGAAAACGATGGTGGTTTTCGTCTCGAGCCAGATTTCCTCGACCAGACGGTTCATTTCTTCGCGGGTAAAGGCGTCAAGCGCCCCAAAGGGTTCGTCCATCAGCAGAACCTGCGGCCGCAGCGACAGCGCACGCACGATGGAGGCGCGTTGCTGCATCCCGCCTGAAAGCTCGCGCGGGAAATTCTTTTCGAACCCGAGCAGCCCGCAACGGTCAAGCAGGTGGTTGATCCAGTCCCGGTCGGGCGACTGACGCTTGATCTCGAACGGAAAGAGGATGTTGTCGATCAGATTGCGCCAAGGCAGCAGGTTTGCCTCCTGAAACACCAGACCGATATCGGGATGCGGCCCGGTAATTGCGCGGCCATCGAGCAGAATGTCGCCGCGTGTCAGCTTGTGCAGCCCCGACATGGCCCAGAGCAGCGTGGTCTTGCCACAGCCGGAGGGGCCGACGATGGAGACGATGGTATTGGGCGCGATGTCCAGATTGCATCCGTCAATGGCCACCAGATCGCCATAGGACATGCCAGCGTCGCGGACAGTCAGTTTTGATGCAAGCGCCGCAGCGGACATAAGAAATCGGTGCCTTCCCCTAAGGTCAATATAGGCACGTCAGTCAAGACAGACTCGCCTGTCATCACTGTGTAATTCACTTACACAGCTGTCAAGCATGTGCTTGACCCTGCGACAAGATTCATGTTTTCAACTGGAAAGCGTCGTTTGCGCTTGTAAGTTACTGACATTCGCCTGATCCTGTCTGGATGTGGTGCATGGCGGTGGAGGGCTGGAATGAAACAGGCACTGGCCGGGATGGCACCACAGACCGGAAGTCATGCCCGCGTTCCTGATATAATCGCCCAGATCAAGGATACCTATCCCGACCTGCGCCCGGCGGAGCAGGCGGTGGCGGATGCTGTCCTGTCGGATGTTCAGATGGCAGTCGATGCCTCGAACGCCGAGATTGCGATCAGGGCGGGGGTCAGTCAGCCGACGGTGACCCTGTTTTGTCGCGCCATCGGATGCGAGGGCGTGCGCGATTTCAAGCTGCAACTGGCCCGGTCGCTGGTCGTGGGCCAGATCTATCTCGCGGCGGACAAGAGCAGCGCCCCCGCGCTTGATGCTGCGCCGCCATTCTGGCATTCGGTCTTTGGCGAGGCGCGGCAGGCGCTGCGCGAGGTGGAGCGGCAACTTGATCCCGCGTTGGTCTTGCGGGCCGCTGCCTGTATCGCGCCCGCGCGCCGGGTGTTGGCCTTTGGTCTGGGTGGCAGTTCATCCTCGTTGGCCGAAGAAACCCAATACCGCCTGTTCCGCTACGGCGTGCCGATCACTGCTTGCAAAGACCCCTACCTCGCCCGGATGACCGTTTCGACCTATCGCCCCGATGATGTGCTGATCGCGATTTCGTCGACTGGCCGCACGCCCGAAGTGGTCGAGGCGGTCGAGTTGGCCCGCCATTACCGCGCCCGCACCATCGCCATCACGACGCCGGGCAGCGATCTGGACCATGCCGCCGAGATCAGCCTGACAGTGCGGGTGCCGGAATATCCCGATACGCTGACCCCCTCTGCCTCGCGGTTCGGCTTTCTTACCATTATCGATTTGATGGCCGCCGCCACTGGCTATCAGATGGGGCCGCTGGCGCGCGAGAATTTGCGCCGGATCAAATACAATGTGCAGACCCGGCGGCAGGGTGAAGTTTTGGAGCCTTTGGGAGACTGAGCATGGCCGAGGATTTCGGGCGCTGGCTTGAGCAGTTTGATGCAGCGTTGCGGGGTCGTGATCTGGCGGCAGTGACGGCGCTGTTTCATGACGCGTGTTATTGGCGCGACCTGCTCGCCTTCAGCTGGAACATCACGACGCAAGAAGGACAGGGCGGGATTGCCGCGATGCTGGATGCGGTGTTGGCGCAGGTGGACCCGTCGGGCTGGCATGTCGACGGCGCGCCGGAGGATGAGACTGCGTGGATCACCTTTGAGACGGCAACCGGCTGGGGTGAGGGGCGCGTCAAACTCAGGGACGGACGCTGTGTGACGCTGCTCACCGCCCTGCGCGATCTCAAGGGGCATGAAGAGCCGCGCGGCGTGACCCGTCCCAAGGGCATCGAACATCGCGCCGACCGAAACCGGCGCACATGGTCGGAAACCCGTAACGCCGAAGTGGCCCGCATCGGTCATGAGGATCAGCCCTATTGCCTGATCATCGGCGGCGGTCAGGGTGGGCTTGCGCTTGGCGCGCGGTTGCGGGCGCTGGGCGTGCCGTTTCTGATCGTGGAGAAGAACCCGCGTGCCGGGGATAGCTGGCGAAACCGCTATCGCAGCCTCGTGCTGCATGATCCGGTCTGGTATGACCATATGCCCTATCTGGATTTCCCCGACACCTGGCCGGTCTTTACCCCCAAGGATAAGATGGGCGACTGGCTGGAGGCTTATGCCAGCATATTCGAGCTGAACATCTGGACCGGATCGACGGTGCAGAGTGCCAGTTTTGACGGCGAGACATGGACCGTGCAGGTGGATCATGCCGGAGAGCCCACGACGCTGCACCCGGCGCAACTTGTCTTTGCTACAGGGGCATATGGCCCGCCGCGCCGACCCGATTGGCCGGGGCAGGACGCGTTTCAGGGTCAGCTGCTGCATTCCAGCGATTACCACCAAGGCCGCGACTTTGCCGGCAAGCGCTGCGTTGTGGTCGGCGCCGCGAGTTCCGCGCATGATGTCGCGGTCGATCTGTGGGAGGCGGGGGCCGAGGTCACCATGCTGCAACGCACCCCCACGACGGTGGTGCGGTCCGAGACGCTGATGGAACTGGGGTTCGACATTTATTCAGAGGATGCCGTGGCACGCGGGATCCCGGTTGAACGCGCCGACCTGATCGGGGCGGCCACACCTTATGCGCTGTTTGCCGAGGGGCAAAAGCGACTTTACCAGACGATCCGCGCGCGGGATGCAGCTTTCTATGACCGGCTCGTGGCCAGCGGCTTTGCCATCGACTTTGGCGAGGATGAGACCGGTCTGATGATGAAGGCGCTTCGCACTGCGTCGGGCTATTACATCGATGTCGGCGCGTCCGAACTGATTGCCTCGGGCCAGATCGGGGTCGTCTCGGGCGCTGGCGTGGCGCGAATGCTGCCCGATGGCGTCGAACTGACTGATGGGCGCAAGGTGCGCGCCGATGTGGTGATTGCCTGCACCGGCTATCAGTCGATGAACGAAGCGGTGGCTGGGATCGTTTCGCGCGGGATGGCGGATGCGGTCGGGCCGTGCTGGGGTCTGGGCTCGGGCGTGCGCGGCGATCCGGGTCCGTATCTGGGAGAGCTGCGCAACATGTGGAAGCCCACGGCGCAAGAGGCGCTGTGGTTTCACGGTGGCAATCTGGCGCTGTCGCGGTTCTATTCCCGCGTCCTCGCCTTACAGATCAAGGCGCGGATGGAGGGGGTGCCCACACCTGTCTTTGCCCGTCCCGCGCCTCAGAGCGGGCGGTAGGCGATGGCCTCGATTTCGACTGCGATATCGATCATCAGCCGGGATTCGGCGGTCGAACGCGCGGGTGGGTTTTCGGGGAAGGCCTGCGCATATGCCGCGTTGAAAGCCGGAAAGTCATCGCGGTCGCGCAGCCAGACGGTGGTTTTCACCACATCCGCCATGCTGCATCCGGCAAGGGCCAGTGCCGCGCGGATATTGGCCAGAACCTGCGTGGTTTCCGGCCCGATCCCGCCGGAGACGACCTTGCCATCGGGGCCTGTCGGCACTTGGCCCGAGATAAAGACGAAATCACCGGCGCGCACGGCGGGGGACAGCGGGACATGAGAGGTTCCGAAACATTGCTTGGTCATGATGGCTCCTTGGCATTGATCCCCGCCAGTCTGTCGGGCTGCGTGCCGATGGGCAATGGGGGGATGTGATGCAATTCGCGGGTAAGAGGGTGGTGATCAGCGGCGCGGGCGGTGGCGTGGGCCGGGTTCTGGTGGCGCGGTTTCTGGCCGAGGGGGCACAGGTGGTGGGTTGCGACCTGCCTGGAGCGACGCTGCCTGAAACGGTGGAGGCGCATCACTTTGACCTTTGCGACACCGCCGCGACGCAAACGGCGGGTGCGGCGATCATGGCCGCTGGAGCGCCGGATATCTTTGTCTCCAACGCGGGTTGGACGCTGGCCGAGACGGTGGACCGGCTGACCCCGGAGGCGATCAGCCGCGAGTTGGACGGCAATTTTACCGGGGCGGCGCTGCTGTCGCGTGCCTTTTTGCCGGGGATGCGCGGGCGCGGTGGGGTGATTGTGTTCATCTCATCAGTCAACGCGCTGACCCATCACGGCAACCCCGCCTATTCTGCCGCCAAGGCTGCCACACTCGCATGGATGCGGGCGATTGCCGTGGAGGAGGGCAAGCATGGGATCCGGGCCAATGCGGTCATTCCGGCCTCGATCCGCACCCATGCATGGGATGTGCGGTTGCAGGCCGATCCCGCGCTGCTCGACCGGCTAAGCGCGCTTTATCCGCTGGGCCGGATCGTGACGACGGATGAGGTGGCCAATGCGGTGCAGTTTCTTGCCTCGCCGCTGGCCAGTGGGATCACCGGCACCACGCTGACCGTCGATGCCGGGCTGATGGCGGGTAACCTGCCGTTTCTGGACGCGATCACCTGAAAGGACTGCGCATGCGCATCGACGAACTTGAGACGCCTTGTGTCGTCATTGATCTGGATAGGGTCGAGGCCAATCTGCAACGCGCGCAGGATTATGCGGACAAGGCCGGGCTGCGCCTGCGCCCGCATGTCAAGACCCACAAACTGCCGCGCTTTGCCTTGCGGCAGATGGAATTGGGTGCTGTCGGGATCACCTGCCAGAAACTGGGCGAGGCCGAGGCGATGGCCGATGGCGGGCTGCGCGATATCTTTCTGCCCTATAATATTCTGGGCGCGGCCAAGCTGGATCGGCTGCACGCGCTGCATGGCCGCGTGACGCTGGCTGTCACGGCGGATTCTGCGGTGACCGTGGCGGGCTATGCGGCGCGGTTCACAGATGCAGGCCATCCGCTACCGGTGTTGGTGGAATGCGATACCGGGGCGGGGCGCTGTGGTGTGCAGGATAGCGCACAGGTTGTGGCACTGGCCCGGCAGATCGCGGCGGCACCGGGATTGGTGTTTCGCGGTCTGATGACCTATCCGCCACGGGGTGGACAGCAGGCGTCTGATGACTGGCTGGCTGATGCAATCTCGGCGCTGGAGGCGGAAGGGATCAGCGTGGCGGTGGTGTCATCCGGGGGATCGCCTGACCTCTACAAAGCGGCGGGTCTTAAAGTAGCGACCGAATACCGGCCCGGCACCTATATCTATTCCGACAGGATGCAGGTGGCATTCGGACACGGAACGCTGGCTGATTGTGCGCTGAGCGTGCGCACCACCGTGGTCAGCCGCCCGACTGCTACCCGCGCCGTACTCGATGCGGGGTCAAAGGCGCTGGCCGCTGATCTGTCCCCGGCGCCGGGGCATGGCCATATCATCGAATACCCGGAAGCGGTGATCACCGGGTTGAGCGAAGAGCACGCTCATGTTGATCTGACCGCCTGCCCGCAGGTTCCGCAAATTGGTGATGTGGTCCACGTGATCCCGAACCATGCCTGTGTTGTCAGCAATCTGTTCGACAGAGTGTATCTGGTGCAGGCTGGCGCTGTGGTGGCGACGGAACTGGTGACATCGCGGGGGCGGCTCACCTGATTTCGCTTCGTGAGGGGCACAAAAATCCGCGCGAAAACGAATCACATTTGAAACGAGCTTTTGCGATCCTGAACAATGCGGGCTGATCCGTGGTTTTGTTGCCAAATCGTGATTCGCCCGGAACGTGTGTCGAATTTGTGGTTAAACCGCCCCGGAATGATCCGCTCAGCGCCGCAACATTGCCATCATTCGACCACAATCACCCCCTGTGACCACAAAAACACCACGATCGCTGCTTGGTTATCACGGGATGCTTTCGTCGATTGCGACGTCATTGTGGCAGCCGGAACTGGCAATTTGTTGCCCACTGTTCACCTGACCGCTGCGATGCGGCAAACTGTTCGTCAAATCGAAACGATGCAGCGCGTCTGACCGGAAAATCGAGGACGGTTTGCTGGGCTCCAGTGACGCAACGTCAATGGTTTTAGCACCGATTTGGACGTTCGTGTTCGGCGAGACGAAGCGCCGGAAAGTTTGCGGAAAATCGCTGCAAGTCCCTGATTTACCAAGATACACACGCAACCGGAAGTTGAAAAGAATCTGGTGAGATTGACGCAATTCATATCCAAATGGTTAGGTTCCGTTGTGGGTACGGTTGTGTGATGAGTTTTGTTGTTCTGCTGGGGGTCCGGGGCGGTCAAAGACCGGCACCGAGCGAGTGACCTTCCATTGGCAACAGTGCCCGCGTGAGACGTTTTACTGCCGCTAATGATCGCGCGCTTCTTGGGTTCTTTCGGGTGAATGATATCGGAGCGGACGGCCTCGGCGGGTCCGCAAAGTGAGTTTCTAAGTTGCCTATTCTGCTGTTCCCTGGGGAGGGAAAAACGTGACCGTTCAATTTCGTGACAATTACCTCGGATCTGCCGGGCCAACTCCGGTCAATGCAATCCCTGTAACGCCCGCGCACCGCCTTTACCGGCAGTTCGCCAAGCGGCTGATGGATATCTGCCTTGTGTTGATGGTGGTGCCGCCTGTGGCGCTGGTGCTCTGCGTTCTGGCGGTCATCATTGCGCTGGACGGTCGTTCCCCGTTCTATTTTCAGGAGCGCGTCGGGCTGAACGGGCGCGTGTTCCGCATGGTCAAACTGCGCACGATGGTCTGGAACGCCGATGCCGCAATGGTGGCGCATCTGGCCGCCGACCCCAAGGCGCGCGCAGAGTGGAACCGGGACCAAAAGCTCAAGCAAGACCCGCGCATCACCCGTTTTGGGGCCATCCTGCGCCGGTCGTCACTGGATGAATTGCCGCAACTGTGGAATGTGCTGGTGGGCGATATGTCGATCGTCGGCCCGCGTCCGATGATGTGCAATCAAAAGGAACTGTATCCCGGCACCGAGTATTATGCGATGCGCCCCGGCATCACCGGATTCTGGCAAATCTCGGCCCGCAACGAGAGCAGCTTTCCAGAACGCGCCATGTTTGACCGCAGTTATTTTCAGAAACTGTCCTTTGGTACGGATGTGTCAGTCATGTTCCGCACGGTCGGCGTCATGATGCGCGGCACGGGTTACTGACCGGCGCTGCGCCGCGCATTGACCCGCTCCTGCAATAGCTGACCAACCCGCTGGCCCCAGACATCCCAGTTGAGCACGCTTTCATAATGCGCCCTGCTGGTCTGTCGCAGACGCAGATAGGCGTCTGGATTGCCCAGATAGTCACGCAGGACCGCAGCAAAATCTGCTGCCTGTGCGCCGATGGGTAGCGCGTGGCCGTTGATCGCGTCACTGACGGGCACGCCGCCCGCGCGCAGGCACAGCGATGGCAAGCCGTAGGCCGATGCCTCGCAAAAGGCAAAACCCCAGGATTCGAGTGACGCCATCATCATGAAATGCGATAGCCGCAACAGGCCCTGAAACCGGGCCAACTGTTCGGGTTTAGCCTTGTCGAGCGAGTGGTGGACAGTCACCGCGCCTTGCAGCGGGGCCAGTGCAGCATCGGGCGGACGGCATCCCACGACCGTGAGGCGCGCATCGATACCTTCTGCCCGCAGCAGGGCGAGGGTCTGCACCACCAAGGGCCCACCCTTGGCCACCCAGTCTCGCCCGACAAAGAGGATGTGCAGAGGATTCGTCGCGTCAAGTGTCACACCGTCCGGCACCACCTCTGGCCGGTCGATATTGGCGCCCCAAGGCACAACAACCGATTGCTCCGGTTGGAGTTGATAACGGTCCTGCACCCGGTCGCGCAGCCAGTCAGAGGGCCATAACAGCAGGTCGGTCTGCTGGAATACCGCCCGCTCTGCGCGTTCGATCATCGGGTCGGCCATGCGCGATGCGGTCACATATGACCCGAATGACTGCCCGATGACCGAATGCTTGTAAACTGTCGGTGTCGCGTCGGCGGTATAGGCGCTGATCATGCCTGCGGGCAGCCGGACCCGGTGCAGCGACTGAAAGCTGTAAGCGCAGAACAGGACATCATAATTACCTTTGGCAAGTGCCTGCGTGATCCGCCCGTTGATCATTCGCCCAAGTGCCAGATGCGCCCGCCACCGCAGTCGGATGTTGATCCTGTCGGGTGTCATGTGGATCAGCCGGTGCAGCGGTTCGAGCGGACCCCAGTGGCTGGGCAACACCTGCACATCGCCCGCGTGTCGCGATAGCGCCGAAAACAGCCGCGCATTGCCGCCTGAATAAAGATTGAGGTCCCGCGGATCAAAGTCGCAAAGATAGGCGATCCGCAACGGGGGGCGCGCTTAGTCAAACACCTGTTGCTCCATTCTCCAGCCCCATCTGCCGCTCCGCTCGCGGACGGCTGCCTTCATTAATGCGTATCACGCGGGATAGTGACATGATTATGCCCAAACAACGATGTAAGGGTCATCGCAGTTGGCACCCGAAAGGTGACGATTTTGTGACTTTGCGTCTGAAACAACGGTACCCCGCCTGAATGCCCAATGCTTTCGCATATCTGATGCTGCTGACTTGGCCGCTCGTGTCGGTGCTGCTGTTCCGCCGGTTGCCGGCCGGGCGTGCGCTGATTGCGTCGCTGCTGCTGGCCTATCTGTTCTTGCCGCCGCCGCCTGCGGGTTTTGACTTTCCACTGTTGCCGCCACTGACCAAAGAGACGATCCCAAGCCTGATGATCGTATTGATCTGTCTGGTGATGTATCGCGGTCAGATCACGCTGTTGCCGGAGGGTCGCATCGCCAAGGCATTGATCCTGGTGTTCATCCTCAGTCCGTTCCTGACCGTGCTCACCAATTTCGACCCGGTTTTCTGGGGAGAAATCGGCCTGCCCGCGCTGCAGTTGCGTGAAGCCGTGGCAATGATGCTGCAACAGGGATTGATCATCGCGCCGCTGTTGCTGGCGCGCAATTTTCTGCGCAAGGACACCGATCATCGCGACCTGCTGCTGGCGCTGTTTGCAGGAGGGATGGTCTATTCGCTGTTCATGCTGGTCGAGATCAGGCTGAGCCCGCAGATCAACATCTGGGTTTACGGCTATTTCCAGCATTACTTTGAACAGATGATCCGCTTTGGTGGCTTTCGCCCGATCGTGTTTCTTTACCACGGTCTCTGGGTGGCGTTCTTTGCATTGACGGCCGTGCTGGCCGCCGTGGCGCTGGCACGGGCGGCGCTTGGGCAGCGGCTGGTAGGATTTGCCGTGGCGGCGCTTTATCTGATGGCGGTGCTGGTTCTGTGCAAATCGGTGGCCTCGATCATTTATGCGCTTGCGCTGGTGCCAATGGTCGCGCTGTTCGGGCAGCGGTTGCAACTGCACGTGGCCGTGGTGCTGGCTTTTCTCGCGCTGGCTTATCCGCTGCTCAAAGGGGCGGATCTGGTGCCGCAGGATGCGATGCTGCAAATGGCCGAAGGGATCGACAGCGACCGGGCCAATTCCCTGCGCTTCCGGTTCGATCAGGAAACGATCCTGCTGGAGCGCGCTGCGGAAAAGCCTTTGTTTGGTTGGGGCACCTGGGGCCGCAATCACATCATGGACCAGAATACCGGCCAGTTTCTGACCGTCACTGATGGCCGCTGGATCCTCGTCATCGGCGTGCTGGGCTGGGTCGGGTTTCTGGCGGAAATGGGCCTGCTGACACTGCCGGTTTTTTTGCTCTGGGCCCGGACGCGGGGGGCCGATCCTGCCTCTCTCTCGCCATGGATCGGGCCGATCGCGCTGATACTGGTGATCAATGTGGTCGACCTTATTCCCAATGCGACGATCACACCGCTGACATGGCTTTTTGCCGGGGCGGTGCTGGGCTATGCGGAATCGATGGTGGTGCAGCGCAGGCGGCGCGTGCTGGCCCCGTTGCGCACGATCCTCTAGGTTCTTCTCATGATGAAACGTCCCCGCGTTCTGGTCATTGCCGAGGCTGCCAATCCTGAATGGGTGTCGGTGCCACTGATCGGCTGGTCGCTGGCCATGGCGCTGCGCGCGGTGGCCGAGGTGCATCTGGTGACGCAGGTGCGCAACCGCGATGCGATCCTGCGCGCCGGTCTGGTGGAGGGGCGCGATTTTACCGCCATCGATTCCGAGGCGGTTGCGCGCCCGCTCTGGACCGTGGCCAAATGGCTGCGCATGGGCGAGGGCAAGGGCTGGACGGCGGTGCAGGCGATCAATGCCATCTCTTATCCGTGGTTCGAACGGCTGGTCTGGCGACAATTTGGTCCCGCGATCAAGGCCGGGCAATATGACATCGTCCACCGTGTGACCCCGCTGAGCCCCACGATATCGAGCGCGCTTGCGGGCAAATGCGCCCGCGCTGGCGTGCCTTTTGTCATGGGGCCGCTGAATGGTGGCGTGCCTTGGCCGGCAGAGTTTGCAGCGGCGCGCCGGCAGGAGCGCGAGTGGCTGTCTTATCTCCGCACCGCATATAAATGGTTGCCCGGCCGCGGGCGCACCTTGCGCGACGCGGCGGCGATCCTCGTTGGATCGCGCCATACGCTGTCGGAGATGCCGCAGAAGTACCGGGCGAAATGCATCTATCTGCCCGAGAATGCTGTCGATCCGGCCCGGTTTACCCGTATTGCCGCCCCCGGGTCCGGCCCGCTGCGCGCCTGTTTCATCGGTCGCATGGTGCCCTATAAAGGCCCCGATATGCTGTTGGAGGCTGCCGCCCCCTTGCTGCGCGAGGGCCGGTTGCGGATCGACATGATCGGGGATGGACCAATGATGGCGGCGCTGCGTGCGCAGGTGGCAAGTGATGGCACCGGCGATGCGGTGCGCTTTCACGGCTGGCTGGCGCATGAAGCGGTGCAGGATGTGGCGGCAGGCTGTGCCGTGCTCGCCTTTCCCTCTATCCGCGAATTTGGCGGCGGCGTGGTACTGGAGGCGATGGCGCTGGGTCTGCTGCCGCTGATCGTTGATTATGCGGGGCCTGCCGAACTGGTCACGCCGCAGACTGCGGTGACGGTGCCGCTGGGCGACCGCGCGGCGATTGTGGCAGGGTTCCGCGCCGCACTCGAACGGCTGGCGGCTGATCCGGGCGGCGTGCAGGAAATGGGCAACCGCGCCCGTGCCCGCGTGCAGGCAGAGTTTACTTGGGCGGCCAAGGCGGCACAGGTGGCGCAAGTCTATGACTGGGTGTTGCACCCGCAGGCAAAGCCCCCATCTCTGACGCAACTGCCCCCGACCAGTGAGGTTTCGCATGTTCAGGCTTAGGTTATCCCTGCTGATGCTGGTGCTGCTGGCCCTGCCAGCCCATGCGCAAACCCCCAAGGATATTCGCGCCTTCATCTATGGCAACAGCCTGATCCATCACCTGACCGAGACGGATGAGACGACCGTGCCGCATTGGCTTTTCCTGCTGGCGCAGGCGGGCGGGCATGGCTTTGCCGCTGATGGCCGCTGGGGATTTCTGAGCGATTTTGCAGCCGGTCTGCCGCCGGAGCCGAACTGGTCCTTTGATCTGGTGCCGCGCGTCTGGAATACCGATGCGCATGCGTTCCGGCGCGCCGGATTTGACACGATCATCATCAACCCCGCGAACTTCATTCAGTATCAGGGGCCGGATCAGCCCTATGACGGCGATAATCCGCGTCAGGCGACGCCGCTGTCGGATACGCTGCGCGTGTTCGACTATACCGCTGGCCAACTGCCCGGCGCGCGGTTTTATGTCTATGAAGGTTGGGCGGAACTTGGCGATTTCCCACCATCCACCCGGCAGATCGCCCGCTATCACGCCTATAATATCGAGGAATATCACGCGTGGTATCTGGATTATGTGGCGGCGTTGCAGACCGAAATGCCCGCGCTTGACATCACTCTGATCCCGGTCGCATCGGTCCTGTCGCGGCTGTTGACCCAGAGCGGACTGGAGGCGCTGGAACCTGCGGACCTTTATTCCGACGACGCCCCGCATGGCACACCGACGCTCTATCTGCTGGCCGCGATGGTGAGTTACGCGAGCCTTTATGGTGAGGCGCCGCCTGCCATCGACCTGACTGACACGGTGCATCCGCTGCTGCGCGACAGCTATCCGCAGGTGGCGGCGTTCATCTGGGCGGCGGTCAGTGGCGCGGTGATGCCGCAGCAGGCCGAGGCGCAGTCGGTGGTCCCCCAGACAGGGTTGCCCAACCCGTCGCTGGCCATGGGTCTGAACGGGATATCGGACTGGTCCACGCAGCATCCGTTCATCGACCTGATGAAGACCGCCCGCCCGTGGGTTGGTCATCTGCCGGGTCAATGGGGCGGTTATGATGCGGTGATGATGCAAGAGGCGGGGTATCTCGACCCGCAAGGCTGGCCTCTGGCAATGCCGGAAGGGGTCGAGCGGATCGAGACATTCATTCTGACCGATCAGCCTGCAGGCGCTGTCTCGCTATCGGGCCGCTACCGCCTGACCTATGCGGGGCGCGGCGACGTGACCGTCGGCGCGCTGGCCCAAGATGTAGAGGCGGCGCCCGGTGAAATCTGGTTCTCGTATCGGCCGGGAGAGGGACTTGTATCGGTCACCATTTCTGCCATCGACCCCGCCGACCCGATCCGTGACATCGCGGTGATGCGCGAGGCGCATGTCCCGCTTTTTGACCTTGGACTTACCTTCAACCCTGACTGGATCGCGCGCATCCGCGACTTGCGTGTGCTGCGCTTCATGGACTGGATGGGGACCAACGGATCGGCCCAGACCGTGTGGGAGGATCGCCCGATGCCCGCCGATTACAGCTATGCTGTGGCCGGTGTCCCTGCCGAAGTCATGGTCGATCTGGCCAATCAGATCGGCGCGGACCCGTGGTTTAGCATGCCGCATCTGGCCGATGACGCCTATGTCACGGGGTTTGCTGCGCTGGTGCATGACAGGCTCGACCCGCAGCGCGTGGCCTATGTCGAGTATTCCAACGAGCTTTGGAATTTCATCTTTCCCCAGACGCTCTGGGTGCAGGAACAGGCGCGCGCGCGTTGGGGCGAAGATGCAGGCGATGATGCCTTTGTCCAGTTTGCCGGGCTGCGCGCGGCGCAGGTGGCGGATATCTGGGCCGGTGCCTTTGCCGACGCGCCTGAACGGCTGGTCCGCGTCATTGCCACGCATACCGGCTGGCCGGGGCTGGAAGAGCCGCTGCTGCAGGCGGTTCTGGCGCAGGACGAAGGGTTGCCCGCGCCCTATCTGTCTTTCGATGCCTATGCGGTCAGCGGCTATTTCGGGTATGAGCTGGGGTCTGAGGATTTGGCCGAACGGGTGCATGGCTGGGTGTCCGATGGCACCGGGATTGAACGCGCGGCAGGGGTGATCCGCAGCGGGTCACTGGCCGAACTGATTGACGACCTTTTCCCTTATCACGCCGGGGTGGCGCGTGCGCATGACCTGTCGATGATCATGTATGAGGGCGGCACCCATGTCGTCGGCCATGGCGCGCAGGTGGATGATGACGCGATGACGGCCTTTTTTGTGGCCTTGAATTATAGTCCCGAGATGGCCGGACTTTATGCCGAGGCGCTGGAGGCTTGGCAATCCAATGGTGGCACGCTGTTCAATGCCTTTGTCGATGTCGCTGCGCCGTCGAAATGGGGAAGCTGGGGTGCGCTGCGGCATCTGGATGACCTGAACCCGCGCTGGTCGACGCTGATGGCGTTCAACGCTGTGCCGGGTGATGCCGCCCGCAAGGGCGCGTTTGAACATGGGATCTATGCGCCCGGCACGCCGGGGGATGATGTCCTGACGGGCACGACGGGCGATGATATCCTGATTGGCGGCGACGGCGATGACGCCTTTGACCTGATCGCCGGGCGCGACCATGTGCATGGTGGTGAGGGTTTCGATGTCGTCACGCTGCCCGGTTGGCCGGATGCCTATGTGCTGGGCTGGGATGGCGATGTGATGCTGGCAACAAGCGCGACGCTGAATGTGCGCATGCTGGGGATCGACGGGATCGGCTTTGCCGAGATGCCCGGGCGCCGGACGCTGCCAGAACCTGTGGCCCCCTGATGTCAGCCCGAAATCGCGTCGAGCAGCGTTTGCGCGCCGATGCCGGCGCGAAACCCCGCGACGATCCGCGCGCGCCCGGCCCGGCCCAGTGCGATGCAGCGCGCGGGGTCAGCGGCCAGCGTTGCGATGGCATCGGCCAGAGCCGCAGGCTCCTTTGGCGGCACCAGCACACCGTCAACCCCGTCGTTGATCAGTTCAGCTACCCCGCCCGCTGCCGTGCCGATGGTCGGCACCTCGCAACTCATCGCTTCCATCAGCGCGACGCCCAGCGGTTCGTTCCAGCTTGCCAGCACAAAGACATGCGCGTTCAGCAGATGCGCCCGCACCGTCTCGGCGCTGACTGCACCCAGCAACCGGACATGCCCGCCAAGCTCAAGCTCCGCGATCCGGTCCTGCAACACCTTCCGGTAGCCCGACCCGCCATCATCATCCTGCCCCGCTATATCGAGGCTGACCTGCTGTCCCCGGTCCAGCAGCAGACGCACCGCCTGCATCAGGTCCTGATGCCCCTTTACGATATTGAGCCGCCCGCAGGAAAACAGACGCAGCGTTTCGCCGGGCTGGCAGGGCACATAGGGCGCGTCGCGGCGCAACGCTTCGGTATCCACGCCCATCGCTTGAATGGGCAGTCGCGCGGGCAGATCGGGGCTCAGTTCCGCCTGCACTTCGCCCAGCAATTTCGCGGTGATGATGGTTGCAAACGCCGCGCCGCGCCATTTGAACCGCTGACCGGGGCCGTAATCCGACAACGGACCATGCAGCGTCAGGCTATAGGCCGGGCCACCCATGCGCCGCGCGAGCGCCGCGATCAGGGCGGCGCGGCCACAGGAATGGACATGCACATGCCCGATGCCCAGCCTGCGGCAATGACCCCGCAATTGCCGCGCTGCAGAGGCAGACAGCGCCAGATCACGCACAAAATCAGTCCCCTCTCGCCGCATTTCGGCACGGGGAAGGGCGGGCAGGGCGGCCAGCGCCTGCAGGGGCCGGACCTTGCCCAGATAGATCGTGCGTGCCATCGCCTGCGCCGACCAGTCATGCGCAATCAGGCCGGGGGGCGGGGGCCGCGTGCTGAACAACTGCACCTGCGCGCCGCGCGCCTCCATCTCCATGATCTCGCGCCAGAAAAAGATATGGGTCTGGCCCGGAAACTGCGGCACCAGATAGCCTATTTTTGCTGTGTCGGTCACGCGCCCGCTTTTCCTTTGGACCCTGCTCTGTCTATCTGGCGCAAATTGCGGGATATCGCCACCGCCGTCAAAGCCAAAGGCAGCAGATGCTGAGCATCATCATCCCGGCAAGCAACGAATCCGCCCTGATCGGCGGCTGTCTCGCGGCCGTGCTGGCCTCTGACCCGTTGCCTTGCACCTGCGAGGTGATCGTTGTCGCCAATGGTTGCACCGATGATACCGCACAGGTGGCGCGGGGATTGTGTGACAAGGCCACGGCGCGAGGCTGGGATTTGCGGGTGATCGAACTGGCGCATGGCGGCAAACTTGCAGCGCTCAACACGGGTGACGCTGCCGCGCGCGGCAGGGTGCGCGCCTATCTCGATGCCGATGTGACGGTCAGCCCGGAGCTGCTGACCCAGATCATGGCCGTTCTCGACAGGGATGCGCCTGCATATGCCAGTGGCCGGGTCAATATTACCGCGCGGCACAGTTGGGCGAGCCGGGCTTATGCGCGGGTCTGGCGGCAGGTGCCTTTCATGCGCCACGGCGTGCCGGGATGCGGGCTTTTTGCGGTGAATGCGGCGGGGCGGGCGCGATGGGGTGCGTTTCCGGCGATCATTTCCGATGATACCTTCGTGCGGCTGCAATTTGCCCCGTCCGAGCGGCATCTGGTGCAGGCCAGCTATGACTGGCCGATTGCCGAAGGATTTGGTGCGCTGGTGCGGGTGCGGCGCCGTCAGGATGCCGGGGTGGCCGAGGTCGCGGCGAAATATCCTGCGATCATCGCGCATGACGCAACACCGCCACTGGGCCTGTTTGGTCTGGCACGGCTGGCGCTGCGCGATCCGCTTGGATTTGTGGTTTATGCCGGTGTGGCGCTGCGCGTGAAGATGTCGCCCGCGACCGCAGACTGGAGCCGCAGCAGATGACCGCCGCCGGTCCCTCGGCCCTGCCCTCGCGCAGCCTGATCGCCCGCGCCTTGCGCTCCAGCGCGATCACGACGGTTGGCTTTGGCGCGTCTATGGTCCTGCGACTTGCCTCGAACCTGATCCTGACCCGGCTTCTGTTCCCCGAGGCCTTTGGCATGATGGCCATCGTCTCGGTGTTCCTGATGGGCCTTGCCATGTTTTCCGATGTGGGTGTCGGCCCCGCGATCATGGGCAGCAAGCGCGGCGATGACCCGGAGTTTCTGAACACCGCCTGGACGATTCAGATCATCCGCGGTGGCAGCCTCTGGTTGGTGGCGCTGGCGCTGACTTATCCAATGTCGCTGTTTTATGATGAACCGGACCTGAACCAGTTTCTGCCGGTTGCAGCACTGACCCTTGTCATCAACGGCTTCAACCCGACCCGGCTTGAAACGGCACACCGGCACATGCAGGCCGGTCTGGTCACGATGATCGACATCGCGACGCAGGTGGCAGGGATCGTCATCGCGGTCGGCCTCGCCCTCATGTTCCAATCGGTCTGGGCGCTGGTGTTCAGCGGGATCGTCTCGGCGCTGGTGCAGCTTTTCCTGCTCAACATCGTGCTGCCCGGTGCTGCCAACCGTCTGCGTTGGGAACCTCCGGCAGCGCAGGAACTGATCCATTTCGGCAAATGGATATTCCTGTCCACCGTTTGCGGCTTTGCGATCGGTCAGGCGGATAAGGTAATTATCGGCGAATATCTGAGCCTTGCCGATTTTGGTATCTATAACATAGCCTTCTTTCTGGCCTCGTTTCCGCTATTGCTGGGCGGGGTGGTCATGCGGCGGATGCTGATCCCGATTTTCCGCGAAAGCCCGCCTTTGGCGAACCCGGCCAACTATGCCCGTCTGCGCAAGATGCGTTTTGCCGCGACCGGCGCACTCAGCCTGTTTGTCATGCTCTTGGCCTTCAGCGGGGTCTGGCTCGTTGATCTGCTCTATGATGACCGCTATCTGCTGGCGGGCGGTATCGTAGTGCTGATTGCGGTGACGCAGATGCCGGCGCTGATCATCCTGACCTGCGATCAGGCCGGGTTGGCGGCAGGCGAATCGCGCAGTTTCTTTGTGCTGACGCTGGCGCGGGCGGTGCTGGTCGTGGCCGGGTTGTGGATTGGTCTGCAACTTGGCGGCCTGCCCGGCGCGCTGATCGGGCAGGGGTTGGCCAATATTGCGGCCTATCCGGTGCTGGTCTGGCTGGTGCGGCGGCACGGCGCATGGGACCCGCTGCATGATGCGGTGTTTACCGTGATCGGAATCGGCTATGCTGTTCTGGCAGTCTGGCTGAACTGGGATGCCGTAGCGGCACTGGCGCTTATCCCATCCGGTTGAACTGCCTATATCCGGTCGATGCCCAAAAAACACCGCATTGATCGGCCAAGGATCAGACGGGTGAATTTGGGTTGGCCGGGGCGTCGCGTATGGATGGCAGCGAAGATCAGCTTAGCGGTGGCGAGAATGATATCGCCATCATCGGCATGGCCGCGCATCTGCCGGGCGCGCCTTCGATCGATACCTATTGGGCCAATCTGCGCGACGGGGTGGAATCGATCCGCCGACTGACGGCCGAGGAATTGCAGGCCTCGGGCGAATCCACGCATCTGATGAACCGCCCCGACTATGTCCCCCATGCCGCCCCGCTTGACGGATTCGAGACGTTCGACGCTGATTTCTTTGGTTTCTCGCCGAAGGAAGCTGCGATCATGGACCCCCAGCACCGCCAGTTTCTGGAGGTCGCGTGGGAGGCGCTGGAAAACGCGGGCCACATGCCCGAGGCCTTCGATGGCCCTATTGGCGTCTGGGCCGGTTGCGGCATGGGCAGTTATTTCTACTTCAACATCTGCTCGAACCCCGATCTGGTTGAATCGACCGGCATGTTCCTGTTGCGCCATACCGGCAATGACAAGGATTTCCTCGCCACCCGCGCCAGCCATATCTTTGACCTGCATGGACCCAGCATCAACGTGCAGACCGCCTGTTCCACCTCGCTGGTCGCCACGCATTACGCCTGCCAGTCGCTGCTGAATGGCGAATGTGACATGGCGCTGGCGGGCGGGGCCACGGTCGAACTGCCGCAGATGCGCGGCTATCTGTTCAAGGAGGGCGAGATCCTGTCGCCTGACGGCCATTGCCATGCCTTTGACCACCGCGCGCAGGGCACGGTCTTTGGCTCTGGTGCTGGTGTGGTCGTGCTGCGCCGTCTGGCCGATGCGATCCGCGATGGCGATCATATCTGGGCGGTGATCAAAGGCTCGGCGGTCAACAATGATGGTGCTGCCAAGGCTGGCTACCTCGCCCCGTCGGTCGATGGGCAGGCGGCGGCGATTGCCGAGGCGCAGGCGATGGCAGGGATCAGCGCCGAGACGGTGGATTACGTCGAATGCCACGGTACCGGCACCTATCTGGGCGACCCGATCGAAGTGGCGGCGCTGACCGACGCATTCCGGCGCAGCACGGATGCCGTGGGCTATTGCAAGATCGGTTCGGTCAAGACCAACATCGGCCATACCGATACCGCCGCTGGCGTCGCGAGCCTGATCAAGACCTCGCTGGCCCTGCATCACCGGCAGATTCCGCCTTCGCTGGGCTATGAGGCCCCCAACCCCGCCATCGGTTTCGACGGATCACCCTTTAGCGTTGCTGACCGTCTGGCAGACTGGACCAGTCACAAGGGCCCCCGTCGTGCCGGGGTCAATTCATTGGGTGTCGGCGGCACCAATGCGCATATCGTGCTGCAGGAGGCTCCGGCGCGGCCCGCATCGCAGGACAGCGATTTCCCGTTCAAGCTGTTCACGCTCTCCGCCCGCTCCAAATCCGCTCTGGACGACGCATCCCTGCGTCTCGCCACGCATCTGACTGCCCATGCAGCGCAGCCGCTGGCCGATGTGGCATGGACCTTGCACAATGGTCGCCGCGCTTTTGATCGCCGCCGCGTGGTGGTGGCCGAAACCCATGCCGAGGCCGCCCGCCTGTTGACCGAAAATGACCCGCGCCGCGTGTTCTCGCATAACGTGGTCGCCGACAATCCCGAGCCCGTGTTCATGTTTCCCGGTGGCGGCGCGCAATATGTCGGCATGGCGCGCGATCTTTACGAGACGGAACCGGTCTTTGCCGATTGGGTCGATCAGGGGCTGGGTATGCTGCAACCCAAACTCGACTATGATATCCGCGCGCTCTGGCTGCCTGAACCGGGGACAGAGGCTGCGGCGGCAGAGCGGTTGCAGACCCCGTCGGTGCAACTGCCGCTGATCATGATCGTGGAATATGCGCTGGCGCAGCTCTGGATGTCATGGGGCGTCACGCCCAAGGCGCTGATCGGCCATTCGATGGGCGAGAATACTGCCGCTTGTCTGGCCGGAGTCATGTCCTTTGCCGATTGCATCGGGCTGGTGCATTTGCGCGGGCAGTTGTTCGACACGGTCCCCGCCGGGGGTATGCTGTCAGTCGCATTGCCCGCTGACGAATTGCGCCCGCTGCTCGGCGATCTTGACCTCGCGGCGGTCAATGCGCCGGGGTTGAGCGTGGCCACCGGCCCGCAGGCAGCACTTGACGCGCTTGAGGTTGTGCTGAAGGCGCGCGATGTGGATTGCCAGCGCATCCCGATCAACATCGCGGCGCATAGCCGGATGCTGGACGGCATTCTGGGGCGGTTTGGCGTCTATCTGCGGTCCATCACACTCAGCCCGCCGCAGATCCCGATCATCTCGAACCGGACCGGCGTGGAACTGACTGCGGCAGAGGCCACGGATGCTGACTATTGGGTCAGTCACCTGCGTAATACCGTGCATTTTGCCGATGGGCTGCGCACGCTATCGGCCAATCCGGCGAGGATTTATATCGAGGTCGGACCGGGCAAGGCGCTATCCTCGCTGGCGGGTCAGCACGACAAGTTGAGCGCCAATCAGGTCATCGGATCGCTGCGACATCCCAATGATACTGTCGCCGATGACGCCTATTTCATGGCGATGCTCGGCCGGGTCTGGGCCACGGGTGGCCAGATCGATTGGGCGCAAATCTGGGGCGATGCGCCGCGTTCCCGCGTTCCGCTGCCCACCTATGCCTTTCAACGCGCGCCTTATTTCATTGCCCCCGGCGTGGCGCAGGGCGCGGCAGAGCCGAAATGGCTGATGCGCGGTGATGATCTGACCGACTGGGGTTACCGCTCGGTCTGGACGCCGCGCTATGCCGCCTGCGATCTGGATGTGACCGGCGATCTGGCTGGGGCCGAGCGGCAGACATGGCTCATGTTTGCGGATGAGGCCGGGTTGACCGATGCCATAGCCGCGCGGTTGCGCGAGGCCGGGCATCCGGTGATTTGCCTGCGCCCCGGCGATACCTTTGCCCGGCTGTCCGAGACGGATTATGTCATCGCCCCCGAACAGGGCCGTGACGGCTATGACCTGCTGATCCGCGATCTGGTCGCGCGCGGCCTGACACCGACCCGCATCGTGCATGGCTGGCTTGTGACGGCGGGTGAGGGGCATCGTCCGGGCAGCAGTTTCTTCCACCGGATGCAGGAACAGGGGTTTTACAGCCTGCTGTTTCTGGCGCAGGCACTGGCGGATGAGAATATCGGCGCGCTGCATCTGACCGTGCTGACGTCAGAGGCGATGCAGGTGCAGGCCGAGGTGCTACGCTATCCCGACAAGGCCACGGTGATGGGACCGGCGCGGGTCATGCCACAGGAGTTTCCGGGGCTGACCTGCGGCGTGCTGGATCTGACCCTGCCTGCGCCGGTGCGGCGCAAGCGGGTGCTGGGACCGCTGGTCGACAAGGTGCTCGAGGATCTGCTGGCGCCGCCGGTTTCCGTTGTCGCCGCCCTGCGCGGCGACCGGCGGCTGGAGCTTGGATTCCGCGCCGCCCCCCTGCGCCAGACCGACGCAATACTGACGCGGGACCGCGGCGTGTTTTTGATCACTGGTGGCTTTGGCGGCATCGGCCTGACCGTGGCCGAGACGCTGATCCGCAGGCATCAGGCGCGCATCATCCTGATTGGTCGGCAGGCAATGCCAGCGCGCGACACATGGGACCGGCTGGTCAAGGCTGCCGCCCCGCATGATCCCATGATCCGCCGGATCCGCGCCGTGCAACGCCTTGAAAACGCGGGTGGCGAGGTGATGTCGCTGGCGGCGGATGTGAGCAATATCGAGGATATGCGCACCGCTATCGCCGTGGCCGAGGCCCGCTTTGGCAAGATCAACGGCGTGATCCACGCCGCTGGCGTGATCGACGATGCCCCGATGCTGAGCAAGCAGCCGATGGCGATCGAGGATGTGTTCACGCCAAAAATCCATGGCACTCAAGTCCTTGACGCCATTTTCCCCGATGGCTCACTCGACGTGATGGCGCTGTTTTCATCGACGAGCACGGTCACCGCTCCGGCAGGGCAGGTCGATTATGTGGCTGCGAATGAATATCTGAACGCCTTTGCCAAATCCCGCAGCGGCGGCAAGACCCGGGTCGTTGCGATCAATTGGGGCATCTGGTCCGAGGTCGGCATGGCCGCCACTGCGATGGAGGCCCGGATTGGCGTGCTGCCGGAACCGTTGCCCGCAGGTGTCCCGATGTTGGATGAGGCCACGTTCGATCCGACAGGAAACCGTCTGTTTACAGCAAGTTACCGCCCCCGCGACCGCTGGTTTCTGGATCAGCACCGCACCCGCGCGGGTGATGCGCTGATGCCCGGGACCGGCTATCTCGAACTCGCCGCACAGGCCTTGCGCGCGCAGGGCGAGGCGGGACCATTCGAAATCCGCGATCTCTATTTCCTGCGCCCGCTGCGGGTGGACGATATGCAACCCAGCGACATGCGCCTGCGCCTGCCGCGCAGCAATGCAGGCTATGGCTTTGAAGTCGAGAGCGCGCCCGCAAAGGCCGGGTTCGAGCGCAACGCCGAAGCCGCGATCAAACTGCTGCCACTGACCCCACCGGCCCCGATCGATCTGGCCGCAATTGACGCGCGCTGTGCGCCGCCGACTGTCGCGCCCATGGGACAAAGTCTGGCATCGCCGCAAGAGGCGCATCTGCGCTTTGGCCCCGGCTGGCGGGTGTTGCAAACCACAGCGCTGGGTCAGGGCGAGGGCATTGCACGGCTGCGCCTGCCTGCGCCCGAACCGGGCTATGCCCTGCATCCCGGTCTGATGGACCTTGCTACCGGCTGGGCCATGGGGCTGATCGCGGGCTATACGCCGGCGCATCTCTGGGTGCCGGTGTCCTATGGTTCGGTCCGGGTCTACCACGACCTGCCCGCGTCGGTGGTCAGCTGGGTGCGCAATGCCGCAGACAATCGGGCCGAGGGCCAGACTGCCAGCTTTGATATCACGATCTGCGCCCCCGACGGCGCTGTCTGCGTCGAGATCAAGGGATTCTCGATCCGCAAGCTGGACGGCGCGCTGCGCTTTGCAGCCGCACCCGTTGCGCGGATCGAACCGGCGATCAGGCCGCTTTCCGCAGCAGAAGAGCGTCTGCGCCACAATCTGACCCAAGGCATCCGGCCGGATGAAGGCGCCGAAGCGTTTTTCCGCGCGCTGGCACTGGGCCAGCCGCAGGTCGTTGTCTCGTCGCTCAATCTGGATGCGTTGACGCGTCAGGCCGCTGCGCAGGACGGACCGGCCAAATCGGAACAAGGGTTCGACCGGCCGCAACTGGACAGCGATTTTGTCGCCCCCGCCAATGACATCGAGCGCAGGCTGGCGGGGTTCTGGCAGGATTTGCTGGGGGTCGGCGAAGTCGGGGTCGAGGACAGTTTCTTTGACCTTGGCGGGCATTCCCTGATCGCGGTGCGCCTCTTTGCGATGGTCAAGAAGGCATATCAGATCGATTTTCCGATTTCGGTCCTGTTCGAGGCCCCGACGATCCGCAAATGCGCGGCGTTGCTGGCAGCGCAGGGTGTGGCCACGACCGAGGGGCAGATAGCGACCCCGGTGGTCAAGCCCGCCGCGCGCCGTTTCACGCATCTGGTGCCGATGCATCAGGGCGAAGGCGGGCGCAAAACCCCGTTCTTCCTCGTCGCCGGCATGTTTGGCAATGTCCTCAATCTGCGTCATCTGGCGCATCTGCTCGGCGGGGACCGGCCCTTCTACGGGTTGCAGGCGCGTGGCCTTTATGGGGACGAGGCACCGCATACCGATCTGAGAGTCTGATTCAAAACTAATCGAACATTTTCAGATTCTTGCGAGATGGCGTGTAATACCAAC
>Ga0105050_10001633_pt1 | contig 33413 bp, 26 predicted proteins | sample FRY01_FD_78088 | JGI IMG/M metagenome (GOLD analysis project Ga0105050, IMG submission 78088) | Freshwater microbial communities from Lake Fryxell liftoff mats and glacier meltwater in Antarctica - FRY-01 | ecosystem: Environmental > Aquatic > Freshwater > Ice > Glacier meltwater ...
ACAATCGGAATTTGATAGTTTTTGCTTAGAAATTCATAACCGCTTTTCACGTTTTTAGTCATTTCATAGTAATTGCTTTTGCCGTAACCTTTGTGATAAGCCCAAGTCATAAAAAATAAAATTTTTGTTTTTGGGTTGTTTCCTTTCACTGATTGAATAATTTTTTCTAAGCCAGGTATTGTTTTCGTTTTGAAGGTTAAAGAGTCTTTAAGCATATCACGACTTGAACCTTGCAGAATAACGTAATCCCACTTTTTCCATGCGATTGCTTTGTAAAGATTTTGACGTAGCGAGTGACGGTAAAAAGAAGTCATTCCTTTTGTGTTGGAATAAACATGCAAAGATTTACCATTCAATTTCGCTAGTTTCTCAAAGATTTTGGGCATGTGATTGCGGTAGGTGTAACTATTGCCAATGAATAGAATAGTAACTTCCTTTTTTCCTGCAGCTTGAAATAACAAGAGAATTGAAAAACAAAAAAGGAATAGTGATTTTTTCACTTGTTATTTTTTAGTTGGAAAAGCAATTTCCATTTCAGGGAAATAAACGTGACCCATAATCAATGGATTAAATGTGAAATATTGACATTTAACAACTTCTCCGCTGGGTAATTGACACCAAAACTTATTCATATCCATGTTTTCTAAATCACCAAATTCATTGCGTTGAGGTTCTTCCACTGGAATTTTAAACATGCGTAATTTATGGGATTTTCCTTTTTTCTCTTTTAATGTCAACACACAAAAAGGAGTTGTTTTTTTCAAACTATCGATTTGATTTTTGTTCAGCTCGTAATTGGCGTTGTCAAAATGAATTTTTCTATAATTCTGTAAATAACGGAAAACATTAGAAGTATCAATTGCTGAAAGTTTTACATTATTTTGAGTAACGCTTATTTTACTTCCATTTTGTTTGATATTGAAATTTCGGTGTTTTTCAGATGGGAATCTTACGTCAACTGATGCTATTTCTTCCATGTCCAAGCTGAAAATATTGGTACAAATCCATTTGCGTGAATCGGCAAAAAAGCGGGGTTCAACCACACCATACATCCCTGAAAGACTCATCATCACAGGGAATTCACTTTTCCCATCTGCTTCTGTTTCTAATAACATGATTTGTCCTAAATGATCTTGTGCCGCTGGGCCGATATACCATGTTTTAGTCCATTCACCGTCTTCGAAAATTTCAACTTTCATGTGACTTGTTGACATTAAATCAACGAATTTTTGCTGTGATTTTTCAGGTAAATAACCTTTCAAAGTGATTTTCGCAAAAGCATCCAAGATTAAAGAAACGCTTGATTGTGTGATGCATCCACCATTTGCATCAGTCCATTCTGCTCCTTTTCGGATTAGCTCAAATTTATTTGAATAAGCATCAGAAATTATGATTCGATTTACTTTATTGGTATCTTTTACTGCAAATTCAATCAATTCAGTATCCGAATGTCCTTCTTTAGAAATTAACTTTTTAGTGTACCAACCTAAAGCGGTTATACCAACTATTCCGAAGATGATTATGATTATTTTTTTCATTTAAGCATTACATTAATTTATTTTCCCGCTTGTGTGTATCTTCTTTTTCTTAGGTAATTTAAAATAAAAGCCATCAAAAGTACAATTCCAATTGGTAAAAGTAAATTGATTGTTTTATAGAATCCCGCGAAAGTTTTGATTTTTTCTTTGTCAATTTCTTTAATGTCAATTTGACGGCTTCTTACATCTAATACAGAATTATCCCCCATCATGTAATCGACGATGTTTTGAAAAAACTCTTGGTTTCCAAAGTAAATTGGAACATCTCGTTCTGCCAATTCTGGTTCCATTCGTAAGTCATTAATTTGGTTTGGACGATACAAGTAGCCATTTCCTTTTGGATTAGGAATCGAATCATAGCGATTGGCAATAAATAGACCGTTTCCAACCACTATTACTTTCCCTTCATTGGTGCTTTTTACTTTGTATTTAGCATTTGGGTTATTCGCAAATTCGCCTACCAAACGATTTTGAAAGTGAGATTCAAAAAATCCCTCCGCCAAACCAGCGATGCAAATTTTATTGGTATCATCTTTCGGATTTGCTACTAATTCAGGATTGTTACCATAAGATATTGGAAGAGATAAACTTACTAAAGGCGCCAAACCTGTTTTATTTGAATTGGTTGAAGACGTTAAAATTGGTGTTAAATTGACTTTTTCTTGCTTGATAAATTGAATTTCATTGGTGAATTTTAACGAAACTGGTTCAGTGTTTTTGGTCATCGGGTGAATTGTTGGCGTTGCTAAAACATGGAAAAACCACGGAATAAAAGTTTGATCTGAATACGGAATCACTTTTGGAGCACAATTTACATCTAACACATAATTTTCATTCACTTTCAATCCATAATCGAAAAGCATATTTTCCAATTTCAGATTCTTTCGCATGGTATGTGTGACACCTCTCGCCATCAACGAATCTTCATTTAAATACAGCGTATTCATAAAACACATTAATTTTCCACCTCGCATCACGAATTGGTCGATTAGGTATAAATCTTTGTTAGAAAATGGAGCTTGGGGGTCAGCAATAATTAAACCATCAACATCTACCAAAGCGGAGATGGAATCGTTCAAACGCACGTCTGTAATTGCATAATATGGAGCAATTAAACTTCTAATACGCAAGGTTTGATTTGGATTTAATTCGCCGTGACCTTGAAGAAATGCAATGCGTTGTTTTTCCTTTTGAACCAATTTCCGCATACTCGAAATGATATTGTATTCTAGATTATTTAGCGCATTTTCAATAATATCGGTCATTCCCGCAAGGTTATATGGACGACCAGGTTTTGAACCAGGTAAAAATTGAATCACTTGTTCTTTCACAATTCCGTTTATGGAATACGACATTTTAGCGCCTGGCCAAAGCATCATTTGACGTTGTTCACCATCTTTTGAATAAATAATTTCAAGTGGCAAAATCCCACGAGATTGGTCGTATAATTGTACAAAAAGTTCTTGTTGATTTTCTTTGGAACCATTTTGAGGATTGATAAAATTAAATTCAATTCTATTTCCTGCAATGGATTTAAAATCGTTTAATTTATCTTTTAGTGAATTTTGAAAATTTTGAATTTCAGCAGGTAGATTTCCTTCTAAATATACTTGAATACTGATTCTACTCTCAATTTTAGATTTGTCATTAAGGAATTTTTCAGTTCCTTGGGCAAGCGAATAACGCTGGTCTTTTGTCATATCGATTCTAAAATAAAGATAAGAACCGATGGTGTTAATTAAAATGGTTGCCGCAATAATAATAAGAAGGACTGACCAGTTAAATAAACCTTTTAATAGCTTTGAATTTTTTAACATCACTTATTTTTTTAAGGTTTTAACAACGGTTAATGAGGCACTGATAAAAACCACAATGACTGACAAGAAATAAAGAATATCTCCTGAATTGATCACTCCTTTTTTGATTGAATCGTAATGTTTCGCAATTCCAAAGTTTTGGATTATGGTATCTAAAGAGCCAATTTGACTAAAGTTCCCTAATAAATTAAAGCCATCGTAGAAAAACCAACACATAAACATTGCTAGTATAAACGCAACAATTTGGCTACTAGTGAGCGAAGAAGCAAAAATACCGATTGCAACAAACACAGAGCCCAACAAAATCAACCCGATGTAAGAAGTGAAAGTTGCACCGCTGTCAATGATTCCAACTGGTTTACCAAGATTATACATTGAAATATAGTAAACAACCGTCGGAAGAATTGCGATTATCAGTAGGGTTACACCAGCAAAATACTTTGCGAGAATCATTCCCAAGTCTGAAATCGGTCGCGTTAATAACAACTCAATCGTTCCTGTTCGTCTTTCTTCTGCTATCGAACGCATTGTAATAGCTGGAATTAAAACCAAGAAAATGACAGGTGAAAGGTTAAAAAACGGAATCATATCTGACTCAGCTCCTTCTAATAAGTTGGTGTTATAAGACAAGACCCAATGAAATAATCCACAAGCAATCAAGTAGATAATAATAAAAACATAGCCGATGATTGAACTCAAAAAGCTATTTATTTCTTTAAAATAAAGTGCGCGCATGTTAAAATTTAAGCCTTCAAAATTATTGATTTCAAATGATATATTGGGTTTTAAGTTTTAAGTCGCTCAATGTTGATTAAGGAATTGTTTTTTAAAACGTCAAAATAGGTGTTATCGTATAGTTTATTTATAAATTTAAAAATTTTTACCTTAAAGTTTTATGCTTGAGTTTTGAAAAACCCTTCACCTCTCTTATTTCAAATAATCACTACTTTTGAAGTCCAATTTTAAAGTATGCGCCTCGAAGATCAAATTCGCCAACAATTTAAAGAATCACAACACGTTTTGGAGCAATTTCAAACTGAGGAGAATTTCTCAAAAATTGCAGAAGCGATTCAACTTATGAGTAGTGCGATTCAAAGCGGAAATAAAATTATTAGTTGCGGAAATGGTGGTTCAATGGCTGATGCAATGCACTTTGCGGAGGAATTGAGTGGGAGATTTCGTGGAGATAGAAAAGCAATTGCTGCAGTTTCTATTTCCGACCCGACACATATTAGTTGCGTTGCCAACGATTATGGTTATGATTTTATTTTCTCTCGCTACCTAGAAGCGTTGGGGAAACCAGGGGATGTTTTGCTTGGGATTTCAACTTCTGGAAATTCAGTAAACGTTATTAAAGCAATTGAAGCAGCTAAAAAAGCAGGAATGAAAACGATTGTACTCACTGGAAAAGATGGAGGGAAATTAGCAAAGATGGCTGATTTGGAAATTCGCGCCCCTTATTCTACTTACGCAGATCGAGCGCAAGAAATCCATATTAAAGTCATTCATAATTTGATTTTGGGAATAGAAAGTGAGTTAAAATAGGAGCAGATTACGAAAAATTTTCTATTTCTTTAAAACTGAACTTATTCTGAATAAATAAATTTTCAAGCTATTAATGGAAATCTTTAATTTCCACGTTGAATTTAAAAAAGTGGAATCTAATTTGTGAACTTAAGTTTCAGCCAAGAAATAATCTTGAAAGAGAAGATAGTTGCCATTTATAACTGGAAATCACTAGTGAAGCAAAACAACACGTCATTAAAGCGAATTATTAGTATTGAAAAGAAAGGTTCACAGGAGGGCTATTTACCAGCGGTTTTTTTGCCTTTTTTTACCGCAAATTCAATAATAATTCCAATCGTTGGTTGAACAATTCCGTTGGTGTTTTCAATAAATTTTGTTTTGTAACGAGTTGGGTCATTCGGGTCAACAATTGGGGTATTGTTAGCATCCGTTTCTGCAATTAGTATTGGAGCTAATTTTGCCTTGTAATTATATGCATTTTGGATGTCTAAGTAAAAATTCATATTGAATTTATCCAAGAAAATCTTTTTATCCACCCTTAAATTCAGTTGATGAAAATTTGATTCCCTTTGCGTGTTTAATTGATTAAGATCCAATAATCCTTGACCATTGATATCCCAGTTTTGTTTCAAACTTGATGTTGCAATATTAAAAGGTGTGTAAGGCGAACCACCTGAAAACAACCATCTGAAACCAACTTCCCAGCCTTTTTTGAAACGTTTTCCGCCAGTAAGTGAAACGATATTTTTACTGTCCCAAGAAGTTGGGACATACTGATTGTTTTTGTCTTTGAATTCCGATGTTACGAATGTATAGGCAAGAATTGCATAAAACCCTTTGTATAGTTTTTGTTGATATAAAAACTCAACTCCATACGTTCGACCTGTAGAGATTGATTTCACTTCTTCGTTTCCAACCACCCCAAAGTCAGAACCAACATTTGCTAAACTTAACGAATCTTTGATAGAGAAAGGATAACGATTATAGCTTTTAAAGAACCCTTCTAAGGTAAAGCGAGAATCAAATTTGGTTAGAAATTCAGTTCCTAATATAAAATGGTCTGCGCTAATATATTTCAACTCATTCTCTTTGTTTTTCAGGATGCCATTTGCATCGCGATACCCTAAAATTGTGTAAGCGGGAAGCTGATGATAGCGCGCTATATTTCCATTAATTGCCCATTGACTAGTTAAACGGTAATTTACAGAGAAACTTGGAGAAAGTTGATCCAAAGGATTTAGCATACTTTTAGCGTAACTATTCACGTCCGTTCTCAATCCCAATGAAAGGTTAAGTTTTTCTTTTAAAAAGGATTTGCTTAATTGGCCAAAAAGCGCAACTTTATGTAAATTAAGGGTTGATTCAAAATCAATAAGTACAGGCACACCCTGAATGGTTACACGATTAAAAGTAGAGTTATAATATTTAGCAAATTCGTAACCTACACCTGCATTTAATCGCCATCCATTTTTATTGTAAGTATGTTCAAACCGAAATTTATTTTCAGCTTCGAAGGAAGAATAATCAAGAACTACGTTATTTGGAGCTGGAATTTTATTGGTTGTTCTTTGTAATGAATTATTCAACATATTTCTGCTTACAATAATATTTTGGTAGGAGTTTTTTGAATAATGTAACCAATTGATTCCAACGGTATAATTCCATTGTTTTTGCTTCGGTAAGTTATTTAAAATGTAATTATTACTTTCTCTTACGGCTGTATCAGTAACATTTTCATTTACCTTCTCATTCAACCTAAAATCATCGATTGCACCTAAACCAATAAACGTAACTTTGTTTTTCTTATTAATATTGAAGTTGAATTTATATTGAAAATCGTTGTATGTTGGTAAAATTGGCAGTTGTAAAGCTGCAAAAAGAAATTGCAAATACGAGCGTCTAGCAGAAAAAATAAAATCAACTTTTTTTCCTATTGGACCATCAAATGTTAATGCTGCATCACTCGAACCTAAAGCGAAATTGGTAATAAATGCATCTTGATTTCCGTCTTTTTGTTTGAAAGATAGCACCGAACTTAAACCATTTGCACGATTTGCAGGAAATGCTCCGGAATAAAAATCTACTTCGCGAATAAAGTTTACGTTTAAAAGTCCAACGGGGCCTCCGCTACTTCCTTGTGTTGCAAAGTGATTAATATTTGGTATTTCAATCCCGTCTAAGTAAAATTTATTTTCACCTGGAGAACCTCCCCGAATAATGATGTCATTACGAAAAGTAGCACGTGAAGCAACTCCTGGCAATGCTGCAATTACTTTACTTACATCGCGACCTGCACCAGGAAGACGTTCAATTTCAGTAGCATTTAGGGTTTTCAACGAAACAGGTGACTCCGATTTGCGTTGAAATGGAGATGCTTTAACCACCACTTCTTCTTGTTCTAAAACGATTTCTTCTAAAGCAAAATCTAATTCTATCGAACGAGCATTTGTAACTGTTATTTCATTAATTATAAATTCTTTAAATCCAGAAACTGTTGCTTTAAAGGAATAAACTCCAGGGTTTAGTCCTGAAATTTCAAATTTTCCTTCCTCATCTGAAATTGCTCCTTTTTGTTGGTCAATCACGATGATTTTGGCAAAAGGTATTGATTGATTGGTTAAATTATTTGTTACTTTTCCTTTAACAAGGCCGTTTTGAGAAAGTAAGGATAGTGAAATAAAAGTAAAAGATAGAAGTAGGTATAATGATTTCATTCAAATATATTTTTTTGAATAAACAAAAACGTTCAAGAAATGTTTAGTGATTTAAAAAATTGTTAATATTCATTAAATAGATTAACCTTAAAATAGATTAACCAAAAATCAATATTCTTTCTCCGCTTTCAACCACGTTTGAGTTCTATAAAACGGACCGATATAACCTCTAATATTTAGTTTTTTAAAATTATCAGGATTAATCCACATTTTAACCGTGTATACTTTTCCATTTTCTGGATCTAATATTGTTCCACCTGCCCATTCACTTTCGTTCCATTTTAAGTTTTTAGCTATTACCATTCCTAAAACGGGTTTGTTTTTTAAATCTCCAGAACATTCTTTACATTTTGGGTCTTTCTCGCCATCTTTTCTTGGAAACAAATAGACGATTTTTCCAAATAGCTTGTCGTCTTTTTTATACAATTCTACAACTGATTTTTTTTCTCCCGTTTCATCGTCTATGGTTAGCCATTGACCTAAACAAGATTGTGAATAGGAAGTCGCTGCTACAATAAGCGAAATAAATAAAAAGATAGTTTTCATATTAGTTGAGGTTTAAAAAATTACGTAGTATTTCCAATCCGTTTTCAGTTAAGATGGATTCTGGATGAAATTGAACACCATAAAGTTTTTTTTCAGGAAACTCAATGGACATTAGGACATTGTTTTCAGAAATAGATGTACTATTATTTACTGAAATATTTGTTACTTCCCAACTGTGATATAGACCCACTGAAAATGAGTTTGGGAAACGTCGAAATAAGTGATTGTGATTAGAGATTGAAATTTTTTCAGCTAATCCGTGTTTCACAATTGACTGATTTTGAATTACGCCACCCATAAATTCACCAATAGCTTGCATTCCTAGGCAAATTCCTAAAATGGGAATCTTTCCACTCCAATTTTCAAGAATTTCAAATAGGTTTTTTTTCTCTTTTGGAAGTCCTGGCCCTGGTGAAAGAACTAATTTATCAAAGCTAGAAATAATGTTTAAATCGAGTTCATCATTGCGAACAACCGACACCGAACAATCTAGTTTTTCAAAATAATGAGCTAAATTGTAAGTAAAGGAGTCATAAAAATCAACGATTAACACTTTCACTTTGTTTGAATTTTGTTTCTTTGCAAATGTAGAAATTTGAGCCTAATACCAACGAAGATTTTAAAGATGGTTTAAATACTTTTAAAAACGATGTTGGCTAAGGTATTTGAGGGTTTATACGAGTCATTACTAACTAAGCTAGTTTAATTAACAATTTTACATTTATAATGAGCAAAAAAGCAATTCAAATACCCAATGCTCCAACACCTGTTGGGCCATACAGTCAGGCAATTCTAGTTAACGGTATGTATTTCGTTAGTGGTCAAATCCCCTTAAATCCTGAAACGGGACTGCTAGAAATCGATACAATTGAAGAAGCAACTCACCGTGTAATAAAAAACTTAAAGCAATTATTGGAAGCTGCTGACATGACGCTAGAAAATGTTGTAAAATGTAGTATTTTTTTAATAAATTTAGCTGATTTTGCTAAAGTTAATGAAGTTTATGCTAGTTACTTTAGGGAAATTCCACCAGCTAGAGAAACCGTTCAAGTCGTTCGTTTACCGTTAGATGCCACGATTGAAATTTCGTGCATAGCAATTCAAAATACATGATTAATAGATTGCCCACTTTTGATTTATCTGTTGTTATTGTCAATTACAATGTTGAATTTTTTCTGGAGCAATGTTTGAATTCCGTTCAATCGGCTTCCAAACAGTTGAAAGTTCAAGTTTTTGTGGTTGATAACAATTCTATCGATGGATCCGTTTCGATGGTTCGTGAGAAATTTCCAAACGTTACTGTAATTGCAAATAAAGATAATGTTGGCTTTTCAACAGCAAATAACCAAGCAATTCGTCAAAGTGATGCACGTTATATTTTGTTGCTAAATCCTGATACAGTAATTGAAGAAGAAACATTTACCAAGACCGTTTCTTTCATGGATGAACATCCAGAAGCAGGTGGATTAGGTGTTAGAATGGTTGATGGAAAAGGAAAATTTCTTCCTGAATCTAAAAGAGGCCTACCGACACCATCCGTTTCTTTTTATAAAATCTTTGGTTTGGCCAGTGTTTTTCCAAATTCAAAGATGTTTGGTCAGTACCATTTAGGTTATTTGAGTGAATTTGAAATCAACGAAATTGATGTTTTGAGCGGTGCGTTCATGTTCTTGAGATCTGAAACTCTTGATAAAGTTGGTTTACTGGACGAGCAATTTTTCATGTATGGAGAAGACATCGATTTATCCTATAGAATTCAATTAGGAGGTTATAAAAATTACTATTTTCCGCAGACAAAAATCATTCATTATAAAGGAGAAAGCACTAAAAAAAGCAGTGTGAATTATGTTTTCGTTTTTTATCGAGCGATGATTTTGTTTGCAAACAAGCATTTTTCAAATAATAATGCCAAACTATTTTCACTAGCGATTAACCTCGCTATTTATTTTAGGGCAACAATAGCGCTGGCAAATAGATTTTTGAAACGAGCGACTTTGCCCTTTATTGATTTTACACTTTATCTCACGGGGTTATTACTTTTGACAAATCAATGGGCGAATAAAGACATTCATTTTCCTGATTTTGCAAATACTATTCAAATTCCAATTTATGCTTTAATTTGGCTTTTCTCTGCTTTAATTTTCGGTGTTTACGATAAAGGAGTGAGTAGAAATACGATAGTCAAATCCACATTTATCGGGACGATTTTTATTTTAGTCATTTACGCACTTTTACCAAAAGAGTGGCAATTTTCAAGATTGTACATTCTAATAAGTACCGTTTGGGTTATATTTGGATTTTACCTCGTTCGAATTTTATTTAATTTATTCAAAACAAATTCGTTAAGTTTTCCTAAAGCACCTAAAAAGCGATTTGCAATAATTGGAAATGAAGAGGAATTTAAACGTGTCGAATTTATTTTAACGAATACTTATCCCTCAATTGAAGTTGTTTATGGAATTGGTATTCACCAATCTTATGAAAAATCAATAGGTTTAAAAAATCAAATAGATCAGATTGTGGATATTCATAAAATCAACGAACTTATTTTTTGCTCAAAAAATTTGACTTCTAAAGAAATTATAGAAATAATGACCCAAATTAATTCTATTGACATAGATTTTAAAATTGCACCACCGGAAACAAGTTACTTAATTGGAAGTAATTCCATTGATACTTCAGGAGATATGTACGCATTAAATTTCAATGCTATTAGTAAACCAGAAAATTTAAGGTCGAAGAGAATTATAGATTTTGTGTTAAGTTTTAACTTATTGTTGTTAACTCCTCTCTTAATTTTCAGTTTTAAGAACAAAATGAAATTCATTCAAAATATGCTTTCAATTTTGACTGGAAAAAAAACTTTTGTGGGTTATTTTTCATCAAAAGAATCAAATGTGAAAAAGCTACCAAGTATAAAAGAAGGAGTTTTAAGACCCTTTCAAGTGAAAAAAGAAGCAGAAGACGATAGTAATTTATTTTACGCCAAAAACTATAAAATAGCACTAGATTTTATGATAATCATAAGTAATTGGCATAAATTGGATAGATAATTTGCATATTATTTCCTTAATTCAATGATGTTTTATATCTTTACGGCGCTAACTATTTTGAGTTAATATAAGTTATGGCAGAAATTGAGATTAGGCTCCCGAAAATGGGGGAGAGTGTTACAGAGGCAACAATTACCAATTGGTTGAAAAATGTTGGCGACAATGTTAGCATGGATGAGCCACTCGTAGAAGTGGCAACGGATAAAGTTGATAATGAACTTCCTTCTGAGGCAGCAGGGGTTCTTGTGAAAATTTTATTTGAAAAAGACCAAGTTGCCCAAGTTGGCGACGTGATCGCTATTTTATCAACTAATAGTGATTTGTCATCTTCTGGAAATACTCCAGATGCAAAACCTGAGGTGAAACAAGAAACTATAACTATTACTGAAGTTGTTGGGTCAAATCAGAATGGTCAAGTAGAAAAATTAGCTAAAACTAGCGATTCAGGTAAATTCTTATCTCCTTTAGTAAGAAGTATTGCTGAAAAGGAAGGTGTTTCACAATCACAAATTGATTCAATCGCTGGAACTGGTCAAGAAGGTAGGGTAACTAAAAAAGACATTTTATTATTTTTAGATACGAAAACAGATGTTGTTGCAGCTCCGAATGTCCAGACTGTAAAGGCGGCTCCTTCAGCTCCAAGTGTACCAGCTGTTTCTACTAATTCAAGCGGGAATTTCCTAAGTAATATTAAAGAACTAATCGTTTTGCCAAATCCTGGAGATGAAATCATCGAAATGGATAGAATGCGTAAATTGATAGCTGATCACATGCTGATGTCAGTTCATGTTTCACCGCATGTCACTTCTTATGTAGAGGCAGATGTAACAAATATCGTTATCTGGCGTAACAAGGTGAAAAAGAAGTTTTTGGAGCGTGAAGGCGAAAACATTACATTTACACCAATTATGATTGAAGCTATTGTTAAAGCGATAAAAGATTTCCCTATGGTGAATGTTTCTGTATCTGGTAATACAATTATCAAACGCAAGGACATTAACATTGGAATGGCAACAGCTTTACCATCTGGAAACTTAATTGTTCCAGTTATTAAAAATGCGGATAGATTAAATTTAACAGGTTTAACAAAATCTGTAAATGGATTAGCAAATAGCGCAAGAGCAAATAAATTAAAACCAGAAGATATTCAAGGTGGGACATATACAGTTACAAATGTTGGTTCGTTTGGAAATGTAATGGGGACACCAATTATCAACCAACCACAAGTAGCCATTTTAGCATTGGGAGCAATTAGAAAAGTTCCTGCTGTAATCGAAACACCAGAGGGAGATTTTATAGGAATTCGTCATAAAATGTATTTGTCTCATTCTTATGATCACCGTGTTGTTGACGGTGCGTTAGGGGGACAATTTGTTCGTCGCGTGGCAGATTACCTTGAAGCTTTTGATGTAAATAGTGATTTTTAAATATTAATTAGTACCTAACTACCCGTAAAAAATAAAAACATGCAAAAATTATTAGTCCTAGTTTTATTATTGTCAACATTTTCGTTGAAGGCGCAATACTCTGAGCCAGAGGTTAAAAATCTGATTGCAACCGCATCTGAAAAAGATTTAGTATTCCAGTGTTCTCGTTTTCTTCAAGAAAATTTTTATCATTTTGCAGACCTTATTACTAATCGACTTTTGGAAATAAATCCTGAAAGTGGGAATTATAATTACAGAAAAGGTTTTATTGAATTAGATAAGAACCAAGATTACATAAAAGCAATTAACTACTTAACAAAAGCAACAAAAAGTCCTATTGATAAAAATTACGATATCTATACGACTAAAGAAAGTGCTGTTCCCGCAGATGTTTTCTATCATTTAGGAAGAGCTTATCACTTAGATGAGCAGTTTGAAAAAGCGATCGAAAACTACAAGAAATTTCTTGACAATACAACTAAAGAATCAGAACTAATTCCTGAAGCAAAAAAGAGAATTATTCAATGCGGTGTTGCCAAAAGACAAATTGCATCTCCTACAGCAGATATCGTAACAAATTTGGGAGAAACAATCAATACTTCTTACGCTGATTTCTCGTCTAATATTTCGATTGATGGAGAGGCTTTATACTTTACTTCAAGAAGACCTTGGGAAGATAAATCAACCGAGAATTTCAGAGATCCAATGTTAAATCATTATTCGGAAGATATTTACCAAGCAAACGTGAAAATTGACACTAAATGGAACGCGCCATATAGATTGAGTATGAACCGTCCGCAATCAAATGAGTCAACTGTAAGTGTTAGTATCGACGAGCGAAGAATTTACTTATACAACGATAAAAATGGTATAGGAGATATTTATTATACTGACTTCGCTGATAATAAGTTTACGATAATGAGACCTGTTGACAATGTAAAAATTAATGATGCGATATGGTGGGAGACACATTATACCGTATCGCCTGACGGTAACTTGATTTTCTTTGTGTCGGATAAAAAAGGTGGCTATGGAAAACGTGATATTTATTTCATGGAAAGAGTAAACGGATCTTGGTCAGAGATTAAAAACATGGGCGGAAATATTAACTCTTGGAGTGCAGAAGAATCACCGTTTATGGGTTTAGATAATGCTACGCTTTATTATTCAAGTGAAGACTCAACAAGTATGGGATTATTTGATATTTTCATGACTGTTCGTGATGAAAATGGAGTTTGGTCTACACCAACAAATCTTGGTTACCCTATCAATAGCGTTGGCGACGATTACTACTTTACACACACGGCTGATGGTGCTAAAGGATATCTCACTTCATTTAGAAAAGGTGGATTAGGACAAAAAGATATTTATGAGGTTAAAATTGCTGACCCCAAAGTGAAAAATGTGGCTTTTCTAAATGGACAAATTATTCATGTGAAAGGAAAGACAATTCCAGAAAATTCTTATGTAACAGTTAAATGTACTAATTGCGCTGATCAATCTGCAACTGTAATTACCCCAAGAATTAGGGACGGTGGCTTCTTTCACAAATTGGAAAAATGTAAAGAATACGAATTAGCTTTTTACTATAATTCTTCTGTTAAAGATCCCTATAAAGAGAAATTCGCTACTAATTGTGATTTAGCTTACCAAGAAATCAATAAAAAAGTCTTATTGGATGATGATATGAAAATGATCCTTCCTTTCTTCAAATATACAATCGAAGGTACTGTTTCAGAAAAAAATAGTGATACTGTTTCAGATAAAAATAGTGGCGTAATGATTGAAAATGCGAAGGTTGAATTTAAATTGAAAGCAAAAACTACAGAACAACAAATGACGGGTAAAAATGGAGATTTTGTTTCAGGAATTACAAAAGGTAAAAACTTCGGTGACGAGCTTAAATACGAAGTTTTTGTTTCTGCAGAAGGTTACGTAAACCAAACGTTTGTGTTAAACGAAACTTTGGGAATGGATTCAATTATTAAGCTGTCTTACGTTCTAACTAAAAATGTAGTTAATAATGACTTAGGTCCCTTCTTAATTCTTTATGTCTTTGACAAACACAACATTCGTCCTGACGCAAAAGACACATTGGATAAAGTTGTGAAAGTTATGAATGACAATCCAACTATAAGAATAGAATTGGGATCTCACACTGACTGTCGTGGAACTAATGAATACAACGAAGCATTAGCACAACGAAGAGCGTTATCGGCAGCTAATTATATTAAAAAACGAATCAAAGACCCAAGTAGAATAACTTACAAAGGTTACGGAGAGTCTAAATTAAAAAACAAATGTGCTGACGGTGTGGAATGTACACCAGAAGAACACCAACAAAATAGAAGAACAGAATTCTTGATTCAAAAATAAAGTTTATGAGATTTTGAAAAGGCTACCATATCGGTAGCCTTTTTTTTTCGTTTCTTATTTTTTTCAATCAGTAAATCGATTATATTCTAGCATCACTTTATTCAAAATTGTATCTTTGCTAAAACAAAAGTGAAAATGCAAGTATTCTTAAATCACGTACAGATTCAGCAAAAAATCATTCGTTTAGGTCATCAACTATTAGAAAATTGTTTTGAGGAACAAAAAATATTTATAGGTGGAATCGCAGGAAACGGTTACAAATTAGCACAACGCTTTGCAGAAATTATTAGTCAAAATTCAGCAATTGAGGTTGTTTGTTTTGAGATTAGAGTGAATAAAGAAGAACCTTGGGGTGAACCGATCCAGCTTTCAATTAACAAAGAATTAATCAAAAAGGGATACATTGTTTTAGTTGACGACGTCATAAATTCTGGAAAAACAATGCAATATTCCTTGATCAAATTCTTGGAACAAGCAACTAAGGCAATAAAAACCGTAGCACTTGTTGACCGCCAGCACCGTCGTTATCCAATTAAAGCAGATTACGTAGGTTTAAGTTTGTCAACCACCTTAAAAGATAGAGTAGAAGTAGATTTATCTGAAACTGAATCAAAAGCTTATTTGATTTAACAATGAAAAGTAATACAGAATCAAACTCTAATTTTGATCATTTAGACAAAATGAGTACACTAGAATTATTGCAAAACATTAATTCTGAGGATAAAAAAGTGGCTTTTGCAGTTGAGAATGAAATCCCGGCAATTGAACGTTTCATTGAAGCATGTTTTCAACGAATGAATAAAGGTGGTCGTTTGTTTTATTTAGGTGCTGGAACGAGCGGTCGTCTTGGCGTTGTAGATGCAAGCGAATGTCCTCCAACGTTTGGTGTAGCGTATGGAATTGTTGTTGGATTAATTGCTGGAGGCGATGCTGCAATTAGAAAAGCAGTAGAATTTGCTGAAGATGATAAAGAGCAAGGGTGGAAAGATCTTTCTGTTTTTAATGTTGTAGAATTAGATACCGTAATTGGGATTGCTGCTTCAGGAAGAACTCCTTACGTATTGGGAGCAATAAAATCCGCTAAAGAACATGGTTTATTAACTGCGGGAATTTCGTGCAATTTTAATTCAGAATTATGCCAATTAGCAGATTTTCCAATAACGCCTATCGTTGGTCCAGAATTCGTAACAGGAAGCACGAGAATGAAATCAGGCACTGCTCAAAAATTAGTTTTGAATATGATTTCTACTTCTTTGATGGTAAAGCTAGGCAAAGTCAAAGGGAATAAAATGGTTGACATGCAATTAAGTAATCTTAAATTAATTGACCGTGGAACAAGAATGATAGTTGATGAATTAACGATAAGCTATGAACTTGCAAGTGATTTATTAAAAACACATGGTTCAGTAAGAAACGCAGTTGATTATTATAAAAATAATTTGATATGACAGATTTTGATCCTAATGGAGTAGGGATAGCAAATGGAAATATTTTCGGTTTCCCTTATACAGAAGAAGAAGCAACACTAGTTATTATTCCGATTCCTTGGGACGCTACGGCTTCTTACGGTAAAGGAACGAGTAACGGTCCAAATGCTATTTTAAAGGCTTCTACTCAATTAGATTTTTATCACCCGAATTTGGATAAAGCCTATAATACTAAAGTATTTATGGCACCAATTTCTACCGATTGGAAAGAAATAAATGACCATTGTTGTGAATTAAGTATGACTTATCTTTCCTATTTGGAGGAGCAAGGAGAAGGTCTTGCACAAGCAAAGTTCCAAGAACAAATTACTGAAATTAATGCGGCACATTTGGCTTTAAAAGATAATTTAAAACAAAGATGTGTTCAGTTAATTGAAAACGGAAAAATACCTGCTGTATTGGGTGGAGAGCATTCAACTCCGTTAGGATTAATTGAAGCATTAAATGAGAAATATGACCATTTTGGTATTTTACAAATTGATGCACATGCCGATTTAAGAGTGGCTTATGAGGGTTTTGCTCAATCTCATGCTAGTATAATGGACAATGTTTTGAAAAATTGTTCCAATATGCAAAAATTAGTGCAAGTTGGTATTCGTGATATTTCTGAGCGTGAAGTTGAATATAGTGCATCCAGCAGTAGGATTCAAACGTATTACGATTGGGATATTAAAAATGAACAGTTTTCTGGAAAAACATGGAAAGATCAAGTAGAAGAAATCGTAAGTCATTTACCGCACCATGTTTATATTTCTTTTGACATTGACGGATTGAAACCAGAACTTTGCCCAAATACAGGAACGCCAGTAATTGGAGGTTTTGATTTACAGGAGATTTCTTATTTATTTTTTAAACTAGTAGCATCGGGGAGAAAAATTATAGGTTTTGATTTGAATGAAGTTGCACCAGGAAACTCCGGTGATTGGGATGCAAATGTCGGAGCAAGAGCTTTATGGCAATTGGTTTGTGCTACTGAAAAATCTAGAAGAAAGGAAATTAACTGCAACTATTAAACGAGTAAATTAAAACATAACATTGAATTTTAAAAAACTACTTATTTTTTTTGCCATTGGATTCGGATTCACTGTTCTTATTTCTAGCTACAAAGTGATTCAATTAGAGTTATTTCCTTGGTTGAATGTTTTAATTTCTAGTTTTTTGAGTTTTTCTGCTTTGATTTCTATTTTTTTAGTTAGAGGAAAAAATAAGATAATTCAAGTTTCAACTTTTCTTTTTTTTATCGTGCAATTTCTTCTAAATTATATTATTTTGCAGGACGCTGAAATTTTAAAAGTAAATTGGCGGTGGCTTTTTTACCCCGTATCAATTTTAATTTTCATCCTATGTTTTGCACCTATAGGAAGAAAACAAGAGAAATTTCGTTTACTTTTATTTATTCTGCTCAGTCTATCATTTTTTTCCTTTATCGTCAGTTTGTTTCAGGGCACAAGTTTTTGGTTTTCGTCTCAAATTAGTTGGTTTTTCCTGTTTTCAATTGGAATTGTATTTATAAAAAATAAGGAAAAAATCGAAAGATGACAAAGTTGAAATCAACTGATTTTTCCATTTTCTTTAGTACATTTGGTAAAATTTGATTAATGACTATACAGACAATTTTCATACTTGTTCTAATCGGACTTTTTGCAGGAATGCTAAGTGGATTTGTGGGTGTTGGCGGAGGAATAATTATTGTTCCAGCGATGGTTTTCTTTTTAGGGCTAACGCAGCATCAAGCTCAAGGAACAAGTCTATTTGTATTGTCGATGCCAGTTGTGATTTTTGCGGTCATGAATTATTGGAAAACCGACAATGTGAATTGGAAATTTGGTTTAGTTATTGCTTCAACTTTTGTAATTGGCGCTTATTTCGGTTCTAAATTATCACTTAAATTATCACCAGGAATGGTAAAATTAGTTTTTGGAATTCTTTTAGCTTATGTTTCAATTCGTTTAATGATGTCAGGTTATACAGCAGTCAATTCCAATGAAGCGTAATTTAAACTCAGTTATTTCCGAAAAAATAGAAGCGATTTTTGATAAAATTGTTTCTTTCAGGGAACATTTGCATAAACATCCAGAATTGTCTTTTCAGGAATACAAAACAATGGAATTTGTTGCTACAAAGTTGACAGAATTAGGTATTTCGCATCAATCTCACTTCGCTGGAACAGGAGTTGTTGGAATGATTAAAGCAAGTTGCCACCAAGAAAATCAAAATTGTATAGGATTAAGAGCTGATTTGGATGCATTGCCAATTCAAGAAGAAAATGATGTGCTTTATAAATCAATTAATTCTGGAGTAATGCATGCTTGCGGCCACGACGTACACACCTCTATTTTACTCGGGGCAGCTGAAATTCTAAACGATTTGAAAGAGGAACTTCCACATCCTGTAAAATTGATTTTTCAACCGGGAGAAGAAACCAATCCAGGCGGGGCGAGTTTAATGATTGAAGCTGGAGTTTTAGAAAACCCTAAAGTTGATTGCATGTACGGTTTGCATGTTTTCCCAGAATTAGAAGCCGGTAACTTAGGTCTTCGTTCAGGATTATATATGGCTTCAAGTGATGAAATTCATGTTTCTATTGAGGGTATTGGCGGGCATGGAGCACTGCCAGAAAAATGTGTTAATCCTTTAATGATGGGAGCAGAATTTGTATTGAAAGCCCAAGAAACACTAATCGTTAATAGCGTAGAAAATATACCCCACGTTTTAAGTTTCGGTCGCTTTGAAGCATACGGATCAACCAATATAATTCCCTCTAAATGCCTAATCAAAGGAACATTTCGTACTATGAATGAAGAATGGAGAGTAATGGCACATGAACAATTAAAGAAATTGGCACGGGAAATTTCAACTAAGTATAAAGGAGAAATAACAGTTACTATTTCCAAAGGATACCCATTTTTAAAAAACGATGAAGAACTCACAAAGGAACTTAGAACGCAATTTCAATTAAGTTTCGGAAAGGATAAAATTCATGATTTACCGATAAGAATGACAGCAGAGGATTTCGCTTTTTACAGTCAAACAATTCCTGTAGTTTTTTTCAGGCTTGGTGTTGCTAATAATTCATTAAATATTAATTTTGGAGTTCATCACCCTCGATTTGATATAGATAAAAACGCTATTAAAACAGGTATACATGCGATGGTATTAGCTGCTTTTCAATGATAAAATCTCTCATTTTTCTTGTAATTTTTTTTGTACTGCTTTCATGCAATAAAGAAAATAGTATTAGCAAGAAGTTAGATGGTATTTGGACAGTAAATAGAATTAAAGTTGAGGACGGGGAAGGATTCTCCTATTATGATTCATCACCCGATGGGACAATAAGTTTTGAAAGTGAGTTAAAAAAAATCTCTTCTCAGGTTTATTATGAATTTATTGGTTTGCAAGGTTTTACTATTATTGATACGTTCAAGTTGAACCAAAATAATTATATTTTTAACGCGAAAAAAGATCGGATTTTCATTAATTCAGGAGTAGACACAATTAATGCAAGAATAATACTTTTAACCAAAAACTCAATGGAGTTGGAATACTATGACTTATTAAAATATAGACTTGTAAGATTCGTATTATCAAAGGATTGAAAAAGAATAAGATTTGAAACGTTAATTTTTTTATATTTGTAAAAAAAATTTGAAATGCGTCTCAAAGGATTAATAATTATTTTACTACTATTTTTATCCAATTCATTGATTTCACAAGGTTACAACAATCGCTGGTCTATAGAATTAAATCCTGGAGTTTCCAATGCTGTAAAACCTTACACTCCTGGTTATTGGTCAAATACAATAGGGCTTTACCATATTTCAGCCGGTACCCGTTTTATGTTCAATAATAAAATCGGACTAAAATGGGATATAGGTTTTGACAGAATCAGACACGATAAAACTAGTTTATATAACAACACGGGAACCAGTTTACCATTCACATCACATTATGCAAGAACCTCTGTTCAATTTGTGTTAGACGTTGGTCGATTATTACAATTTGAGAATTTTTCGGAAAAAACAAGTTTACTTTTTCATACTGGAGGAGGGATGTCTTGGCTGTGGAGTAAAGTAAATCCTGAAACAGATAGAATGGTTAATTTTATGTTTGGATTTGCTCCTCAATTTAAAATTAACGAACGTTTCTCGATTACTACTGACGTTTCTTTTGTTTGGCATATTTACCAACAATATACATTCGATATGTTAAATAGTGTGTCTGATCGAGGTTTTGACGGCTTTTATGCAAATGGCACAATTGGACTAAATGTTTATTTAGGAAAATATGGCTCGCACATGGATTGGGCGTTCACACCTTGTTTTCCAGACATGACTTATTTGGAAGATGAAAACAAAGGCTTGGACAGCCTAAACAAACAACTTCAAGTAAATTTGCGCGATGACGATGGCGATGGTGTAGCAAATTTCATGGATGACGAAAAAGATTCTTCGATTGGAAATATTGTGAATCGACGCGGTGTTAGTTTAAAGAATATCGATACAGATGGAGATGGCATTTCTGATTTAATAGATAGATGTTTAGACATACCTGGAACGATTGAAAATGAAGGGTGCCCACAAGATTTATTATTAGCAATTAAAAACAACGAAAAGGATAGAGTAATTACTAATGATTCAAATGGAAATCAAAATAATGTAACGACACAAAACGGTTCTGATTCAGTTTCTAAAAATAATAACTTACAAAGTTCAAATAACGGTACAGAAGATCCAAATGAATTGTTAATAAATAACCAAGGTAATAATAACCAAGGTTCTAATAGTGGTAACAATCAAGGAAACAATCAAGGGAACAACCAAGGAAACAATAACGGGAATAACCAAGGAAACAATAACGGGAATAACCAAGGAAATAATAACGGGAATAACCAAGGAAACAATAACGGGAATATCCAAGGAAATAATAACGGGAACAACCAAGGAAACAATAACGGGAATAACCAAGGAAACAATAACGGGAATAACCAAGGAAACAATAACGGGAACAACCAAGGAAACAATAGCGGGAACAACCAAGGAAACAACAACGGGAATAACCAAGGAAACAATAGCGGGAACAACCAAGGAAACAACAACGGGAATAACCAAGAAAACAGTAAAGTAAATCCAAATGTGGTAACAAGTAAAGAGGGTTTGACAAGTTTAGTTGATGTTCATTTTGTGTTAAATGATGCAACGATACAATCAAATCTTTATCCGCTGTTGAATGAAATTGTCGCTTTATTGAAAGCAAATCCAGGATCTTCAATCGTTTTGGAAGGTCATGCTGATGCGACTGGAGAGGATGAGTTTAATCAATTGTTATCTCAAAAAAGAACAGAATCATTGCGTAAGTACTTACTAAATCAAGGTATTGATCCTAGTCGTGTTCAAACAGGTTCATTTGGAGAATCAAGACCTAAGTTCTTAAACACCTCTCCAAAAGGTAGATCATTGAATAGAAGGGTCGAAGTTTACTTTAAAATCTAATTTAATTACAGGTCATAAAAAAATCCGTTTTTCAAACTGAAAAACGGATTTTTTGTTTTTGTGTAACTTCTTATAAAAAACCTAATTCTAATTTTGCTTCCTCACTCATCATATCTTTATCCCAAGAAGGATCAAAAACAATAGACACTTTAGCTGAAAGTACACCTTCAACAGAAGCTACTTTATCTTCAACCTCTTTGGGTAAACTCTCTGCCACAGGGCAATTAGGAGATGTTAAAGTCATGTCAATTGCAACATTATTTTCTTTGTCGATTTTAACTTCGTAAATCAATCCCAATTCATAGACATCCACAGGGATTTCCGGGTCGTAAATCGTCTTTAACATAGTGACAATTTTATCTTCTAGCGTTGCTGATTCCATTAGTTTTTAATATTTTTTAGTGCTTCTATTTTCATTTTTTTAACCATTCCAACGAGTCCATTTGCACGAGTTGGCGAAAGATGTTCTTGCAAACCAATATCTTTAATGAAATGCAAATCAGTTTTTAAAATGGTTTCCGGTGTTTCGTGATTCATAACTTGGATCAGTAAACCAATAATTCCTTTTGTAATAATTGCGTCGGAGTCGGCTGTGTATTCCATTAGATTATTCTTAAATTCCGATTGCAACCAAACTTTAGATTGACATCCTTCAATTAAACGATCTTCGGTTTTTAGCTCTTCATTTATTAAAGGTAAATCTTTACCCAAGTCAATAATGTATTCGTATTTCTCCATCCAATCATCAAAAATGTTGAATTCCTCAATGATTTCTTGTTGTTTTTCTTCTATAGACATGGAATTATTTTAACATGGATAAACTTTTTTCGAAGGCTTCAATAAACAAATCAATTTCTTGCTTCGTGTTATAAAAAGCAAATGAAGCACGAACTGTTCCTGGGATTTTGTAAAAGTCCATAAGTGGCTGCGTACAGTGGTGACCTGTTCTGACTGCAATTCCTTGTTTGTCCAATAAAGTACCAAGATCGAATGGATGTAAACCATCGACTGTAAATGAAACGACACTCGTCTTATTTTTCGCTTCGCCAATAATATTTACGCCTTCAAAAGTGTCAAGCATGTCTTCAGCATATTTTGCTAGTTCGCGTTCGTGTTTTTCAACCGCCTCCATGTCTAAACTTTCTAAAAATTCAAAAGCTGTTCCTAAACAAATTCCACCAGCGATGTGCGGTGTTCCTGCTTCAAATTTGAAAGGAAGTTCGTTATAAGTTGTTCTTTCAAATGTCACTTTAGAAATCATATCACCTCCACCTTGATACGGAGGCATTCTGTCAAGTAAATCTTCTTTACCATATAAAACACCAATTCCTGTTGGCCCAAAAACTTTATGACTTGAGAAAACGAAAAAGTCACAATCTAAATCTTTAACATCTACTTTAATATGCTGGATACTTTGGGCTCCATCGATTAAAACTTTAGCTCCAACAGCGTGTGCTTTTTGGATAATTTCTTTTACTGGATTAATTGTTCCAAGTGTATTCGAAATGTGGATGATTGCGACAAGTTTTGTTTTTTTTGAAAGTAATTGTTCAAATTCCTCCATCAACAATTCTCCTTTTTTATTAATCGGAGCGATTCTCAAAACCAAGCCTTTTCGGATACATAACATTTGCCAAGGAACAATATTGGAATGATGCTCCATTGCAGATATAATAATTTCATCGCCAGCTTGCAATAATTCACCATACGAAGATGCAACTAAATTAATGCTATCAGTTGCGCCTTTGGTAAAAATAATTTCTTCCGATTTTCTTGCATTTAGGTATTTTTGAATTCTAATACGAGACGCTTCATACTCTGTTGTTGCCCTCTGACTCATGAAATGCACACCCCTGTGAATATTCGCATTCTCCTTAGAGTAGAACAAATTAATTGCATCTAACACAACCTGTGGCTTTTGTGAAGTGGCACCGTTGTCGAAATAAACGAGGTTTTTACCGTATATTTTTTGTCTTAACGCTGGAAATTGTTCTCTAATTTCTTTAACGTTAAATGGTTTTTTGATTAAATCTGTCATAATGTTTACAAAGGTACAAATAAGCTTATTTTGAATTGTTCTAAACAAGTATTTATTTTAAAATAAAACACAAACAAATTGATAATGTTCGACATGCGATTGGTTAAACCAAACCTCGTGACTTCAAAAACGTTTCTAACGATTCGATATCACTAAACAATACATCTCGTGCCTTACTTCCCTGGAATGCTCCTATGATTCCCATTCCTTCTAATTGATCGACGATTCTTCCTGCTCGATTATAGCCTAATTTTAATTTACGTTGAAGCAAACTCGCCGAACCTTGTTGACTTATTACGACAATACGAGCTGAGTCCACGAACATAGGATCGATTTCATTCATGTCCATTTCTCCTGCTGCTTCTCCACCTTCAGGAATGTATTCGGGTAAAATCAAGGCTTCGGGATATGCCCGTTGATTTCCAATAAATCCACAAATTTCTTCAACTTCTGGAGTGTCGACAAATCCACATTGCAAGCGTTTCATGTCCGATCCAGTCAAAATCAACATATCACCACGACCAATTAATTGATCTGCACCTGAAGCATCCAAAATTGTTCGTGAATCTATTTTTGACAATACTCTAAAAGCAATACGTGCTGGGAAATTGGCTTTGATCATACCCGTAATTACACTTACTGAAGGTCGTTGCGTTGCAACTATTAAGTGAATTCCGATTGCACGTGCAAGTTGGGCAATACGCGCAATTGGGTGTTCAACTTCTTTTCCTGCGGTCATAATCAAATCCGCAAATTCGTCGATTAATACTACGATATACGGCAAATAACGGTGACCTTTTTCAGGATTTAAGCGACGACCAATAAATTTACGGTTGTATTCAATAATTGTACGAACACCAGCATCTTTCAATAAATTATAGCGATCATCCATTTCGATACATAAAGAATTTAAAGTGTTTACAACCTTTGAAACGTCTGTAATAATTGCATCTTCTTCACCAGGGAGTTTTGCCAAGAAATGACGCTCTATCTTATTATAAAGCGTTAGCTCTACTTTTTTCGGATCAACCAAAACAAATTTTACCTGCGCGGGATGTTTACGGTAAAGAATTGAAATAATGATTGCATTTAAACCGACAGATTTTCCTTGACCTGTAGAACCTGCAACTAATAAATGAGGCATTTTAGTGAGGTCAAAAACGAAAGTTTCATTCGTAATTGTTTTCCCCATTACAATTGGAAGTTCTCCCTCAAAATGTTGGAATTTATCTGAGGCAATCAACGAGCGCATACTCACCATTTCTGGATTTGAATTCGGAACCTCAATACCAATCGTTCCTTTCCCAGGGATTGGCGCAATGATTCGAATTCCAAGCGCACTTAAACTTAAAGCGATATCGTCTTCTAAATTTTTAATTTTAGAAATACGCACACCAGGAGCAGGAACAATTTCATACAAAGTTACCGTTGGACCAACAGTCGCTTTTATTTTTGAAATTTCGATTTTATAATGCGAAAGTGTTTGAATAATTCGATCTTTATTGGATTCTAATTCCTCTTTATTTACCAAAGAAACACCACTTGTTCCCCAATCTCTTAATAAGTCAATAGGGGGTAGGACATAACCTTCCAAATCTTTAGTCGGGTCATACTCTCCATATTCAGCAACCAATCCTTCTGCCAAATCTTCTTCGTCCATGTTTTTCTTATAAGTCGGAATTGGCGTAGTAACAATTTCTTCTTTTGCGACTTCAATTTCAAAATCATCAGAACTAGAAAATGGTTCTTCCTCTTTCATTGTAACTATTAAATCACCCTCATCAAACTCATTTTCATCCTCTTCTAGTTCTAATTCTAATTCTAATTTTCTTCTTTGCTCATCTCGTTTGGTGAAATCAACGGTTTCTGAAATTAAATCCGCTTCAATTTGTTCATCTCTAATTGTGTTTATTATCACGAGATCATTTTGATTTTCTTGATTAAAGAAATTATCTTTTAAGTCTTCTCTGCGAATTGCTTCGGGCATTTTTGCTTCACTCGTTTGCATCAATCGGTTGAATATCGCACTGTAATTTGGATTTAGAATAATTGTTGTAAGTACATAGAGTAAAACCAAACTTAAAGTCATAGTGCCAAACGAACCAATTACCAGAATTAACCATTCGTTCAGGTAGAATCCAAAAGTTCCGCCAAGATAATTTAAAGTTGAAGAAAAGAAACCAAGAAACAATGAAAACCAAATCATGTAAAATAGACTGACAATATATGCCTTTTTAATATTTAAGAAATGCTTATCAAATAATACTTTAATTCCTGAAATAAACATTAAAAAACACAGAGCAATGGAAGAAATTCCAAAAAGACGATAAATTAAAAAATGCGATGTCCACGCACCAAATTTCCCTAACCAATTTGAAACAGGAACTTGATTCCCCTCAAAAAGGAATTCAAATAAAGAGCGATTTAAAAGTCGATCTTGATCCTTAGACCAAGTAAAAAAGTACGAAATGCACGCAAGAAATAAGTAAATTGATAGTAAGGTAAGGAAAGAACCAGCTACTATTTTTAGTTTTTGTCTATCAATTTTATCGAAAATTGCTAAATTAAAACCAAGTTTAGATTTTTTTTTGTCCTCAACAATAGATTTTTTTTCCTCCTTTTTTTTCTTGGGATTCGTTTTTTTATCATCGTTTACCAACGCTTCTTTTGGTATGAATTCGTTTTCTTCCATTCGTTTTTTGATATCACACGAAGATAGAGGGGAGGAATCAAATAAATGTAACTATTCTTGAATACTATAAACAAAGCTATGTTAGTAGGTGCAATTCATCCTTTTTTGGTAAATAAACAAACTATGAATTCATGAAGAATTAACAATAATTAAATTAAATTTTATTCCATCGTGACATCGATTTTGATTGCCAAAACACGACACTTAGTGTCAAAAATACACTATTAATTAAGGGTTTTATAATTTATTTATAGTAAAAAATGTTATAAAAAACTAACATTAATCAGTTTGTAAATCAAATTAGAAGTTTACTTTTGCACGGTAAACATAGCTTGTTGCTAACTAAATTAAAATTATGGAATTGTTAGGGAAATTTGGTTCAAATTCTGACTTAGGAGTAACTTTAGGATTGTCGAACTTAGGCAATCAATTTTGGAATTTAACTCCAGCTGAACTTATTGAAGATTGTATTATTACTGGCGAAGGAATGTTAACTGATACAGGAGCGTTAGCAATTGAAACAGGAGAGTTTACTGGGCGTTCACCTAAAGATAGATTTATCGTTAGAGATGAGAAAACAGAAAATGCTGTTTGGTGGGGAAATGTAAATATTGGTTTTTCTCCAGACCAATTTGATGCTCTTTACAATAGAATGAAAGCTTATTTGACAGAAAAGGACGTTTATGTCCGTGATGCGTATGCGTGCGCCGATGATTCATTCAAAATGAATTTACGTGTGGTTACTGAATTACCATGGTCAAATTTGTTTGCTTATAATATGTTTTTGCGTCCAACGGATGGTGAAATTGAAAACTTCACTCCTGAATGGAACATTGTTTGTGTGCCTAGTTTTAAAGCTGATCCGGAAATCGACGGAACACGCCAACATAATTTTGCAATCTTGAATTTTACCAAAAAAATTATTTTAATTGGAGGTACAGGTTACACAGGTGAAATTAAAAAAGGAGTGTTTTCTGCGTTAAATTTTGTTTTACCGCACGAAAAAAATGTTTTATCCATGCACTGTTCTGCGAACATTGGTGAAGCTGGAGACACTGCAATTTTCTTCGGACTATCTGGAACTGGAAAAACTACTTTATCTTCTGATCCAAATCGACGCCTAATAGGCGATGACGAGCACGGATGGAGCAACGATACAGTTTTCAATTTTGAAGGTGGTTGCTATGCAAAAACAATTGATTTATCGAAAGAAAAAGAGCCGCAAATTTATGACGCGATTAAATTTGGTTCACTTTTAGAAAACATTGGTTTTGAAAATGAGTCCTCAACTCCCGATTATACAGATGGAACAATTACAGAAAATACACGTGTTTCTTATCCAATTGATTTTATTGACAATATTGCAGTTCCATCAATTGGTGGTGCTCCAAAAAACATTTTCTTCTTAACCGCTGATGCGTTTGGAGTATTACCTCCAATTTCTCGTTTGACAAATGAACAAGCAATGTATCATTTTATGTCTGGTTATACAGCAAAAGTTGCAGGAACAGAAGTAGGAATTACAGAACCAACAACTACTTTTTCAGCAGGTTTTGGTGCAGCTTTTTTACCTTTACATCCAGCGAAATATGCCAAATTGTTAGGTGACAAATTACACGGAACGGATATTAAAGTTTGGTTAATCAATACGGGTTGGTCTGGTGGATCCTATGGTGTAGGTAGCAGAATGAAATTATCTTACACACGTGCAATGATAACTGCTGCATTAACGGGAAAATTAGATGATATCGCTTTTGAAAATCTTCCAGTTTTTGATTTAGCTTTCCCAACTTCTTGTGAAGGTGTTCCATCTGAGTTATTAAACCCACGAAATACTTGGGTTGACAAAGCGGCATTCGACGCTACTGCAAATAACTTAGCAGGAAAATTTGTTGCCAATTTTGAAAAGTTTGCTACAGAAACAAGTCCAGAGATATTGGCTGCAGCTCCAAAAGTTCTTGTATAAATAGAACTTCATTCATCAATCAATCATGAAGGCATTCCAAAAGAGTGCCTTTGTTTTTTTAATCACTTTTCGTTTGATGGAAAACTTAGGCAAAAAAAAACGCCTTTCGGCGCTTAAATTAATTTTTACAAATCAGAATTCGTTGTTTTTTCAACTTTAAGGATTCATTTGCTTTACTGTAATTTAGCAAAAAATGAAGTGTTGAGTTGAGAACTTTGATTCCTGATTTATTCACCAATAAAGATTCTGTAGAGTAATTTTTTGTCATAGGCTAAATACGTTTTTTAACTAAACGAATAGATTCTTTTTTTATTTGAATTTCGCGTATTACTTTCTAAAAAAGAAGCAATTAGGATTTTTAATCTAGTATTAAAAACTTAAAAAAGTTAATTATTTATCTAAATTTATATTACTAGCAAGTTGCCAATTCGTGTTTTAATTGACGTTATAAATAGTTTCCAATTAATGTTAGTGGAATTTGTTTGCTTTGGATTTTTGTGTTTAGGCACAACAATTAAACTAGAAAATTTTAAGATTTAGGTAAAGACATTTGCCAAAATCCGTTTCAAAAAAGGAGCTAAAATTGTTCGCTACGAATCATAAATAATAACAAAACAATAATTTGCGGTCAAATAGGAATTCAGAGTGTTGATTTTTTAGCTCCGCTGCTTCTTGTGGCGTTTTTTTAGTCAGGTAAAAAGAAAGACCAAATGCAATAATTTTTTTATTTTACCTGTATTATTATGGAAGCGAAAACTCAATAAAAGTTAATAAATTAAAGCCTTTTAACTATATTTGCCCTCATTATTTAAACAACCAACAAAATCTATTTAAGCATGAGTCATTCTATTAAGCCAGGAGTTGCATCAGGCGATGAAGTGCAACAAATTTTTCATTACGCTAAGGAAAAAGGTTTTGCTTTACCTGCAATCAATGTAACCAGCACAAGTACGGTTAATGGTGTTATGGAAACTGCGGCAAAACTAAATGCACCTGTTATTATTCAATTTTCAAATGGAGGATCGCATTACTTCGCTGGAAAAGGTTTGTCTAATGTAGGGGAGAAAGCTGCTATTTTAGGTGGTATTTCCGGTGCTAAACATATTCATCAAATTGCTGAAGCTTATGGCGCAACTGTTATTTTGCATACAGATCATTGCGCTAAGAAATTATTACCTTGGATTGATGGTTTACTGGACGCAGGAGAAGAACATTTTCGTCAAACAGGTAAACCACTTTATAGCTCCCACATGATTGATTTGTCAGAAGAACCAATCGCTGAAAATATTGATATTTGTAAAACTTATCTAGCGCGAATGAGTAAAATCGGAATGACTTTAGAAATTGAGTTAGGAATTACTGGTGGTGAAGAAGATGGCGTGGACAATACGGAAGTTGATAATTCAAAATTATACACACAGCCAGAGGAAGTTGCCTATGCTTATGAAGAGTTATTGAAAATTTCTCCTCGTTTTACTATCGCCGCTGCATTTGGAAATGTTCACGGTGTTTATAAGCCAGGAAATGTGAAATTAACGCCAATTATCTTAAAAAATTCACAAGATTTCGTTCAGCATAAATTTAATACAGGTATTAACCCAGTTGATTTTGTATTTCATGGAGGGTCAGGTTCTACAGTGGAGGAAATTAGAGAAGGAATTAGTTATGGAGTCGTAAAAATGAATATTGATACAGATTTACAATTTGCATTTACGGAAGGAGTAAGAGACTACGTTGAATCAAAAATTGAATATCTTCGTACTCAAATTGGAAATCCAGATGGGGATGATATTCCAAATAAAAAATACTACGATCCGCGTAAATTACTACGAGAAGGGGAGTTGACATTTAACAAAAGACTAGAAGAGTGTTTTGCTGACTTAAATAATGTGAATACTTTGTAACTTAAAATTTTAGAAAAATGAGCTGGTTTAAACGAAAAAAAGAAGGAATTACGACTTCAACAAGCGATAAGAAAGAAACGCCTGAAGGATTATGGATACATTGTTCCAACTGTAAAACGTTATATACCACAGTTGATTTTGCAACCAAGAATTACGTTTGTGATCGTTGCAATCACCACGAACGCATCGGTTCTGAGGAATATTTTCATATCATTTTTGACAAAGGTCAGTACACAGAGTTAAACAAAGATTTAACTTCAGGTGACCCCTTGAATTTTGAAGACACAAAAAAATATACAGACCGTATTGTTGCTACTCAAAAAAGCACAGGTTTAAAAGATGCAATCCGCACCGCTAAAGGAAAATTGGACGGAATGGATTTCGTTATTGCAGCAATGGATTTCTCCTTTATTGGTGGCTCAATGGGTTCAGTAATGGGGGAGAAAATTGCTCGAGCAATCGACGAAGCGATTCAAATTAATGCTCCATTTATGATTATTTCCAAATCAGGTGGTGCACGCATGATGGAAGCTGGTTATTCCTTGATGCAGATGGCAAAAATTTCAGGAAAATTAGGTCAATTAGCTGAAGCAAAATTACCGTATATTTCTTACCTAACAGATCCAACAACTGGTGGTGTCACCGCTTCATTTGCCATGTTAGGCGACATTAATATCGCTGAGCCTGGCGCTTTAATTGGTTTTGCTGGTCCACGTGTTGTAAAGGAAACAATCGGACGTGATTTGCCCGACGGGTTCCAAACCTCAGAGTTTTTATTGGAACATGGTTTCTTAGATTACATTATTGACAGACCGGAAATCCGTACAAGATTAGCGCTGTCATTGAAGATGTTCATGGCTTAAAACCTCAATAAACAACCTCCACTTTCGAATAAACCTTTCGAATCGGTTGATGATTGCAATCTGGATTGTGAAGATAGAAGTATAAATTCTTATTTGTTTTTAATAAGTTTATTTGTCTTGGACTAAACTCCAAGGTAAAGGAAATCGGATTCCATGATTTAGTTTCAAATTTCTCTGTAAAACTTGGACGAATTGCTTTAAATAAAGTCCATTTTTTACTTAGCCAAGTTGTATTCTTCAAATTCAATAGCAAATTCCCCATTTTTTGAATATCAGAACGTCGGTTGCAAAACAATTCGGCATAAAGTTGAATTCGGATTTTTTTTACTTTCTTCGGTTCAAGTCTAAAATTTCCAATTGCTATCATGCGAGAGTTATTTGGAATTCCTTTTAACGAAATATCAGTTTCTTTAATCACTTCCCATTTCTCATTTCCAACCCAAAATTCTTGGGCTTGAGGTGGAATTAATTGATTTTGTTGAATCGTGTATTGACTAAATAAGCGGTAAATCAAAAGTTGGTTTTGCAGTGTTATTTTCTTTTTTGGGTCTTTCTCAGGAAGTAAAGTCATTTTTTTCGTAACACTATAAAGGTTATTTCCCAAAAGAACGGATCCATTTTGAAAAGCGTCACTAATACGTAATTTGTTGGTTGTGAAAACTAAACTGCGATTCGTCTTGAAATATTTTGAAAAAACGAATTCTTTTCCAATAAATCCACACGAGTCGGGTAGGTTGGCATTTTTGTAGTCTAAACGAAAATAATTTAGCAAGCTTGGCGCAATGTCTAAATGTGAAACGACGGCTCTTGACTTAAAATGATTTTTTAATAATGGAGAATAAATAACGATTGGAATGTTGTATTTTGCCAATGGATTTGCATTGAAAAGTTCCGTTCCGTGATCTCCCGTAATGATAAAAATAGTATTTTGATATTCTGGTTTTTTCCTCCATTCTTCCATGAAAAATCGAATTTGATCATCGGCATAGCGGAAAGCACCAAAATTTTCAGCTTGAGTTTGAATTAGATTTCTATATTTTTTGTAGTGAACGGAATCTATATTTTTTAAAACGATTTCCGTATATTTTTCTTTTTCTGGATAGATAAAAGGATCATGTGAACTAATTGTTAAAAAAACATCTAAGATTCTTTTTCCACCTCTGTGAATTTTTGCTTCATCTAAAAATGCTTGTTTGTAAATATCCTCATCTGGAAAACCCCACGGACTATTCACTTCCTTCGAATGCTGCAAACATTCTTTAGACCAATTTTGAACCAAGAAATTGACATTGTGATAATTCATAAATCCGCGCATGTTCAAATATTCTAATGGAACCCCGCAGTAAAAACGAGAATAATAAGACTTTTGCAATAAATTAAAAATAGACCAATGATTTGGATATTGAATTTGCTGAAATGCATTTCCATCGGTTACGTTTGGTACTGAGGAAAGAATCGCAGGTAAAACATTGTGTGTTCGTTGCGAAGTAGAAAGCGCATTGGGAAAATATAAACTGTGTTCTGAAAGTGAGTCCATAAAAGGCATCAAATTTCCAGTGCTTGCTTTTCGCTCACCAAACATGTCAGCAGACATACTTTCTGTGAGAATGAAAACAATATGCGGTGCTTTTCCATCTGATGTTTTAGAGAAAAAAGGCGATAAGGAACTTTTATCAGGAAAGGCATGCCAAGTAGGATAAATTCCATTTGATGCAGTTTGACCATAAAATTCGGGATTTAACTTTTCAAAATCCCTAAGATAAATACGTTTCGATTTAGAATTTGAACTTGTCGAGTAATCAATCGTGTGATTTATGAAATAAAGTAAACGATTATTAACAAGCGCTTCTAATGGTAAATCTTCTGCGTTTTTATAGTGCAAAAAAGGTAAACCAAGTAACGCAACCAATCCAATATAAAAAAAAGATTTTTGCGTATTGACACTTGCTTTTTGGTTTAATTTTTTAAATCCCCAA
>Ga0105050_10001640_pt1 | contig 33365 bp, 34 predicted proteins | sample FRY01_FD_78088 | JGI IMG/M metagenome (GOLD analysis project Ga0105050, IMG submission 78088) | Freshwater microbial communities from Lake Fryxell liftoff mats and glacier meltwater in Antarctica - FRY-01 | ecosystem: Environmental > Aquatic > Freshwater > Ice > Glacier meltwater ...
GGGCATCACACAGAAAAAAGCCCGAGGCTCCATCACGAGCTTCGGGCTCTCAGGCCGCTGGGGCCATCGGGCTGGTGCTTGCTAAGCGCCAATCACGCCGCCGTCGATGCGGCGGATTGCGATGGTGGCAGAACGGGGCCGACCGCTTGGGCCATAGCGCTGGTTGCCCGGCCACTGGCTCTGGAAGTTGAACACGGATGCCGTGCCGAGCGCAGGCGTGTCCTCACCCGGGTGCTGGATGTTCACGAAGATAGTTTTGCCGTCGGGCGATTCGGTCAGGCCGGTGATTTCGGCGCCCTTGGGTCCGACCAAAAAGCGGCGCAGCTTGGGCTCGCCAAGCGCAGCGCCCACAAAGGTTCGCTTGCTGCCCGTGTTGCCACCCAGGCTGTTGTTCACCGTCACCGCAGCGCCATCGCCCACCGAGCCAGGAATGGCCGCGAGCAGCATGCAGTTGGTGACATCGGTGTAGGCGCCGTCGTCGGTCTGGATGTAGCAAATACCGGTGGCTTCGCTGAACCACAGACCATCGGGCGAGGAGAAATCGTTCTTTGCCGTCAGCCCCGAGAGGTTGATGCCCGCACCCGCATCTTCTTCTGCACCAAACAGAAAGATGTCCCAGTTGAAGACGCTGGCGGTGGCGCCGCCCGAGCCTTCCTTGAAACGCACAATGTGGCCGTTGGGGTTGCCACTGCGCCCTTTTCCGTCGTTGTCGGCGAAGGCGCGTGGATTGGCCGCGTCGGAGTTGGCCACGGTGCGGCTGCTGTTGTTGGTCATGGTGAAGTACACCTCGCCATTCTTCGGGTTGACCGCACCCCATTCCGGGCGGTCCATCTTGGTGGCACCCACTGCACTGGCCGCGTGACGCGCGTTCACCAGCACATCGGCTTGGTTGGCGAAGGCGTAGGTGGCGTAGGCAGACGCAGCGGTCACAGCAGACAGGTTCAGCTCCAGCCAGACGCCAGTGCCGTCGTCATTGAACATGGCCGCGAAGAGCTTGCCCTCGTTGAGGTACTTGTCACCAGCTGCCATGCCTGTGCCCACGTCAGCCAGATCCCAGACAGCGGTGGAGACGAACTTGTAGATGTACTCGTTTTGCGAGTCACAACCCATGTAGAAGGCCAGCGGCTGGCCCACCACTGGAATACCGCAAACAGCGGCCTCGTGCGCAAACCGGCCCATGGCGACGCGCTTGGCTGGCTGCGCGTTGGGGCGCAGCGGGTCGATTTCGACGTTGTAGCCAAAGGTGTTCGGCTCGTTGCGGAAGTCGTCTACAGCGGTGGCACCCTGGGCTGAAATGTTCCAGCGGCCGAAGCGGTCATCGGTGGCCGCCGAGGCCACAGCCGACCAGCCCTGCGAGGCGGCCGAGGTGGCGGTGTCGGCCAGCGGGCCGGAGATCACGCTGTAGCGGGCGTGTGAGCTTTTGAGCTTCGGACTCACATCGGTCGAACCCTTGGGCATGAAGAAATACCTGGCCCAGTTTTCTTCACATCCCAGGTAGGTGCCCCAGGGCGTTTTGCCGTGGCCACAGTTGTTGAGTGTGCCGCGCGAGGTAGCACCGCTGGGGTCGTACTTTGTGGCCATGAAGGCGCCGATGTCGTTCAGATGCGCAGCGGGGCCAGCGACGCGCATCAGCGTCTGGCCATTGACGCGGCGGTTAAAGGCCGAGTCGGTCTTGTAGCTCCAGGCGCCGGTGCTGCTGCGGTTGATCTCAACCAGCGAGATTCCATGGTGGTTGATCTCTTTGAGCACCTCGGACTCCAGGCGCGTGCCCAGATCCCAGCCGCGGAACTGACTGAACTTTTTGCCACCGACACCATTGGTGGTTTGACCACGGGGGTGGAAAAAGTGGGCGTCGGCCGAACTTTCGTGGTTCACCGCCAGCACCGCGCGACCGGTGTCCCGGGTGGTGTAGTTGCCCGAAGCGTCGATGAAGAAAATGTCCATGCCGTCGTGGTGATCGCCGATGCGGTTCGACCAGTCGTCGGTCTCGGTGCCGAGGTTGCTGTAAGCGGGCGTACTCGGGTTGATGGTGTCACCGGTGGCGTGCAACACGGTGTAGGTGTAGCCAGCGGGCAGGATGACATCGTCAAGGAGACTTTTGTCGATAGGCGAAAAACTCAACGAGCGCGCGATGGGCTGCGCCGGGATGCTGGTTGCGGCTTCTTCGCCGCCACCTCCACAGGCAGCCAGCAAAGGCAAGGTCGAGATTGCAGCCAGACCCACGCCACCTTGGATCAACTGGCGGCGAGAAAAGCCAGCTTGCTTGCTTCGAGTCAGAACCTCTGCGAAATGCTCGTTGGAGGAGTGGTTGCAGATTTCGTCGGTGTAATCAGACATGTCGGATGTGCTCCATGCGGGTTGTTGAACAGCTCTATGGTCGACAACGCCCATGACAAATGCGTGACGCGCGGCCCTACAAGGGGTTTCACGCCACCGTCACTTTTTTATGTTGGGTCAGCCTTTCTGGCGGTGCAGCACCACGGCGAGTGGTGCTGCCTCGGTGGCAACAGCGGTCCAAGCCGAATGCCGGCGCAAACCTGTTGCACAGCAGCAACACCTGTGGAGATACAGCTGGTGTCACAGAATTTTCATGTGGCCCAGATGAAATGCACGCACCCGCTTGCCATGGGCGGCGGGCGTGGGAATCCAGCCAGGCGACAAATATCAATTGGAAATCACCACAAGGAATCCCTTGTTGCGTTGACCTTAATTGCCGCTTCTGGCGCAGCCCTCGCGCAATCTTTCCTCACCGGCGGCATCTCGGGCGCGGTTGAGCTTCAACTTTGAAGAAATCGCAGGGGTAAAGAACGACATCACCGCGCTGAACCTGTGCTCCCGCGCCGGAAAGTTGGACATGGGCTTCGCCCACCAGGACCAGAAAAACACCGTTGCTGCCAGCGACTGTGGGCACAGCGTTTTGTCTGCAGCCTACAACTTGGGCGTGGCCCACGTATCGGCCCAATTCCAGAACAGCAAGCAGGCCACCGGTCTGAAGGACAACAGGTTCGTGCCCGGTGTGTTGGTACCGGTTGCCACCAACACAGACGTGTCACTGGCCTAGGCCGACAGCAAGGGCAAATTAAATGGTGCCACCACCCCAAACGGCACGGCCTTCTCGTTCGGCGGCGCCTACTCGCTGTCCAAGCGCACCCACCGGTACGGCGCCTATCTGACCGGCGACGTCGAGAACGCGCTCGGCGCGAAGAACGCTGACCAAACCTTGCACGCAGGTGGTGTGCGTCGCGATTTCTGCTCTGAGTCGATGGCGCGTCTTGCGTGCGTCAAGTGTTCTCCAAGCTTGCGCAGTGGCTGAAAGTCGATGAGAAACCACGCGATTTTTAGCCATGAGCGGCTTGCCGATCATGGCTTTTTTGCAGCGACAGCTTGCTCAGCTGATCGAGCTGGCCAGACAGCCGATCGGCTCAGTCGTCCACCGGCGTGAGCTTGGCCACACTCAGCGCGAGCCACTTCACGCCGTGCCGCGTGAAGCCCACCTGGGCGCGCGCGTCGGCCCCTGCACCCTCCAGCGCGAGCACCTTGCCCTCGCCAAATTTGTTATGAAACACCGCCATACCGGCCCGAATGTCGGTGCCGCGATCGGGCTCGGGGTTGCTTTTGCCGCCCAGGCCCTTGGGGTCGCTGCCCGAGGCCCAGCCAGGTGACCAGGCGGGTTGCAGCCCCGCGCCGCGCGCTGGCGCGCCTCGCCCCGGCGCCCAGGCCGAGCCGCCGCTGGCTGTGGCACCCAGAGCCGGTTGCTGCGGGGTCAGCCACTTCATACAAGCCTCGGGCAGCTCATCGAAGAAGCGGCTTTTCATGTTGTAGCGGGTCTGGCCATGCAGCATGCGGGTCTGCGAGTGGCTGAGGTACAGCCGCTTTCGGGCCCGGGTGATAGCGACGTACATCAGCCGGCGTTCTTCTTCCAGTCCATCGCGGTCGCTCATCGCGTTTTCGTGCGGGAACAGGCCCTCTTCCATGCCGGTGATGAACACACAGTCGAACTCCAGCCCCTTGGCCGCGTGTACCGTCATCAGCTGCACAGCGTCCTGGCCAGCCTGGGCCTGGTTGTCGCCGGACTCCAGCGCGGCGTGGGTGAGAAAAGCGACCAGCGGGCTCAGCGTTTCACCGGTTTCCTGGTCGGGTGCCAGTGGCTCGTCGATGACTGGCTGGCTTGGATCCAGCCCCTGACTCACCGGGCTCTGGGTCAGTGGTGTGCCGTGTTCGTCCACTGGCAGCGCCACCGCATCGCGGCCAAAGCCCTCGACGCTCACAAAGCTCTCGGCCGCATTCACCAGCTCCTCCAGGTTCTCCACCCGGTCCTGGCCCTCGCGCTCGGCGCGGTAGTGCTCAATCAGACCGCTGTGCTCGAGCACCCGCTCGATGATTTCGCGCAGGGTGTAGCCCTCGGTCTGCTCGCGCAGCACCTCAATCTTGGCGGCAAAGGCGCCGATAGCGGTACCAGCGCGGCCCGCCACGCCGCTGACCGCGTCGTGCAGCGAGCAACCCGAGGTGCGCGACACGTCTTGCAGCTGCTCGATGCTGCGCGCGCCGATACCGCGCGGTGGGAAGTTCACCACCCGCATGAAACTGGTGTCGTCGTGTGGGTTCTCCAGCAAGCGCAAATAGGCCAGCGCGTGTTTGATTTCTGCGCGCTCGAAAAAGCGCAAACCACCGTAGACGCGGTACGGCATGCCGGCGTTGAACAGCGCTGTCTCCACCACGCGGCTTTGCGCGTTGGCGCGGTACAGCACCGCCATCTCGCGCTTGGGGCTGCCTTCGCGCGCCAGCTGCTTCATCTCGTCGACCATCCACTGCGCCTCGGCGAAGTCACTGGTGGCCTCGAACACCCGCACCGGCTCGCCGGCGCCGGCGTCGGTGCGCAGGTTTTTGCCCAGACGGTGGCTGTTGTTTGAGATCAGCTGGTTGGCCGAGTCCAGGATGTTGCTGGCGCTGCGGTAGTTCTGCTCCAGCTTGATTTGGTGTTGCACGCGAAACTCGCGTACGAAGTCGGCCATGTTGCCCACCCGGGCGCCGCGAAACGCGTAGATGCTCTGGTCGTCGTCGCCGACCGCAAACACCGCGTTGACAGCCGGCGTGAGGCCTTCGATGGGTGGTGTGCTGAACTGTTTGATCCAGGCGTATTGCAGCCGGTTGGTGTCCTGGAACTCGTCGATCAGAATGTGCTTAAACCGCCGCTGGTAGTGCTCGCGCACAGGATCGTTGTCGCGCAGCACCTCAAAGCTGCGCAGCATCAGCTCGCCGAAGTCCACCACGCCCTCGCGCTGGCATTGTTCTTCATACAGCGCATACAGCTCGACCTTCTTGCGCGTTTCCTCATCGCGCACGGTCACATCGACCGGCCGCTCCCCGTCTTCCTTGCGACCGCTGATGAAATACTGCACCTGCTTGGGCGGGAAGCGCTCGGTGTCCACGTTGAACTGCTTGCACAGGCGCTTGACGGCGGAGAGCTGGTCTTGCGTGTCCAGAATTTGAAACGTGGCCGGCAGCCCCGCCAGCTTGTGGTGGGCGCGCAAGAAGCGGTTGCACAGACCGTGAAAGGTGCCAATCCACATGCCGCGCACATTCACCGGCAACATGCCGGAGAGCCGGGTCATCATTTCCTTGGCTGCTTTGTTGGTGAAGGTGACCGCCATCAGCCCACCCGGCCCGACCTGCCCGGTTTGCAGCAGCCAGGCGATGCGGGTGGTGAGGACGCGCGTCTTGCCCGAGCCGGCACCCGCGAGGATGAGCGCGTGCTCGGGTGGCAAGGTCACGGCAGCGCCTTGCTCGGGGTTGAGGCTGGCGAGCAGCGGGGATGGGTTCACGGTATTGTCAGAAGGCATGGACCGATTGTAGGAAACGGTCACCGGCCCGCTGACCAGCGCCATCCCGCAGCCGACCCGCCTACAATTGCGTGCCCGGGTCGCGCACAAGCGTCCGGTTTTTTTTCGCCCAATCGGGGCACGAAACCCGAGCGAGACGAAGCGCCTTTACCCATTTGATGCAAGGAACCGGACCGTGGAAATCTTCGATTACGACAATATCCTGCTGCTGCCGCGGAAATGCCGTGTGGAGAGCCGCTCGGAATGCGATGCCAGCGTGGAACTCGGCGGGCGCCGGTTTCGCCTGCCGGTGGTGCCGGCCAACATGAAGACAGTGGTGGACGAGAAGATCGGCCTTTGGCTGGCGCAAAACAGCTACTTTTATGTGATGCACCGCTTCGATCTGGACAATGTGGCTTTTGTGCGCAGCATGCACAAAGTCGGTGTTTACGCGTCAATCTCGTTGGGTGTGAAGGCCGCTGACCGCGCCACGGTGGACGCACTCACCGCCGAGGGGCTGGTGCCCGAATACATCACCATCGACATCGCCCACGGCCACGCCGACACGGTACGCGACATGATCGGCTACCTGAAAGAAAAGCTGCCCAAAAGCTTTGTGATCGCGGGCAATGTGGCAACGCCCGAGGCGGTTATCGATCTGGAAACCTGGGGTGCTGATGCGACCAAGGTGGGTGTAGGCCCAGGCAAGGTCTGCATCACCAAGCTCAAAACCGGCTTTGGCACCAGCGGCTGGCAGCTCTCAGCCTTGAAGTGGTGTGCCCGCGTGGCCACCAAACCCATCATTGCCGACGGCGGCATCCGCAGCCATGGCGACATTGCCAAGAGCATCCGCTTCGGTGCCAGCATGGTCATGGTGGGTTCCCTGTTTGCCGGCCACGAAGAGTCGCCGGGCAAGACGGTAGAGGTAAACGGCGTGCTGTTCAAGGAGTACTACGGCTCGGCCAGCGACTTCAACAAGGGCGAATACAAACACGTTGAAGGCAAGCGCATTCTCGAGCCCATCAAGGGCAAACTGGCCGGCACGCTGACCGAGATGGAGCAGGACGTGCAAAGCTCCATCAGCTACTCGGGTGGCACCAAGCTGATGGACATCCGCAAGGTGAATTACGTGATCTTGGGTGGCGACAACGCACGGATTATGTGAGCCCCACGCGAAGCACCTGCGACGCGTCACCTTCCAGGGAGCAACGCTGGCAGCCCGGCCAAGCCGAAATCGCGGTGTTCTGGGTTGTAGGCACGCGCGCCGGCCGAGACCTTCTAACCCGATCGGGGTTCAGACCTCGCGCTGACATGCATCTAAGGAAATCCTGCATAACTCCCTCACTTGTCTGCTGCGCGTAAGGGCGCAGTGGCATCCTTCTGATCCATGAAGCAAGCCACCTTGGACCTCAACCTGATCGTCAAGAAAACCCGCAAGCGCGAGTTCCTTAATCAGATGGATCGAGTCGTGCCCTGGACGAGCTTGGTCGAACTCATCGCCCCGTACTACCCCGAAGGTAAAACCGGGCGCCCACCCTTTGCGCTGGAGACGGTGCTGCGGGTGCACTTCATGCAGCAGTGGCGCGGCCTGTCAGACCTCGGCATGGAAGAGGCCTTCTTCGACACGCCGCTGTACCGCGAATTTGCCCAGCTCGACCCCCAAGGCCGCTCACCAGACTAGAGCACCATTCTGCGGTTTCGCCACCGCCTCGCGACACACAAACTCGCCGATCAAATGCTGGCTACCGTCAACGAGTTGCTGAGCGACGAAGGCTTGCTGCTCAAAGCAGGTACCGCCGTAGACGCCACCCTGATCGCCGCGCCCAGCTCCACCAAGAACAAGGCGAAGAAGCGCGACCCCGAGATGCACTCCAGCCAAAAGGGCAACGCGTGGCACTTTGGCATGAAAGCGCATATTGGCGTGGACATCCACTCTGGGCTGGTGCACACGGTGCGCGGCACATCGGGCAACGTCGCAGACATCGCCGAGGGCCACAGAGCTTGCTGCACGGGCAAGAGGCCGGCGTGTATGCGGATGCTGGTTACCAGGGCGCACAAAAACGACCCGACGCCAGAGAGGGGGTGGACTGGTACGTGGCCATGCGCCCGGGCAAGCGCATGAAGCTGGACAAAGAAAAGCAGCCGGGTGACGCGATGGTGGACTTGTTTGAGAAATTCAAGGCCGGTGTCCGGGCCAAGGTGGAGCACCCGTTTCGCGTGATCAAGCGCCAGTTTGGGTTTGTCAAGGTGCGCTATCGGGGCTTGACGAAAAACACGTTGCAGATCAAGACGCTGTTTGCGCTGTCCAATCTTTGGATGGCGCGGCACAAGCTGATGGGGTTTGCGGCATGAGTGCGTCCGAAGTCGGGGGGAAGACCGTTAAAACGGCGCAAATGACGCTGAAAGCAGCGAATTGCGGCGCAAACGGCGTCATTTGGCCGAAAGATTTCGGCTGGTGAAAGACCTTCGCCCGCTAGCACGTCCCGAAACGGGTTGTGCAGGGCATCCCTAAGCCTCCAGCGATTTCAGAGTCAACTGGTGCAACCGATGCCCCGGTTGCACCAGTGCTTCAAGCACGCTGAAATGGTTGAGCCCGGGCAATGCTTCACACACCGGCACCACCTCGGCACCCCAGGCCTGCTGGATCAGCGCGTTCTGCTGCACGAATGCCTCGCTCTCGTTCGCACCCACCAGCGCTGCCAGCGTGCCCCGACCATCGATCACAGACGGCGCGGGAAAACCCGCTGGGCTGGCCTGGCGCACCTGCTCGGGCGTGAGGCGCAGCGCATCGCGCAGAAACGGGGTGTGGCGCAGCGGCTCCAGATCGAACACACCCGAGATCGACAGCGCGTTTTTCACCAGCGCAGGCGGCAGACCGGTGCCCACCTTCGCCCAGTCGCAGGCGAGCAACATAGCCGCGAGGTGGCCGCCCGCCGAATGGCCCACCACCGTGATGCGCTGCGGGTCGCCGCCGTGCGCGCCGATGTGCCGGTAAACCCAAGCCAGCGCCTGCGTCATCTGCAAAGCAATCTGCACAACGGTGACAGCAGGACACAGCGCGTAATTCGGTACCACCACGCACGCGCCCCGCTTGACAAACGCGGGCGCGAGGAAGCTGTGGTCCGCCTTGTCCAGGCTGCGCCAGTAGCCGCCGTGGATGAACACCAGCACCGGCGCGGCTGGTCGGCCCGGCTGGCACGGCGCAGGAAACACATCCAGCGTCTCGCCCACGCCGTGTCCATAGGCCACATCGAGCAGGCAGGGCAGCGTCTGACGCGCTTGGGCAGATTCGGTCGCCCAACGCGCGAAATGCGCTGCGTGTTCGGGCACCAGAGCGCGGTTGTTGTATTGACGATCCAGCCAAGCGGGATCGTGGCGGGTGGGAATGATTTTGTTTCTGACCATGATCGGGCGATTGTGCGCGGTGAATTGGACCAGCCGCCTACACTTCTGCGCTTACTTTTCCTTCAGCCCTCCGTTGCACGCACACGCCCAAACCATGACCGCTCCCATCGCCTCCAACGCTCTCCCGCCCGCCCTCTCTGTGGCCGTGCTCGGCATCGGCCTGATGGGCTTTCCGATCGCGCGACGCTTGTGCGAGGCTGGCGTGGCGGTACGGGCCTGGAACCGCTCGCCCGCCAAGGCCGAGCGGTTGGTGCCCTTCGGCGTGACCGTCTGCGAGTCTGCCGCCGACGCTGTGTCAACCGCCAATCTGGTGATCACGCTGCTGGAGAATGGCGAGGCCGTCGAGGCGGTGCTGTTCGACCCCACCACGCTCGGTGCGCTGCGCGCCGGCACGCTGGTGTTGGACATGTCGTCCATCCTGCCGGCGCAGGCGCGTGACCACGCGTCGCGCCTGGCCAGCCGCTCTGTGCAGCACCTGGACGCGCCCGTCTCGGGCGGCACCGTGGGCGCCGAAGCGGGCACGCTGGCCATCATGGCCGGGGGCGACAGCGCCGAGGTGGAGCGCGCACGGCCGCTGCTGGAAATGTTGGGCCGCCTGACGCATGTCGGTCCGCACGGTGCTGGACAGCTGGCAAAACTGGCCAACCAAATGATCGTGGGAATCACCATCGGTGCGGTCGCCGAGGCGCTGCTGATGTGTGAAAAAGGCGGTGCCAATATGGCGCGCGTGCGCCAGGCGATCACTGGCGGTTTTGCCGACAGCCGCATCCTGGCGCTGCACGGCGAGCGCATGGTGCAGCGCGACTTCACCAAGCACGCTGCCATGGCGGTGCAGCTAAAAGACATGCGCAACGCGATGCACACCGCCCAGGGCATGGGCTTTGAGGCGCCAATCACGACCTTGTTTGAGCAGCTGTTTGCCCAGGCGGTCGATCACGGCCTGGGCGACCTGGACCACTCGGCGCTTTTTGTCGAACTGGCGCAGCGCAACAGCATGCGCTGATGGGCGGTTGGTCGCGACAGCTGGGGTTTGCTAGAATCTTGGGTTGATTTTGGGGACGTAGCTCAGCTGGGAGAGCGTCGCGTTCGCAATGCGAAGGTCGGGAGTTCGATCCTCCTCGTCTCCACCAAAAAAACAAAAAGGCCGGACACAAGTCCGGCCTTTTTTTGCGATTGACAACGCACAGCCACATGGAGCGCCGCGTGCCAGCCGCCAAACCCAGGGCAGTAACGCTGCAAACCCGCACCAATTCCGCTATTGAGTGAGGACTTGCGCCGGCATTGCATCGACCGGAGATGGGCTTGCTAGAGACCGACAAAACCTGGGTGCTCGACCCGCGCTGCGAACCGGCCGCAGACAGCTTGGAAATGCTGTTGACAGTGGCCCCAACAGCTGCACCTGACCCACCAGCACGGAGCGAACGCAGGGCTCCATCGCTCAGCACCGCTCGCTGGGTGGAAGACTGACGACAGACGCCAGCTGCCTCCGGTTGAAGCGGCCCAGCGGCTGCGCTCACACGCAGACAACTGGGTCGGAGCAGAAATGGCCAGGCCATGGCGCGCTTGTTCACGCCGAAGGACCGGTATTGACGCAAACACCATAAAAAAAGCCGGACATTTGTCCGGCTTTCTTGATGCTGACGCTGACCCTGACGCTGACGTTCAGCGTGGGTTGCGGCGCGCTACCGGGCGCGACGGCGCACCGGCTGGACGACGCGGGGCGAACTCGCCGCGCATCGCAGCGCGCTCACCCGTGCCACGCTCGGGAGCAAAGCGGTCGCCACCGCGGTCGTTGCGGGCAGGAGCACTGGAGAAACCCGAGGGTCGAGCGCCAGCGCCGGATGCACCACGGTCGGCAAGTGCGCGCGCGGCTGGGCGGCTGTCGCCAGCGCGCTCGAACCTGTTCTCGCTGCGGGGTGCTGCATCTCGGTTGTCAAACCGGCCAGCGTCGCCACGTTGCTCGAAGCGGCCTGCGTCGCCTGACGGCCCGTGTCCGGCGTTGCCGCGCGGTGCGTTGTCAAAGCGGTTGCCTTCAAAACGCGGCGCGCTGCGGTCAGGTGGGCCACGGCGGTCACCACCAAAGCGGTCGTTACCGCGCGAGGCGTTGGCGTAGTTGCGGCCAGGAGCGCCACGGCCCATCGGAGGCTCGTTCATCGGTGCGCGCTGGCGTGGCTCCATGCCCTCGACAGTGGCAACAGTGATGCGCTGGCGGGTGAAGGCTTCGATGTCGAAGATCTTGCGGCGATCGCGCATCTCGGCAAAGGTGATGGCCAGGCCATCGCGCCCAGCGCGGCCGGTGCGGCCGATGCGGTGGGTGTAGTCCTCGGCCTTCATCGGCAAGCCAAAATTGAACACGTGGGTGATGGTGGGCACATCGATCCCGCGCGCAGCGACGTCGGTGGCCACCAAGATCTGCACCTGGCCGTTGCGCAGCGCCGTCAGGCGGCGGTTGCGCATGCCCTGGCCGAGGGCGCCGTGCAGCGCCACAGCGGCAAAGCCAACCTGCTGCAAGTCGGTGGCCAAACCATCACATTCAATCTGCGTGCTACAGAAAACGATGGCTTGGTTGATGCCGGTGTCGCGCAACCAGTGGTCAAGCAAAGTGCGCTTGTGCTGGGCGTTGTCGGCCCAGTACAGTTTTTGCTCAATGTTGACATGCTGCTCTTGCGGTGAGTCGATCTGGACTTTTTGCGCATGCTTGCCGCCTTCGTGCATGACACGCATGGCGAGCTGCTGAATGCGTGGCGCAAAGGTGGCGGAGAACATCATGGTCTGACCGCGCTGACTGGTCAGCTCGTTGATCTCGGCGAGGTCGTCGGAGAAGCCAAGATCGAGCATGCGATCGGCCTCGTCCACCACCAAGAACTGCACTTTGTCCAACTTAAGCTGCTGCGAACGCTGCAAATCCAGCAGGCGCCCCGGGGTGGCAACCACCAGATCGGCATTTTGCAGCTTGGCGATCTGCAACTGGTAAGGCATGCCGCCTACCACGTTGGCCACACGCAGACCACGGCAGTGGCGCACCAGGTCAATGGCGTCGTTCGCCACCTGCTGGGCCAGTTCGCGGGTTGGGCACACGATCAAAGCGCCGGGGACAGCGGCCTTGAAATTGCGCGCGCTGGTCGGGTCTTTGCGCTTTGGACGCTTAGGCGCAGCTTCGCCGCGGGCCTGTGCTTCAGCGCCAGCGCGCTCGAAATCGGCGCGCTCTTTGGCCTCAGCGGCGGCTTGCTGCTGGAGCAAGGTGTGCAACACCGGCAACAAAAAAGCGGCGGTTTTGCCGCTGCCGGTCTGGCTGGAAACCATCAAATCGGCGTAACGTTTCTCGCCTTCGGGCAGCATAGCCTTGGGGATGACATTGTTTTGCACCTGGGTCGGCTTTACATAGCCGAGATCAGCACAGGCCTGCACCAGCTCGGGCGCCAGGCCCAGCAGCTCAAAGCCGTTGGGTTCTGTGACCGTGGGTTCTGGGGTTTCCAGCTCGACTTCGGGGGTCAAAATTTCGCCCGCAGTTTCGGCTGCGGTGGAAGAAGTGGAAAGGTTGGAATCGGGCGTAGATTCGCCGCGTTCTTCAAAAGAGTCGCTCATGTTCGTCCTTGCGCTTGGGCGCAATTGATCGAATCTAGGCACAGGTTAGCCGTCGCCAGACATGGCGGGCGTTCCCAGGCGCTGAATCCGTTCGTGGTTACAAAACACCAACCATCAAACGGACAACGCGCCATGGGTCACAAAAGAATCGGGTGACGCCGGGAGCGAATGGCCTCTTGCGCATGACCGCTGGTGAATACCAGGGCGGCCGGGTGTTCCCAAAGGGGCATACACCAGCGCGGTTCGGGAGGCCTGTGTGTGAGGCAGATGCACTAATAAGCGCAGTTTCCTGCGCAGCCTCGGATTATCGCACGCTTCTGGGGAAAACCCTAGTTTTTCTTGTTGGGCCTTGCCCTAGCCCAACACAGCCGAGACGATCTGGAACAAGGTCGCAGCCAGCACAGCGGTGGCAGGCACGGTGATGATCCAGGCCGCAACGATGCGCAGCACCGCTGAGCGCTTGACGATTTCTTTCTTATAGGCCTTCTTGAACGCCCGACGCTCGTTCTTGGCAAACACCGCGCCTTCGCTCTGCGCGCGCAGCTTGGTGCGCTGTTTCATGTCGGCCAACATGCGTTTTTTGTCTGCGACTTCGGCGGTCTCAAAGCGCTGCAGATAGGTCTGAACCTCTTCTCGATCGTCGCCCTGGTGGCCCGCAAAAACCACGGCTTCCATCTTGCTGTAATTCACTTTAAGCAGCTCGCGCAGGAAGCCCACGCCAAACACCGCACCGATCGTCACATGGGTGGTGGATACCGGCATGCCGAGCTGCGAAGCGAAGATTACGGTGATGGTTGCGGCCATGGCGATCGAGTAGGCACGCATGTTGTCGAGTTCGGTAATCTCTCGGCCCACCGTTTTGATGAGCCGCGCGCCATAAAGCGCCAATCCGACCGACAGACCCAACGCGCCCAGCATCATGACCCACAGGGGCGTGGCCGCCTTGGTGGCGATAGCGCCGCTCTTCACTGCTTCGTAAATCGCCGCCAGCGGACCCACCGCGTTGGCCACATCGTTGGCGCCATGGGCGAAGCTCAACAATGCCGCTGAACACACCAGTGGCCAGGTGAACAGTCGGTTCACGCCGCCTTTGGTGTTGCTTTGTCGCTGCGCCAAACGCCTCACCGGTTTGCGCACCAGCACCAGAACGACGGCAGCGATGGCGCCACCACCGATCACAGCCGCAATGAAGGACACGTGCACCAGCTGTCCCAGGCCCTTGAGCATCATGTAAGTGCCAAACGTCCAGGCCATCACCGCAATCAGCCAGGGCACAACCCGGGCGGCGGCCTCCATCATCTCGCTGCGGTAGGTGATGCTGCGCTTGATGACATACAGGAAGGCGGCGGCGATGGCACCCCCGGCGAGCGGCGAAATCAACCAACTCAGCACAATGTTGCCAATGGTGTCCCAGTTCACCAGACCCCAGCCGCCAGCCGCGATGCCAGCGCCCATGACTGCGCCAATGATGGAGTGGGTGGTTGAGACTGGCGCGCCGATGGCGGTGGCCAAATTGAGCCACAGGGCGCCCGCCAGCAAGGCGGAGAACATGACCCAGGCGAACAGGCTGGGATCCGTGATCTGCTTGCTATCGATGATGCCGCCCTTGATCGTGCCCACCACCTCGCCGCCGGCCACGATAGCGCCCATGGCCTCAAACACAGCCGCGATCAGGATCGCCCAACCCATGGTGATGGCGCCCGAGCCCACCGAAGGGCCGAGGTTGTTGGCCACGTCATTGGCGCCGATGTTCATCGCCATGTAGCCACCTACCACCGCGCTGACAATCAGCAGCCACACAGCTGAGCCAGAGAGCCCGGCCAGATCGCTGCCGCGCAGCGACGCAAACAGCCCCACCAGCAGCAAAAAGACCAGCGCGGCACCGAGCTGGAGCACGTCTTGGTACTGGGCAACGAGGCCCGCGCGTGATCGTTTTGTCATTGTTTCTTCATTTGAGTCGGCCGATTTTGGCACCTGGGCGGCGCGTCAAAACCCGTCAGGAGCGGCCCGCCTGCGAGGCCCAGCTGTCAGCGCAGGAAGTGCGTTCGGTAGTGCTCAAGCTCGTCGATCGACTCGTGAACGTCGGCCAATGCGGTGTGTTTTTGCTGCTTTTTGAAGCTGTTGTACACCTCGGGGCGCCAGCGCTTGGCCAGCTCTTTGAGGGTGCTTACGTCCAGACAGCGGTAATGAAACCAACCCTCCAGCTTGGGCATGTACTTGACCAGAAAGCGCCGGTCTTGGCTGATGGTGTTGCCGCACATGGGCGATCCGCTTTTGGGCAGGTACTGGCATATGAAGGCCAACAGCTCGGCTTGCGCCTGCTCTTCGGTGACTGTGCTGGCGCGCACCTTTTCGATCAGCCCGCTTCTGCCGTGGGTGCCCTTGTTCCAGGCGTCCATCGCGCCCAGCAACGCATCACTTTGGTGAATCACGATCACCGGTCCTTCGATCCTAGGTGTGAGCTGCGGCCCAGTGATTACCACCGCGATCTCCAGCAAACGCTCTTTCTCGGGGTCCAGGCCACTCATTTCGCAGTCAAGCCAGATCAGGTTCTGGTCGCTTTTGGCCAGTGTTGCCGGGGCGACAGGAGCGGCATCGGCGCTGGCGAGCGAGGCAGTGACAAGGGGGGAACTGGGGGTGGCGGGCGTGGTGTTCAAAATCATTGCGTTATTTTCGCCGATGCGCGTGCTGTCCCTGAAGCTGGCGCAAGCGCGGGCGCTTCGATAAACTCACACCTATGGATTTTGCTGCCTGGTCGATGACCGCCACCTTCTGCACCCTGCTTTTGCTCGGCCTCTTCGTTCGCGTGGGGCTGGCCAGCCGGCAGATACGTTTTGTCACACGCCACCGCAGCGAGGTGCCAGCTGCGTTCGCCGACACAGTTTCGCTTGCGGCGCACCAAAAGGCGGCCGACTACACAGTGGCCAAGTCGCGCTTGGGCTTGCTCAACATGTTTTTTGAAGCTGCTTTGCTGTTGGTCTGGACGCTGCTTGGCGGGCTCGACTGGCTGAACCACCTGCTGCTGGACGCGATGGGCAGCGGTTTTCTGCAGCAGATCGCCCTGCTTGGCGCCTTCGCCGCCATCGGCGGCCTGCTCTCGCTGCCGCTGGCTTGGTGGTCCACCTTTCGCACCGAGGAGCGTTTTGGTTTCAACAAGATGTCGCCTGCTCTCTGGCTGGCCGATCTGGCCAAGGGCACGCTGGTGGGTGCGCTGGCCGGGCTGCCGATTGCGGCGCTGGTGCTGTGGCTGATGGGCGCCGCCGGGCCGCTGTGGTGGCTGTGGGCCTGGGGCGCATGGATGGTGTTCAACCTGCTCGCCCTGGTGCTCTACCCGACGCTGATCGCGCCGCTGTTCAACAAATTCGAGCCCTTGCAAGACGAAAGCCTGAAAAAGCGGGTGCAGGCGCTGATGCAGCGCTGCGGGTTTGCAGCCAAGGGCTTGTTTGTGATGGACGGCAGCAAACGCAGCGCCCACGCCAACGCCTACTTCACCGGCTTTGGCGCCGCCAAGCGGGTGGTGTTTTTTGACACGCTTTTGAAACAGCTCTCGCCGCCCGAGGTCGACGCGGTGCTGGCGCATGAGCTTGGCCACTACAAACACCGCCATATCATCCAGCGTGTGCTGCTGCTGTTCGCCCTGAGTTTTCTGGGTTTTGCCGCGCTCGGCTGGGTCGCTGGTCAGGCGTGGTTTTACAGCGGCCTGGGCGTACGACCTGCGCTGGCCGCGCCCAACGATGCGCTGGCGCTCATCCTGTTCCTGATGGTGGTGCCGTTGCTCACCTTTTTTCTCTCGCCATTGATGGCGCAACTCTCGCGCCGCCACGAGTTCCAGGCCGACGCCTACGCGGTGCGCCAGACCAGCGGCGTCGATCTGGCCAGCGCTCTGCTCAAGCTGTTCAAAGACAACGCCAGTACCCTCACCCCCGACCCAATCTACGCCCGTTTCTACTACTCGCATCCGCCTGCCAGCGAACGGCTGGCGCGGCTGCGAGCCGGCCACTGAATCCACTCTTAGCCATACACCATGCACCCCATCCACCAAAACCGCTGCGCGCTTTCCGCCACCGAGATCGTCAACCACCTGACCCAGCTCAATGGAGACGCAGCACAGGGCTGGAAGCTGATCGACGGCGCGTTGGAAAAACCATATCCGTTCGCCAACTATCACGAAACCATGGCCTTCGTGAACGCGCTGGCCTGGGTCGCCCATCGGGAAAACCACCACCCAGATCTCGCCGTGTCCTACGGCCGCTGCACGGTGCGCTTCAACACGCACGATGTCGGTGGCATCTCGATCAGCGACTTTCACTGCGCGAGCGCGGTCGATGCTTTGCTTAAGGCCTGAATGAAAAGCTTGACCATAGCTTTCCTATGACGGCACCCGGGCGCGGGGCGCCAGCCTCCAGCGGTACCGACCTGTTGCCCGGGAGAGTTGTAGCGGCACATGGCCGCCATTGCCTGGTAGAGACACCCGATGGCGAGCGGCGCATCTGCCACCCGCGCGGCAAGAAAAACCCGGTGGTGGTGGGCGATGCGGTGCTGTGGCAGATCAGTGGCGACGGCGGCAGCATTGAACGCGTTAAGCCGCGGCGCAACCTGTTTTACCGCCAAGACGAGCTGCGCACCAAGTCGTTTGCGGCCAACCTTGATCAGGTGCTGGTGCTGCTGGCCGCAGACCCCGAGTTTTCTGAACGCCAGCTGGCGCGCGCGTTAATTGCAGCCGAGGCCGAAGGCATTGCGGTGCTGGTGGTGCTCAACAAACTGGACCTGCATCCCGCCTTCGACCGCGCCTGGGCGCGCTTGGCGCCTTATCGACGCATGGGCGTGCACGTGCTCCCTTTGTGTTTGAGTACCGGTGCGGAACATGGCTTGGAAGCACTGCAACAGCAACTGGACAGCAGGGTGACGATTGTGCTGGGCCCATCGGGCGTAGGCAAAAGCACGCTGGTAAACCGCTTGGTGCCCCACGCCAAAGCGCCCACCGGCGAGGTATCGCGCGCGCTCAATTCGGGCAAACACACCACCACCAGCACATCCTGGTACTGGACCGACGACCGCCGCCACACCGCACTGATCGACTCACCCGGTTTTCAGGAGTTTGGCCTCAACCACATTACTCCCACCCAGCTCGCGCCTTGCATGCCCGATCTGCGCGCCACGCTGGGTCACTGCCGCTTTTACAACTGCACACATTTGCATGAGCCCGGTTGTGGCGTTCGAGCGCATGTGCAAGAGGCGGGGGCCACTGCGGACGACAGCCCGTTGGCGATCGACGCCAACCGCTACCGCATTTACGGTGAACTGTTCGCCGAGCTTTCAGACAAGCGCCGCCACTGAACCGGCATCAGATCGGCAGCCGCGCCAAGCTGAGTAGTGCCAGCACCAGCATCCACAGCACCACCGCACGCCATACCAAGCCCACCACACCGCTGAGGTGGGCCAGCTGTGGGTCGGGTCGGACCATCTGCGCAGTGTCTTGCAATTCCGACGGCGGTACCGTCTCAGCGCGCTGCGCCAAGCGCAGGTTGAGCGCACCCGAGGTGGCGGCAAGCACCACACCGTCGCTACCGGGCGCATAGCTCGCCGCTTCGCTGCGCCAGCTGGCCACTGCTTCTTCAAAATTGCCCACCACCGCGAAACCCAACGCGGTGGCGCGTGCGGGCAGATGGTCTATCCACACCCAGGCCTGGGCTGCGGCAACTTGCAGCGCTTGGCTGCGCGTGTTGTCGGGGCGGGCCTGCCAATTGCGCGAGAGATACTCGGCCGCGCGATAAAGAATGGCGCCAGCAGGCCCCAGGCCCAGCATCCAGAACACCACAAACGCCACCAGCACCCCAAACACATGGCGGTGCGCCGACAACACCGAATGCTGGATCACCTGGCGCAGCAGCTCAGCGCACGGCAGGCTGCTCGCGTCCACCTGCAGCCAGCCAGCGAGCTTGTCACGCGCCAGCGCCTCATCACCCTCTTCGAGCGCACGGCGGATCTCGTTGAAATGGTGGCTGAAGTGGCGAAAACCAAGCGTCACATACAACACCCCGACCAGCCAGACAAAGCCCAGCACGCTGCTGAAAGACCACAAAGCCCAGTAAACCAGCGCCGCCAGCAGTGTCGGCGCGCCGACCGCCAATACCCAGGCGATCCAGCCTTGCGCGGCATGACCGGCATCGATGTTGTGGCGCACGGTACGGGCCCAGCTGCGAAGCGCCGAATGGGCAACGTTGTTTTGGGCCAACGGCCGCGCCTGCTCCAGCAGCAAGGCAATCAGAACGGCAAAAAAACCCATGGCCGCATCATAACGGCGCGCCCCGCGGCTCCGGGGCTGCGACAGGCGCGTACCGCAGGCAAATTCAGGCGATCAGCAGGCGGTAAAAATTGCGCAACATGCCAGCGGTGGCGCCCCAGATGAAGCGCTCTCGCGCGCCCTGCGGCGTGGCCTCCAGGTAAGGCATCGAGTACCACTCACGCACCACACCTTCCCACTCCAAGGCGTGGCGCCGGTGGTTAACAGGATCCATCAGAAAATCAAGTGGCACCTCAAACACCGCGTCCACTTCGTCAGCGTTGGGTTGCAGCACGAATCCCGGTTGCACCAAGCCCACCACCGGTGTCACCAGAAACGCGGTGCCGGTGGTGTAGACAGGCAACGCACCGAGCACCTCCACCCGCTCGGGCGCAAGCCCGGTTTCCTCAAAGGTTTCGCGCAAGGCGGCGGCGGTGGCGTCGGCATCGGTGGCGTCAAGCTTGCCGCCTGGCAGTGCGATCTGGCCCGAGTGGGTGGAGAGGTGAAGGGTGCGCTGGGTCAGCAGCAAGGTGGGACGCGGGTGCATCACCAGCGGCAGCAGCACCGCCGCTTGGGCCGGCTCGCGGTCGCCGAAGCGCCGTTCCTGCACCAGCTCCGGCGTCCAGACAGGCAGCGTGGTGAACAGGCGACGCAGCCCCGGCGCGGTGAGGCGCTGCGGGTCGACTGTGGTGAGCAACTCGCCTGGGCGCGGCGGCATCACCGGAACCTGACGCGGATCGAACAGCGGTGGCACAACGGATGGGGACATAGTGGTCAGACAAAAAAAGCCGCTCGGGCGAGCGGCTTTTTGTTGGTTGCCGACCGACAATCAGGCTACGTGCTTTTTGTTCGCTTTCGCGCCCAGCTTTTCCTTGATGCGCGCCGACTTGCCGCTGCGCTCTCGCAGGAAGTACAGCTTGGCGCGACGCACCGCACCGCGGCGTTTGACTTCGATCTTGGCGATGCGTGGGCTGTACAGCGGGAAGGTGCGCTCAACACCTTCGCCGTTGGAGATCTTGCGCACGATGAAGCTGGAGTTCAAACCGCGGTTGCGGCGAGCGATCACCACACCTTCGTAAGCTTGTAGCCGTGTGCGGATGCCTTCGACCACGTTCACACTGACAATCACAGTGTCGCCAGGCGCAAATACAGGGATTTGTTTGTTCAGGCGAGCAATTTCTTCTTGCTCGAGGATCTGGATAAGGTTCATGGTTTCCAAGTTCACGATCGTGCCCGCGCTACACAAAAGGCCACAAATCCGGCAAAAGCCCTGTCCTGTCTGGCGTTTCGGGAAACGCGTGGTCAGCGGGCTGGCCCGGTCGTGGCGGCCGGTCAGAGGATCGAAAAGCCTTGGATTATAACTTTTTCGGCTGGGCCAAAAACCGCTCGTCACTGGCGTCAAGCAGCTGCTGCGCGCGAGCTTGCTGCACCAGCTCGGGGCGATGTTGCGCGGTGACCGTCAGGCTCTGTTCGCGCCGGTAGCGGGCGATGCGTTCGTGGTGACCGCCCAGCAACACCTCGGGCACAGCCGCCGGGCCTTCGGGGCCGAGCCAGACTTCGGGCCGCGTGTGGTGTGGACTGTCCAGCAGGCCGTCCAGCGCGGGCGTGAAGCTGTCTTGCTGGTGGCTGCCCTCGTCATTCAACACACCCGGCATCAGCCGCGCCACCGCGTCGAGCATGGCGATCGCTGCGATCTCGCCGCCCGACAGAACAAAGTCACCCAGGCTGATTTGTTGGTCCACGCAGGCGTTGATGAAGCGCTGATCAATTCCCTCATAGCGCCCGCAGAGCAGCACCGCGCCCGCGCTGTGCGACCAGGCGGCCACATCCCTGTGATGGAGCCGCTGCCCAATCGGGGAGAACAGCACCACCGGTACCTGCGTCGCTGTCGGCTCGACACGGTCAACCCGTACCGCTTGCAGACAACGCCACAGCGGCTCGGCCAACATCACCATGCCTGGGCCACCACCATACGGTCGGTCGTCTACCCGCCGATAATTGCCGTCGGCGAAATCACGCGGGTTCCAGAGCTTGACCAACACCTGGCCTGATTCGAATGCGCGACGGGTAACACCACTCTTGAAAAACGGATCAAAGAATTCTGGAAACAAGGTGATGACGTCAAACCGCACAGATTAAGGCCCTTCCCCGGCGTTCGTCAAAGAGAGGCTTCGAGCGGTCCGCAGGCCGCACGACCCAAGGGCCTCGTCGAGCCGGCTTTGCCGAACGATCAACGTTGCCCCTTCCAAGGGTGACCGCGCAGTACACATGGGGGAGCCTCAGTAATCACTTTGCCAATCGACGGTGATGCGCCTGGTTTGTTGATCGACTTCATCCACATACGCGGCTACAAATGGAATCATGCGCTCGGCCGTCCGCTCCTTGCCATCCACCGTCTCGGTGAATTCCAGCACCAACACCGAGTGCGGCCCGGTGGCCATGAGATCGCGCACCACGCCCATGGGCTGGTCCTGGCGGTTGAACACCTCCAAGCCAATCAGGTCGATCCAATAGTGCTCGCCCTCGGGCGTGGCTGGAAAGGCACTGCGTGACAACGCAATGCGCACGCCCTTGAGAAGCTCGGCCGCACTGCGGTTGTCAATGCCCTCAAATCGCGCAACCACGCCGTCTCGGTGCGCCTTGATCTCGGCAACCGCCACCCGAACAGGGCCGACAAAAGCGTCAAAGCCACCCGCAAAGCGCGCTTCAGGCGGCTGAAGAAACCAGGTACTGGAAGCAAACAGCGCCTCGGTATCGGCGCTGTGCGGCTGAATTCGAACCCAGCCTTTGATGCCCCAGCCGTCCAACACACGCCCCAATTCAATGGCATCGTCGGGCAGCGCGGCCGCAGCGAATGGGCTGTTGGGCATGTAGCGTGAGTACTGCGAGGCAAAGCAAGCCGCCCTCAGGGGCAGTGCTTACTGGCCGCCAGCCTAGGCGGCCACGGGGGCTTGGGCAGCCTCAGTGGCGTGGGCAGCGTGCTGCTTGACCAAGCGCGCCACGGTGGGCGATGGCTCGGCGCCAACCCCGGTCCAGTAGGTCAGGCGGTCGATTACAACGCGCAGCGGCTCTTCACCACCGCGTGCCAGCGGGTTGTAAAAGCCGATGCGCTCAATGAAACGGCCGTCACGGCGGTTGCGCTTGTCAGCCACCACGATGTTATAAAACGGGCGCGACTTGGAGCCGCCGCGGGAGAGTCGGATGACAACCATAATTTATCCTTTGGGTGGAGAGATGCCAATATCGACATCCCACTGGATTGCTGCGGCACTTCGCCGCAGCAACCCGTTTCATTGCAACGCTTGAGACACACGACTGACCACCCGGTCAGCGAAACGCCGAAAAGCCCATGATTATAGCCCTGTACATTCGCGGCAATTGTGGGCACTACACAATCCCGGCACCCCTCTCAAACACCACCACCATGCCCATGATCCGCTCCAGCGAAGATGCCGACCTTGACGCCATCACCAACATTTACGCCCACCATGTGCTGAACGGCACCGGCACGTTTGAGACCACACCGCCCAGCGCCGTCGACATGGCCACGCGCCGAGCCGATGTGCTCTCCAAAGGCCTGCCCTGGCTGGTGGTGGAAGGCGACAGTGGCGCGGTGGTGGGCTTCGCCTACGGCAACTGGTTCAAGCCACGCCCGGCCTACCGATTTTCGGTCGAAGACTCTATTTACATGGCCCCAGAGGCCGCTGGCAAGGGTCTGGGGCGCGCCCTGCTCGCCGAATTGATGACAGCGCTGGAGCGGGCCGGTGTGCGCCGCGTGATGGCGGTGATTGGCGACTCGGCCAACACCAGCTCCATCGGCGTGCACCGCGCTCTGGGCTTCGAGGCTGCGGGCACCATCAACGCATGCGGCTGGAAGTTTGGCCGCTGGCTTGACATCGTTCTCATGCAGCGCAGCCTGGGCGAAGGCGGCAGCAGCGCGCCAGAGACCAAAGCATGAGCACTCGACCCCGCAACAAAACCCTGGCGGTTTGGCTGGCCGCGTTGTTCGGCAGCCTCGGCATTCACCGCTTTTATCTGCGCGGCGTGTTCGACTGGATCGGCTGGCTGCACCCGATCGCGGCAGCGCTGGGCTGGTGGGGTGTGGAGCGCGTAAAGCTTTACGGCCAGGACGACAAACTGTCCTGGGTGCTGATCCCGTTTCTTGGGGCGAGCATCGCAGTGGGTTGTTTGGCAGCCATTGTTTACGGGCTTACAAACACAGAAAAATGGAACAGCTGGTTCAATGCCGACCAGAACCCAGAAGCCAGCGCCGGCAAAACCAACTGGCTGACCATCGCTGCCCTGGTGTTTGCCATGCTGCTAGGCACGACCGCATTTATGGGCAGCTTGGCGTTTGTCTTCCAGCACTACTTCGAGTACCAAGTGGGGAAGCAAGAAAAATCAGCCAATAAAAGCGCATTGGCGGGTTCAACGAGCCCCGGCCAAACCCAAAGTGATGACGGCAATCAGCACAAACACGCCAATGAACAGGGTTTCGCTGACAAACAGCAGCAGCGGCTTCCAGCCCAGCTGAAGCAGCTCCTCGATGCTGGTCTTGATACCAGCCGCCGCGATGGCCAGCACCAAGCACACGCGGGAGGCATCCGTGGCGCCCTGCACCACCACCGCCGGTACCAGACCTGACGAGGCCGCCAGCATCATCACCACAAAGGCCAGCAAAAAGCCTGGGATCAACGGCATGTTGAGGCTTTTGCCTTCGGCCGGTTGCCGATTGCGGTAGAGCAAAGAGACCACCATCACCACGGGCATCAGCAGCATCACCCGAAACAGCTTGACCACCGTGGCGGTGTCGCCCGCCTCGGGGCCGAGCATCATGCCAGCCGCAACCACCTGAGCCACATCGTGGATGGTGCCGCCAAGGAACACGCCGGCCGGCCCAGCACCCAGGTTCAGCGCTGTGATCAACAGGGGATAAACGATCATCGCAACAGTGGACAGCACCGTGACCGACACCACCGCGAGCAGGGTGAAGCGCTCGTTGGCCTTGGTCTGCGGCAACACGGCAGAAATCGCCAGTGCCGCCGATGCGCCACAGATTGCCACCGAGCCGCCCGAGAGAATGCCCTCTTCCCGCGAGCGTCCCAACAGCTTGGCCCACCAAACGCCCATCAAAATGGTGAGCCCGAGCGCCGCCAAAATCACCACAGCGACCTCGACGCCCAGCTGTGCCACCTGATTGAACGTGATTCGCACCCCGAGCAGCGCCACGCCCACACGCAGCACCGTACGACCACAGAACTCGATGCCTGGTTTGGCCTGTGGATTGCTGTGAATAAAATGAAACGCCAGGCCGATCAGCAGCGCGTAGAGCAGTTGTGGGCCTCCGTAATGCTCGGAGAGAAAGGTCGACGACAGGGCGATGACGCCGCAGACCAGCACGCCGGGGGCCAGCACGCGCGAGCGGGCCAGCCAGTGCAGTGGATGCCAGGCGGAGCGCTGGGGTGCAGAAGCGGCCGAGTCTGAGTCTCCCACCTTAGCCACGGGCCAGCGCTTTGAGCGATATCACCACGGAATCTGCCACCTCAAGGCCAGCCGACTCGGCCCGCCGCCGGGCAGCCTCACGCCGTGCGCCCGGCAGGCGCACGCCCTCATCGCTCAGCATCTCGGTCAGCAAGACCTCAATCCGATCAAAGTAGGCACTCTGCCCAGCCAGCGCGCCCGGATCCACCACAACAAACACCTGCCCGAGGTGAGGACGATTGCCCTCGTCAACAAAAAAACTGTCTGCCTCAAATCCGAAACTGGCGCCAATCACCGCTGTCACCAGCAGTTCGACCACGAGGGCCAGCATCGCGCCCTTGGGGCTGGAGGCAGCGCCCAACGGCAACATGGAGCCGGACAAGGCAGCCTGGGCGTCGGTGGTGGGCTGCCCTTGTGCATCCAACGCCCAGCCGAGCGGAATTGGCTCGCCTTTTTTGGCCGCCAGCATCACCTTGCCGCGAGCCACCTCGGAAAGGCTCAGGTCGATCAGCAACGGATCCGCGTCCCGGCGCGGGAACACCGCAGCAATCGGATTGGTGCCGAAGACGGCGTGCCGGCCACCCGCCGCTGGCATTGCAGCAGGCGAATTGCTGAATCCCATTCCCACCATGCCCGCACTGGCTACTGCGCGCAAGTGATCGACCACCACACCGCAATGGTGGCTGTTTTTAATGCCCACCAGCGCCACGCCCTGCGTACGCACCAGCGCTATTGCCTCGGCCACGGCGAGATCACAAGCGGGAAACGCCAGACCTTCCTGAGCGTCCACCAGCAAGGCGCTGCCCTTTCGGCTCACCACGGTCGGCACGGCCGCGCCGTTGACGCGGCCGTTGCGCAAATGGGTGGCATATTGACCCATCCGCGAGAGCCCATGACCACCTTGGCCTTGCGCCTCGGCCAGCACCAGCGCACGCGCCGTGCTTGCCGCCATCAAGGGGTTGGCGCCGGCAGCCTCCAGTGCAGCAGCCACCAGAGAACGCGCTTCATCGATAGAAAGATTCATAAAAGTACCTTGAGTAATTGATCGGCAATGAAGTGACTTACCCGTTCATTGGATTCGGTGGTCACGCCGGCGATGTGGGGGGTCAGCACAAGGTTCGGGCAACCCGCCCAGTGCGCTTGGGCGGGTTGAGGCTCGCTGTCAAACACGTCGATTGCAGCCCCGCCCAGAAGGCCACCCTTGAGCGCAGCCGCCAGCGCGGCTTCGTCCACAATGCCGCCGCGTGCCGTGTTGATGAGCACTGCGCCGGTCTTCATCTGAGCCAGCCGCTCAGCGCCAAAAAGACCGCGTGTGCTGTCGGCCAGGGGCACATGCAAACTGATCACATCGGCATCGCCAACCAGCGCGTCAAGGTCGACTCTTTTCACGCCGGACAGGCCAAGCGGAGCACCGTCACCTGCCAACATCGGGTCATATGCGATCACATGCATGCCAATCGCGTGGGCCAGCCGCGCGGTGAGCTGACCAATGTAGCCGAAGCCCACCAAGCCGAGCGTCTTGCCCGCTGCTTCGCGTCCATGCGACAGGGCTGCACGCGGCCACCGACCAGCGGTCACCTCATCGGTGCTGGCATAGGCGCCGCGTAGCAGCAGCATGGCGGTGGCGATGACGTACTCGGCCACGCTCAGGGCATTGGCACCAGTCGCCGGTATGACAACCATGCCCCGCGCCTCACAAGACGCCACGTCGATGTTATCCAGCCCCACGCCCAAGCGGGCCACAACGCGGCAACGTCCCAGCGCGTCGAGCAGTGGCCCGCGCACCTGCGTGCGGTTGCGCACGACCAGGGCATCGGCTTGGACTGCCCTGCGCAGCAGCTCTGGTGCGTCGTCGACGAGCGCAGGTTCGTACACCACGGTATGGGCTTCGCGCAGGCGGCAGACCGCCTGTTCGTCCATGAACTCACAGATTAGGATGTGCACCGAAAGACGCTTTCAAGTTTGAGGAAAAAAATGACCGCAGGCGCTGTGCGCAGGTCATTGAGGGCGGCGACATGCCGCGTGACCGCTGTGGGCATCCGGCAGATAGGGACGATGACTCAAGGCAGCGGAACCTGAAGTACCATTTTGAAGAGAACGTAGAGGCCCACCAGCACCACCGCTCCGGCAGCGCCATAAAGCGTCGCTGTGCGCGGCGTCCACCGGTCGTGCTGAGCAAGGACAAGCAACAGGGCAAAGGCGATCGCGCTGCTGGACAAAAAGCCCAGTGACGGCAGCGCGAATGCCCAGCCCAGCATCACCGCCGCCACACCCAGGCGGCGCGTATTCGAGCCTTCCAGGACAACGGTGCAGCGGGTTCTCCCCAGAACCACCAACAAGATGTAGAGAGACCCAAGACTGACCAAGAACGCGCCGATGGCGCGCGGGAACACAGCGCCCAGATCGGAGAACTCCGTTGAGTAGACGAGCGCAGTGACCCCGATCGCGATCAACAACGCACTGCCAAAGGCGCCGAGCAGGTCAGGACGAGGTGAAGATTCAGCCATGTCGCGCCTGGGCCAGCCGATTGCGCCGTTTGATCCAAAGGGGCCACAGCAAACCCAGGATGATGAAGCCGATGATGGCCAGGGAGATCGGTCGTCCGAAGAACTCGTTGAGGATGCTGCCCTTGGCGCCGCCGATCAGGTGACCCTGTACAAAACCGCGCTCGGCAATCGAGCCCAGGATCAGCCCGAGCACGATTGGCGAAGCGCTGAAGCCCCATTGAGCAAAACCCCAAGCCAGCACGCCCAGCACCACCATCTGTTGCACTTCGTGTACGTTGTTGTGGACCGCGAAGCTCCCCAGAATAGTCAGCAAGGCCACCGCGGGCACCAGGACGGCTTTGGGGATGGCGAGGATAGAGCGGAATGCGAAGCGCCCGATGATCAGACCCACCGGCAACATGATGATCGTGGCCAGGATCAGGCCCCAGATGAAGGTGTAGACGATAGGGCCTTGCTGGGTGAACAACGTCGGACCGGTTCGGATGCCCTGCACCAGCAGCGCGCCCAGGATGATGGCGTCTGGGGGGGTGCCAGGAATGCCAAGCACAAGCGTCGGGATGAAGCCTCCGCCCACCGTGGCGTTGTTGGCAGATTCGGTGGCCACGATGCCATCGGGCTCGCCTTTGCCGAAGTTCTCCCGCCGTGGTGAGATGCGCTTGGCCTCGGCATAAGACACCAAAGCGGCGATCGATCCGCCCGCACCCGGCAGGATGCCAATCACCGTGCCTATGACGGAGCTGCGCGCCAGGTTAAATTTGGAACGCTGCAAAATGCCGAACGCTTCGCGCAACCGAAAGCCCGCCACCTGCTGGGTGGCCTGCAAGTGGCGCACCGGGGTGGCCGCCAGCTCGATCAGCACCGGTATGCAGTACAGGCCGATCAGCGCAGACACCACGTCGATACCGCCCAGCAGCGACTTGAATTCGCCCACGTAGCGCACATCGCCACCCACCTCGGCCACGCCCACCATCGACAGCAGCAGCCCCAGGCAGCCGCCCATCAGGCCCTTGACGATGCTGCCCTCGCCCAGCGAGGCGATCAGGGTGAGACCAAAGATGGCGAGCCAGAAGTACTCCACCGGTCCAAACTTGAGCGCCACCGTCGCCATGGGTGGCGCCAGCAGGAGCAAAAAGCCAGCTCCCACCAGCCCGCCCACAACCGACGACAAGCAGGCCAGCGTCAGGGCCAGGTCGCCTCGCCCGCCACGCGCCATCGGATAACCATCGAAGGTGGTGGCGATCGAAGACGGCGTGCCTGGTGTGTTGAGCAGGATGGCGGCGTAGGCGCCACCATAGATGGCCCCGGTGTAGATGGCCCCCAAGGCGATGAGCGCGGTCGACGGAGGCATGGAAAAAGTGAATGGCACCAGCACAGCCACCGCCATGGTGGCCGTGAGGCCAGGCAAAGAACCGATCACCGTGCCCGCAATCACGCCAGCCAGCGCAAACAGCAGGTTCAGCGGGGTCAATGCGTCCAGCAGATACTGAAAACTACCCATGGCGTGCGGTGTCGCTTTGGTGCTTCGCTGGCTGGGTCACTTCTTGACGATACCCATGTCCTTGGCCAGGGCCTCGTAGCGCGACTTGATGTCCGCCATGAAGGAGCCCATCTTGTCCGGACCCACATTCAACATAGCAAAGCCGCCCTCTTCCATCTTTTGGATGAAACCCGGGTCGGCATTGATCTTGGCCAGGATGCCTGCCATCTTGGCCTGCACGTCAGGCGGCGTGCTCTTGGGCACCGCCACGCCGCGGTAGGCGCCACCCACCAGGTTGAAGCCCAGTTCCTTGAAGGTCGGGCAATTGAGCAGCTTGGGGTGGCGCTGCTCCATCGCCACCGCCAGGCATCGCACCTGGTCACCCAGTTGGATCTGCACTGTGGTGTAGGCCCAGCTACCGGACACTTGCTTGCCCAGCAACGCAGCGTTGGACGCACCCGTGCCGCCAAACGGCACATAGGTGGTCTTGATGCCTGCGAGTTTGTCGAACTGTTGCTGGGCGAGGTGATTGGCCGAGTTGGTGCCAGAGCCCGACAGCGTGGTGGCACCCGGCGCAGCCTTGGCACCAGCGACATAGTCCTTGAGCGTCTTGAATGGGCTGTCAGCCGGGACAAGCAAGGCATCGGGCGTGTAGTGAAACCAATAGAGCGTGGTGATATCGTCGGTTTTGTAACCAACGTCTTTCTGCAGCGGCTGCAACACGATGTGGGGCAAGTTTGTGCCCATGACGGTGTAGCCATTGGCGGTCATGCCATTGAGCTGCGACCATCCCGCCGCACCGCCAGCACCAGATTTGTACTGGATGGCCATGCTCTGCCCAGTGATTTGCTTGAACACGGGTTCTTGTAGCCGGGCAGAAATGTCGGACTCGCCACCAGGACCGAATGGAATGATGTAGTTCACAGTCTTGTCGGGAAAGTCGGCAGCGCCGGCAAGTGTCGTCGCCGCCACCAGGGCTGCAACAGCCAGTGTTTTATTCAGGGAAATGGGCTTGATCATGGTTTGTCTCCTAATTTCTCGTATTTAAAGGGCCTCGGAACCCACGCCTAGACAAAGGCCCCGAGGAAGCAAGCGAACACCAATTGAACCGACTTGGCTTTGTCAAGGTACCAGAACCACCTTGCTGGTTGCCAAACGGCCACTGTCAAGATCGGAAAACGCCTGGGCGCCGTCGGCCAGAGGCACACTCCTCACCCAGGACAAATCGCCAAATGCGCCGTTGTGCAGCAGTTTCACCGTCGCGCGCAAGTCGGCTGTGGTGTAGGTGTAGGTGCCCATGAGCGTGATCTCGGCCAGTGTGAGCTTGCGCATGTCGATCTCGCTCGCCCAGTCCTGCAAGCCGATGTGCATGACCAGACCGCCGGGCTTGACAGCGACGATCGCAGCGGCTCGGGTGAGCTTGCTGCCCACAGCGTCGATCACATAGTCAAAACCGTTCTCCTGCGGCTGGGTCTCGCGCGGATCGTAGGTGGTCACATCAGCGTGTTGCTCCGCCGATTGGCGGCGCAACGGGTTCACCTCGGCCAGCACCGCACCCTGACAGCCGTAGCTCTTAAGCAGCAATGCAGACAACATGCCGATGGCGCCACCACCGATGACGAGGGTGCGGTTTTCCGGCAATGGACGCGCCATGGCCTTGAGGCTCATGTTGATCGCGTGCAGCGCGGTGGCTGCGGGCTCGGTGAGTGCGGCGTGCACGGCCAACATGTCTTGCGGCATGGCGATCAGCGACGCCGCCGGAATCGACATGTACTCGGCGAACGCGCCAGGGCGAGTCATGCCCACCATGGTGCGGCGGCTACAAAGGTTGTTGCGACCCTGTACGCAATAGTCACAGGTGCCACAGGTGATAAGCGGGTTGCCCGTGACACGCACGCCTTCCGAGTAAGCCGGGGCTGCGCTCTTGACAACGGTGCCGCAAAACTCGTGGCCCAGCACCAAGCCGGGATTGCGGCGTGGGTCATGGCCATGGAAAGCATGCATATCGGAGCCACAGATGCCGACGGCATCAATGCGCAAGACAACCTCGCCATCGACCAGCTCGGGTTCCGGACGATCGAGCAGCTGCAGCTCCAGCGGTTGGGTGTAGACGAGGGCTTTCATGGGGTGATCTCCGTTGGGCGCAAGGGGCTTATTTCGCGGTGCAGCCACTCTCCAGCATCGTTGGCTGGCCGGTGGCAAGTGAGCAGCGACAGCCCCAGTGCGAAATGCCCACGATCTTCGATCCTGGAAAGGGCATGTGACATTCCGTTTGTTAAAACAGACCCTTTGAGGCAAGCGCCAAGGAGCCGAAGAAGCGAACAGATCGAGACTCAGAACACCCTGCGCTGGCCATTAGGACTGAGCCGCGGCGTTAGGCGCTCTCGTAGAGTCGCGTCAAGACGAACTCGCGATGGCCCAGGGCCTCGGCAGCCGTGAAGCGTCCGTTGGCTGTTCGCAGCATCATGTCGAGCAGCATGTCACCGGCGCCGTCCATGTTAATTTCTCGTTGCAACAGGCCCGAGGTGTCGACGTCAACATGCTCGCCCATCGTGCGCACCGTGCGCGGGTTTGCGCACAGCTTGATCACCGGCACGATCGGATTGCCGACGATATTGCCCTGCCCGGTCGGGAAGAAATGCACCACGTAACCGGCGGCTGCGCACAGCGTCACCATCTCGGCAGCTGCCGAACTCGACTGCATGAACCACAAGCCCGGGCCAGAGGGTGTCTCTGCGTAATCGAGCACACCATCGACCATGCACTTCTTACCAATCTTCTGGATGTTGCCCAGCGCCTTCTCTTCGATCGTGGTCAGCCCGCCAGCAATGTTGCCCTTGGTTGGCTGCGAGTCGGACAGGTCCGATGTCTTGTGGCGATCGATCATGGCTTGGTAGCTGTCGAACATTTCCATGAACCTGGCTTTGACTTCCGGCGTTCTGCAGCGCTCGGCAACCAGGTGCTCACCACCCGTCAGCTCGCTGGTCTCGCCAAAGCACAGCGTCGTACCGAGGTCGTAGAGCTTGTCAAAGGCATTGCCCACGGTCGGGTTGGCACCGCATCCCGAGGTGGTGTCGGACTCGCCGCACTTGGTGGACACCCAGAGTTCGCTGATCGGGCAAACCTCGCGCTGCTTTTCCGAAGCGGCTTGCACCAGCTCGCGGGCGGCTTTCGACGCCTTCATGATGGTCGCGTGGTCACCGTTTTGTGAGATCGAGAAGCTTTGTACAGGCTTGCCTGTCTTGGCAATCGCATCGGCCACAAGCTTGGTCCAGGCTGGCTCAATCCCGATCACGACCACAGCAGCCACGTTGGGGTTGGATCCGGTTCCGATCAGGGTGCGGAAATGCAGCTCCAGGTCGGCGCCAAACTGCAGACGTCCATATGGGTGGGGGATCGCCATCGTGCCTTTGATGTTGTTGGCAACCGATTCGCAGGCGGCGTTGGAAATGTCGTCGACCGGGAGAATGATGACGTGGTTGCGCACGCCAACGCGGCCGTTTTCTCGGCGGTAGCCGAGGAAGGTGGAGTCTTTGCTGATCATCTGCATTCCTAAATTTTTTCGAGGGGGATCCGGCGCTTGGTGGGCACTTACCAACGCTTGGTTTTGACGTTGTGAACATGCAGGTGCTCACCCGCTTTGATCGGGGCGATGGCCCGCCCGATATCAACGCCGTACTTGATTACGGTGTCGTCCTTCTCCAGATCGCGCAGAGCGATCTTGTGGCCGATGGGGATTTCGCTGATCGTCGGCAGCGACACCATCTTGTCCTGCTCCATCACCCAGCCGGTCAATTTCTCGCCGCCCTTGACGCCCTCGACCACGATCGTGCCGACCGAGTCGCCGTCTTCATGCACCACGTAATGAATCATTTTTGCTTCCCCATAAGTTGACTGGATCCCCTATTGGACACCCAGGCTTGGCTAAAGTCAACTAGATGATTTAAATGTTTGATGAGTGTTTTCCGTGGATTTTTCAAGCGTTCAGCCAGCCCCTCTGCAGATTCCATCCAGCCTCTCGCTGCACAAAGATTGCTTGCCATGTGGTTCTTTGCCATGGTTGGCTGGTCGTGAAAAGCAACCATCCACGCTGCGCTTGTTTTGGAGAAAACCGCAGGCTAAAAACGGTGTTCGCGCAGATCTAAAAAATTGAGATCACCGCCAACGCCAAGGTGTTCCTCGTCGCTGTGCGCAAGATGTGCCCAATGCACATTCAGGGCGTCCTCACAGGCAACGCCAAGAGGCTTACCAACAGGCTCTTTGCACCGCGCGCCAGGCAGGCCACAGAGCAGCATGGGTTCAGTCAGCGGTGTGCCAGCCTGGGCATCGAGCACCGGCTGACCAAGCCCAGAACCTCGCGCACCAACGGGATGGTCGACCGCTTCAACAGCCGCATTGCTGATGTGACGCGAAGCCACCGCTTCCAACGCGGACAGGACCTGGAGCAGACGTTGCTGCGCGATGTGGCGCTGCACAACCACCACATGCCCCAGTCAGCCCTGGAGTTCTGCACGCCTACTTAGGCCCTGTAAGCTTGCTACGCTGAACGCTCTGATCTGTTTATCAAGCGTCCCTGTGATCATTCGGGGTGCGACAGGTACGCACCAGAAAAAAGCGCCGCCCGGGTGCATATGGTCCTTCTTGGAAGGGCACTCGGTGGCTTTTTTTGCAGGTGTGGCTCCTCCCCCAGCCGCCACTCCCGTGCGCGCCATGTCATCGGATGTTTCCAAGAAACGGGGGAGGCCCACCCTGCAGCTGACCAGAAAGTGCCGGTGATGTGACTCGACCACTTCACAGTAGTTGCTGAA